>Ga0209172_10003404_pt1 | contig 24428 bp, 28 predicted proteins | sample LarsenN4metaG_FD_184113 | JGI IMG/M metagenome (GOLD analysis project Ga0209172, IMG submission 184113) | Hot spring sediment bacterial and archeal communities from British Columbia, Canada, to study Microbial Dark Matter (Phase II) - Larsen... ... | reverse complement strand
GTGCCCCGCACGATCCTGTACGACAATCTCAAGAGCGTCGTCCTCGAACGGGTCGGCGACCACATCCGGTTCCATCCGCGGCTGCTCGACTTCGCCGGCCATTACCACTACGCGCCCCAGCCCTGCGACCTTCATACGCCTCCCGTCTCGCTTCGCCTTCGCTCGTGGTGCGACGTGGATGCGAAGCGAAACCGTCATCCCGACGTCGCGCCCTGCGTGGCGAGGGCATCAGCCCTCGCGTTGTAGCTCGCGAACTCGTTCTGACTCACGAAGGTCGACTGATGGCCCTTTTGGTGCTGGAAGGCAACGGTCAGTTTGCGGGCCAAGATAGTTCGTTGGCACGCTCCGACGATGTCATTAACTATCGGATCTTTTGCCCGCCACCTGTTCTCCATCCACGCCCCGATGCCTTCATAGTCATGGACAACGGTGAACGAGGTACCAGGTGCAATGTAGCCGACAACAAAGTACAGACCGGCGAGTTCCGCGAAGACATTGCGGAGTCGCTGAAGAGCTTCGTAGACAGCTTGCCGCGAGGCAAGGCTCGGAATTCTGGACCGGCTGAAAACCTTGTCAACCGAAGTGCTAATTTCTTTGACCGCAGGTGGGCCGTGTCGCTGCTTAACAAAGACAATTCCGACTCCGCCGAGATGGTTGCCGTCGATGAAGGCGTATGTCCCGAGCGGTAGAGTGACCGACTCGCCCCGGAGGATGGCTTCTGCCTCGCTCCTGCTTTCCACAGCCTGAAATTTTGCACCCGAGACACCGGACACGGCGGCCTCGCAGGCAGGCCAGCTCTCGTAGATTCCTCTTATCGATTCCGGATGCGTGACGACGTAAAGCTTCATTGGCGCGCGCGGCTATGCCAGGCTATCTGCTCGCGGATCGTAGCCGGCCTCTTTGAGTTCCCGGAATAGTCTCCCGCCCACCTCGGCGACTTTGTCCTTGAAGCCGATCCAGATCAACCCTGCGATGTCGCTCGGCTGTTCCACCTCCTGCTTGATAAGGATCGCAACCCGGCGACGGCCAAGCCGAGCTAGGACCATGCCCAGTTCAAGCACGACGTTCTGCCGGGCACGCGGGCGAATCTCGGCAGGGCGCCCAGCTCGATGTCCTTCGTCGTCCGGCGTGAGAAGTACGCACGCGAAGCCGACATTGCCGTGCTCACCGAGGTAATGTTCCAACTTCTCGATGATCGTGTCGCCCTTCGCCGGGACGTTGGCGAGGATGACTGGCTCAAGGCCCATGCGGCGTAGCAGCAGCTCCAGCTCGTTACGGGCGGCTTCATCGTGGCCGTACACAATGAACACGGGTCCAGGTCCAGCGACCGCATCGCGGGGAACGACCACGCGTCCAGCAGGGCTGCACTCCTGGATTGCCCGCGCAAGCTCGCTGTCTCGGGTGCCCTGAATCAGGCACTTCCCGGTGTTATAGACGGTAAAGATCTCACCGCCCGGACACCGAAACTGCGTGCCGTTCTGTACGGCGCGTTCGTCATAACGGATACCCCGTCGCCTCAACTCGTCACGTAGTTCGTCCGGCGTCATGCCCTCCTCCCTGGGCGCCATAGAGCATACCGCTCGGGACCGAGCAACACTGCCCCCTGGCTCGTCCGACGGTGTCGCGGAGCACAATCTGGGTGCGGTCTGGGTAAACGAAAGGGGTTAGCGGCGCTTGCGTCCGCTAACCCCTCGTCGTGCATGGTTGCGGGGGCTGGATTTGAACCAGCGACCTTTGGGTTATGAGGGGAAGTAGGGCCGCCAAGCGACCCAACCTAAACCAACGCACTTCAACGATGCCGGCGATTTACGGCAGGACAAGATCGGGTCGTTTCGGATCATTTCGGTCCGTTTACTTCATAGTTGCTTCATAGCATCGGGAGGGATCGCACCCCGCTGCTAGACTGCTTGCGGTGTCCACGGTCGGACCCTCGGCACGCGATCGCCTGGTTCACGGCGTCGGCTTCCACTATGGCTGGGTGATCCTGGCCGGGGGCGCGATCGGCTCCTTCATGACCCTGCCAGGGCAGACCAACGGTGTTTCCCTGTTCTTCGATCCGATCGCCGCCGACCTCGCGCTATCGCGGAGCCAGGTCGCTCTCGCCTACACCGTAGGAACTCTCGCGGGAGCCCTGCCTGCACCCCTCGTTGGGCGCTGGATCGATCGACGCGGGCCGCGGCTTGCCGTGGGGGCGATCGCGATCTGGATGGGCCTCGCCTGCGTGATCATGGCAGTGACGTGGTCCGCGCTGACACTGACGATTGGCTTCGCGGCGCTTCGCGGGGCGACCATTGCCGGGTTGTCGCTTGTCAGTCAGCACGTCATCAACTTGTGGTTTGTCACCCGGCGCGGCATGGCGGCGACCGCCGCAAGCGTTGGAGTCGCGCTCGGCGGCGTCGTCTTTCCACAGGTTATCGAAACGTTAATTCGAAGTGGAGGTTGGCGACAGGCCTATCTGACGCTTGGTGTCATCGTCGCTGCCACGATGCTGGCGGTCGGTCTCGTGCTGTTTCGGGATCGCCCAGAATTGTTCGGCCTGAGTCCCGACCTCGGCGCACCCAGTCAACGATCACGGGCAACGCCGGAACCCGAGTGCACGCGCGCCGAGGCCCTTCGGACATCCGTTTTCTGGACGCTGTCCGTCGCCAACGTCCTGACTAACGCTCTCGGCACCGGACTGCTGCTGAACCACTTCGATCTCCTGTCACGCGGCGGCGTGCCGCGAGCGGCGGCTGTCTTCGTCTTCGCGCCACTGGCAATCACGCAGGTCATGGCGGCGGTCGGCATCGGGCCGTTGGTCGATCGATTCGTACCTCACCGGCTCGTCGCACTTCCGATGGCTAGCATGGCATTCGCCTGTCTCTTCATCCCCACTGTAACGTCGCCGACCGGGGCGTTCGTCTACGGAATCGCGCTCGGATTCGCGTACGGTTCGTTCCAGGCCATCAACGCCGCCGTCTACGCGCACTATTTCGGTCGGAAACACGCGGGGGAGATCCGCGGCGTGACGTTCGTCATCACCATCGTCGGAGCGGCGCTGGGCCCGCTGCCCTTCGGCTGGGCGTCGGCGCAGGGCAGTTACTCCGTGGTCCTCGTCGCAGGAGCGGTCTTGTGCTCTTTGGCGGCGGTTGCCAACCTGTTTGCGCTCGCTCCGCAGGGTCGCAGTTCAGCGGCCTGACTGCGTCTCAGGCGCCTCGGGCGCCTCGATGGGATCCAGCACGGACGAGGTCTCTCGGTTCTCTGACCGGTTACGTTGCTCACCGCCGTGCTCGGGAGGTGAAGTCCTAAGCTTGCTGGAAAACGAGACGGGGATGCACTCTTGCATCGGAACCCAAACCCGAACGCCGGTTAGCCGCCGGCGGCAAGAGGAGGCATCCCCGTGGAGAGCAGAATACCGGCGTCGGAGCGGACAAGCCAGAAGCTTAACGAGTTGCTGACCCAGGGCGTCGCCGAGGGCGACGCGCGGAGCGAACTGATCAAGCTCGCCGTGCGGAAGATCGTCGAGGAAGCGCTGGAGGCCGAGGTCGCCGCCGCGGTGGGCCGCGGCTACTACGAGAACGGCGCCGCGCCCGGGGCCGGCTACCGCAATGGATACCGGCGGAGCCGCCTGCGCACCGCCGAGGGCGCGATCGAGTACGGCGTACCGCAGGTGGCCGATCGCGCCGAGCCGTTCCTCTCGCGCGTGCGGGCTGGCCTGGCGGGCCGGACGGCCGAGCTGGAGCAGCTCGCCGTCGAGATGTACGCACGCGGCTTGAGCACCCGGGACATCGAAGCGGCCTTCCGCGATGCCAGCGGTGCGAGCGTGCTGAGTCGCACCGCCGTCAGCCAGGTGACCGAGCGGCTGTGGCAGGAGTACGAAGCCTTCGCCGGCCGGGACCTCGGTGAATTCGCCGTCGCCTATCTGTTCGTCGACGGCGTGGCCGAGCGGCTGCACGCCGGGCTGCCACGCGAGGCCGTGCTCTGCGCCTGGGGCATCACCGAGGACGGCCGCAAGGTCCTGCTGCACCTGGCGCCGGGCACGAAGGAGGACACGGCGAGCTGCACGGCGTTCTTCGAGGATCTCAAGCGTCGGGGCCTGGCCGACCCGCTGCTCGCCGTGACCGACGGGGCCCCGGGCCTGATTCGCGCCGTCGAGACGTGCTTCCCCCGCGCGCTCCGCCAGCGGTGCCTCGTGCATCGGATGCGCAATCTCCGCAGCAAAGCGCCGGAGAGCCAGTGGCCGGAGATCGCGCTGCGGGCGCGCGGGTGCTACGAGGCGGCGTCGCCGGCGCTGGCCGCCGTGCTGCGCGACGATTTCGTCGCGGCCTACGAGCGCGAACTGCCCGCGGTGGTGCAGTGCTTCCGCGACGACTTCGACGCCTGCATCGCCCACCTGCGCTTCCCGCTCCGCCATCGGCGCGTGATCCGCACCACAAACTTGCTCGAGCGGCTCTTCCTCGAAGAGCGACGGCGCACGAAGATCATCCCGCACGCGTTCGGGGAGCGCCCCGTGCTGAAGCTGATGTACGCGGCGGTCATTCGTGCGGCCGACCGGTGGCGCGGCCTCACCGTCGGCGAGTTCGAGCAGCGTCAGTTGCGGGCGATCCGCGAGGAGCTCGACCGCGCCCACGCCGAGCGCACGCGGCCGGCCGTGCGCCACATCCCGAGTGCGTCCCCGTCGAAGTTATCCAGCAAGATTCGGACTTGACCGCTCGGGACGCTGGGCATGGCGAGCGGAGCGCTAGCTGGAGGTGGCCGGAAGCGCACCCTAGAGCCCGCGCTATTCGTGCCGCGACGCGAGAGATCAAGAATTCACCGACGGCTACGGGCTCTTAAGGCCGCCGAGTGGGTCGTCCTAGAGCGTCGTTGTTGCCCGTTCTTGAGCTTCAAGCTGGAATCGCCAACGAGAACGATATCTAACTTTCCGCGACTGGCGAGACGGCGTCAAAGCGTTTCTCAACGAAGCCTTGTCGTCTGGTGCTCACCGCTTGCCTGGCGCATAGTACGGCGCGGCGCCCGCCTGATGATCCGTGACGTCGACCACGGCCGCCAGTCCTGCGACGCGCTGGCGCAGCAGCCGTTCCACGCCTTGTCGAACGGTGACCTCAGCGAGGCTGCAGCCCTGACAGCCGCCCTCCAGGCGAATGCGAACACGCCCGTCGACAGCATCGACGAGCGCGACGTGTCCGCCGTGTGCCGCCACGGCGGGATTCACTTCCTCGTCCAGGACGCGTTGAATTCTCGCGGCGGTATCGCTGTCGGGCACCGCAGGCCCGGCATTACCCGGCCAGACGACTTGCACCGCAGTCACATCTGGTACGGCGGCACACAGTAGCGGTTCGATGCCTTCCATTGCAGGCACAATCGCACCCGGCGAGCCGCTGGCTTCCAGCGTCACCACTCCGTCCGCGACGGACTTGACTCGGAGTTGACCGCCTCGCGCGATGATCGAAGGCGCCAGGCGCTGCTCGACGACATCACTGACGACATCGATTAACGCCCTCGGTAAGGATCGCGGCTCGATTGGTCCACGTGCTGCGCCGGCACTGGTGATTGGCTTCAACGCCGCTTCCAGATCTGTGATCAGGTCCTCGGCTGTTTCGAGGCCGATGGAGAGACGCAGCAGGTCGTCGGGGATCGGAGATGACGCTCCCTCAGTGCTCTTCCGATGCTCGATGAGGCTCTCGACGCCGCCAAGCGACGTCGCGCGTTTGAACAGCGTCACGCCGCCGGCCACCGCCATAGCCTCGCGCTCCCCACCGGTGACACGAATAGACAGCATCCCGCTGAAGCCGCCGATCATCTGCCGTGCCGCGATCTCGTGACCTGGGTGTGACGGCAAGCCCGGATACAGCACCGCCGATAGCGCCGGGTGACCGTCGAAGTGGCGGGACACCGCCATCGCAGTCGCCGAGGAGCGCCGCACTCGAAGAAATAACGTTCGCATCCCGCGCTGAAGCAGCCACGCCTCGAAAGGACCGAGCACGCTGCCAGAGGTGCGACGCCACATACGCATTCGCTCCCAGAACGGATCGGCGCGTGCAGTCACGACAGCGCCCGCGAGCACGTCGCCATGCCCATTGAGGTATTTGGTCGCCGAATGGACGACCAGGTCGACACCAAGCGCAATCGGTCGCGTCAGTACGGGCGTGGCAACGGTGTTGTCGACGGCCACGCGGATGTCCACCGCGTGAGAGAGACGGACGGCGGCGTCCAGGTCTGTAATGTCCCAGAGAGGGTTCGCCGGTGTTTCGAGCCACAGCAGGCGCGTCCGTCCTGGACGGATGGCGGCTCGCACGGCTGCGAGATCGGTCGTGTCGATGAATTCGACATCGAGCCCCCACGCGACGCCAAAATGCGCGAGCCACTGGCGAACACCCCAGTAGAGGACTCTGGACACCAAGACGTGATCGCCTGGCAAGAGCGCCTGGAAGACGGCGGTCGCGGCAGCGCTTCCCGATGCGAAGAGCATGCACCCGGCGCCCGACTCGAGCGTCGTGAGCAACCGCTCTGCGTGATCGTAGGTAGGATTGTCCGAACGCGTATAGGCGAGACCGGACCGGTACGTCCCGTCAGGATTGCGCTCGTAGGAGGTCGATGGGTGGATTGGCGGAGTGATGGCGCCCGATGCAGCATCGACTTCCCCGAGCGCCTGTGCAGCGAGCGTTTCGGCTGACCACTTCTCATTCATGCTTTAGCCTCGCTGACGCTGTTGCGGCGTCCCCTTCCCTACGGCTTCCGGGCCCTGATGTTCACGCCCTCGACCTCGTACTTGTTCGCCTTTCGTTCACCACTCGCGCCAGTGAACGGCCTGCCACGCCAAGCGATCTCAATGTCCACGAACCCCGCTTGCCTGATGCTCTCGACGTACTCTCCTTCCAGGAGAGCGCCCCCGATTCAGGCAGTCCAGATTGCTATGTCCTCGCGGCCCGCCGGCGGAATGTCCTTGTGGACGACGATGTCAGCGATCTGCAACCGCCCGCCGTGTCGCAAAACCCGGAACGCCTCCCCGAATACGAGAGCCTTGTCCGGCGCGAGATTGATAACACCATTCGAGATGACGACATCTACGCTCGCGTCCTCCACAGGAAGGGACTCGGCGAACCCTGCCCGGTAGTCAATCTGCCGCAGTCCGGTCAGGGCGACATTTTCTCGTCCCCGCTGAAGCATCGCGTCAGTCATGTCGACAGCGATGACCTTGCCGTTTGTTCCCACTGCCTTGGCAGCGAGGAAGCTATCCATGCCACTGCCGGCTCCGATGTCGACTACGGTGGCGCCTCGGTCCGGAAGGCCGAGAGACAGCGGATTGCCGACACCAGCAAACGGCCCGGTGACTGAGTCCGGCAGGTCGGCCAGCATGTCGCGCGCGTACCCGAGGCGCTCGACCGCGTAGTCCGGTCCGGTGTGAAAGTGGTAGCCCTTCTTGGGATCGTTCACGACTTCGGTGTAGACTCGCTTGATCGCGTCTCGCAATCCGGCCTGGTCGACAGTCATGTTCTTCTCCTCTCTGTCCGTTCACCTTCTGCAGTTCGGTGAGCCTCCGTCAAGATCCGCGGCGCGCGCATGACAACAAGCGTCACGAGTCCCGATGCGAGCGTGATAGCAGCGACAAGATGAATCGCCGCTCCGATGCTCACGGCATCGGCAATGATGCCGGAGAGCAACGCGCCGATCGCGTAGCCGAGATCGCGCCAGAAGCGGTAGACCCCGAGGCTCGACGCGCGCCACAGCGGGTGAGCGTGGTCGGCTACCGCCGCCAGCAACGTGGGATAGACCATGGCCGTACCAGCGCCTTGCAGGACGGCGCCCACCAGCCAGGCTCCGTAATCAGGAATCAGGGCGGTGAGCCATATCCCGATGGCTTGCAGGATCATTCCCCCCGCGATGAGGCCGCGCCGGCCGAGCCGATCCGATAAGGGTCCCGTCGCGACTTGCAGCACTCCCCACGTCAGTGGGTATGCGGCCTTCACGACGCCGATTTGCTCGATCGGCAGTCCGTGCGCGGCGAAGAACAGAGGAAACAGGCCCCATGACATTCCGTCGTTGAGGTTGTTGATGAGGCCGGCCTGGCAGGCGGCGAAGAGACTCGCATTCCCGAGACTGGTAACGTAGAAAATTTGCCGGAACGTTGGCGTTTCGCCGGCGGACAGCGCAGGCGTCCCGCTGGATTCCAGCGCCACGTGACCGTGAGTCTCGCGGACCGCGAGCACTGAGACGCCCAGCCCGATGACTGCGATGCCGATGCCGAGGTAGAACGGGTATGGCCGGAGACCCCACTGCCCGGCGATGAACCCGGTGATCCACGACATCAGGCCGACGGCGACGTAGCCCGCGAACTCGTTGAGGCCGAGCGCCAAACCTCGGCGCCGGGGACCGACGAGGTCGACCTTCATGATCACGGTCATCGACCACGCCATCGCCTGGTTGGCGCCAAGTAACACGTTGGCGAGGTCGATCCACCACCATGCCGGCGCGAAGATGATCAGAAACGGTACGGGCAGCGCGAATAGCCAGCCGATGACGAGGATCGGCTTGCGGCCGACGCGATCGGACAGGCGCGCCGCAACCAGGTTGAGCAGCGCCTTGGTGACGCCAAAGCTCACAATGAACGAGGTGATCGCCGTCTTGGAAGTGAGTCCGAACTCCTGCTCACCAAGGAGCGGCAGCACCGTGCGCTCCAGGCCCACCATCGCGCCGACGAACGCATTCAGGCCAACGAGCAGCGTGAACTGCGGGAGATTCTCTCGCAGCCCGAGCTGCGGAGTCACGCCGCCGTCAGGCCGAGGTTGATCCGTCGGTTCTCCGCAAACTGAGGCGGCTGCGGCGGCAGGTCGCTGAGGACGAAGCGAACGAACTCCTCGCGGCTGCCATACTGCAACGCGGGATTGAACCGCCGCTCGAATCCGATCGTGGAGCCCGGCTTCCCGCTGAGTCCCTTGCCGCAGGCAGCGCCGCCGAAGTGCGCTGGATACACCTCGAGGTGCTCGGGTAACGCCAGCAGCCGGCCGCGGAGACTGTCGTATAGCTGCTCGGCCAATCGCTGCTCGGCTCCGGTGCCCAGCAGGTCCGGCCGCCCAACGCCACCCGAGAAGAGGGTGTCGCCGGTCAGGATGAACCATGGCTCCTTGGCGCGCGACCGGTCTGTCACCAGGAGGGAGACGCCGTCGGGCGTGTGGCCTGGGGTAGCCATCACCGCTAACCCCACGTTGCCGAGGTCGAGCTGGTCTTCATCAACCAGGTCCGTGTGCGCGAACCGCACATCGGCCGCTTGGTGCATGAAGATCGGCGCGCCTGTGACCTCAGCAAGCCGGCGCGCGCCGGATACGTGATCCGCCTGCACGTGGGTCTCGATGATATGCGTGACGCGCATGTTCTTCTGCGCCGCCGCTTCGAGATACGGCTCGATATCGTGCTGTGGATCCACCACAGCGCAGCTGGCTGCGCCGCTTCAGCCGAGAAGGTAGCTGGCACAGCCGGTCTTGGGCGAGAGGAAATGCCGGAAGATCATGGGACACCTCCTGCCCTTGTCATACGCGGGAAACTCATATAGGGTCCAATCAATCGTTCAAATCGCAGCGGTAGGGAAACCCCTATGACGATCCGGCAGCTGGAGGTCTTCCTCGCCATCGCCCACGCGCAGAGTTTCAGCCGCGCGGCAGAGCGAATCCATCTGTCCCAGCCCACGCTGTCCGAACACATGAAAGAGCTTGAAGAGGAGCTCGACGTGCAGTTGTTCGTCCGACATAGCCGCTCGGTCTCACTGACAGAGGCGGGCCGCGTGTTCGAAGACTACGCCACGCGGGTGGTCGCAACCCTTGCCGCCGGCAAAAACGCGATCGCCGAACTTGATGGCCTCAAGCGTGGTTCGCTCGTGATCGGCGCCAGCACGACTCCTGGAACGTATGTGCTGCCCGCGCGGATCGCGAAGTTTCGCGAGGAGTATCCAGGCATCACGATCGCGCTGCAAATCGGAAACTCGCGCTCCGTGGAAGAGCGGGTCCGGGATGGCGAGGTAGACGTCGCCGTGATCGGGGGCCACGTTCTTGGCCCGAGTGAGCGGTGCGTCGCGACCGGCATTCTCGACGAGCTACAGCTCATCGTCCCGCCGGACCATCCGGTCAAGAACGGTGCGCTCTCGCCCGAGCGACTCGCCCGCGAGCGGCTGCTGATCCGGGAAGAAGGTTCCGCCACTCGGCAGGCGACCGAGCGCGCACTTCGCCAGGCCGGAGTCACTTTGCGGCCGGCCATGGAGCTGGATCATACGGAAACGATCAAGCGCGCGGTCATGGCCGGCCTCGGGGTGGCATTCGTTTCTCGCTATGCGGTTGAAGACGAAATCAAAAGCGGACGTCTGCGCACGCTGCCGGTGCAGCGGATGAAGATTCAACGACACTTTCACGTCATCCATGACGAACGGCGGCCGTTGAGCGCCAGCGCGCGGGCCTTCACCGCGTTTCTTGAGGGGAACGACCAGACGCTGGCTGCGCCCGAGTCCACAAAACCGCAGCGACGAGCGCCCCGACCGCGCCGGTAAGCGCTCCAACCCCAAAGCCCGTGCCGTAGCCATGCCGCGCGATGACAGGGCCAAGCGAAGCCAGCGCCAGGCCGAGCCGCGGCAGCCGAAAGCTACTGGATCGACCTCAAATGACGTTCAGGTACGCCGCTCAACTCACCTTCACGGGGTGGGGCACCGGCACGTTGTAGCCATAACCCTGCGCGTTCCAGGGAATGCTGGCCGGCTGGGTGTTTCCCTTATCGTCGGTCGCACGCGTGAGGATCACGTGGTCGCCCGGGCGCGCGTCCCACTCGAAGTCCCATCGCGTCCAGGCGCGAGCGATGTTCGGCTCGCGAAGCGCGGCCGGTTGCCATCTCGCCCCCCGGTCGAGACTATACTCAACGCGGCTGATCCGGCCGACCGGCGACCACGCGAATCCGCGTACGCGTTGACGGCCGGCGGGCATTGTCGCGGGCCACGGCAATGCCAGGGCGCTCTTGATCGTCTGCAGTCGCAGGACCACTTTGTCGGGGTAATCGGGGCCTTCGAGGACGTACGTCTTGGTCGTGGTGGGCACGTCGATCACGCTGTTGCGCACCTCGATCCGGCCCACCCACTTGATGTTGTTGATGCCGACCCACCCGGGAACGATCGCCCGTACCGGGAAGCCGTGGTCCAGGGGCACAGGCTCCCCGTTGAAGGCGTATGCCAGCAGCGTGTCGTCCTCGAACGCCTTCTCGAGGGACATCGGTCGGTTGACCTTCACCGAGTCGAGGCCCTCCACGAGCACGTTCAGGATGTCGCGCGGCGTGTCCCGCTTGACCTTTGCCAGGTCGAGCACCGCCCCGAGCGGCACGCCCGTCCACTCCGCCACTCCGATTCCGCCGTACCGCCACTGCGTGCCCGAGGCCACCTTGCCCATGAAGTCGTTGAAGAAGCCCCGCCCGTTGCCGGCGCACTCGACGAAGGCGGTGACCGAGCGCGAGGGCAGCCGCAGGAGGTCCTCGAAGCTGAGCTCGATTGGGCGCTCGACGGCGTTGCCCTCGATACGAAGCCGCCAGGTGCGCGTGTCGAGAACCGGGGTCGTCGCGTGCTGGCGGATGTAGAAGTGGCTGGCCGGGGTCAGGTAGCCCCGGAGCGTCTCCAGGCGGGTCTCCTGGTTGATTCCATGGTTGATGAAGATCTCGCCTGGCAGGGCCTTGACGTGGAACTTCTGGGCCTGCGTCGCCTGAGCCACGGCCTCGTTGCTCGAGGCCAAGACGACTGCCCCGGCGGCGCTGGTCGCGAGGAACTGTCGTCGGGTGAAGATGTCATGCGCTTCCATGGTCCCTCCTCCCGGGACCGATGTGCGCCCCGGTCGGCCGCTCATTTCTATTACGCGACAAAGCCAATCAGCGCGCCGCCGACGGCGCTGATGATCACGACCATCCATGGCGGAACTCGCCAGAACATGAGCAAGCCAAATCCGACCAGGGCGAGGCTGAAGTCCGCGGGGCCCTTGATGGCGCTGCTCCATACCGGATCGTAGAGAGCCGCGAGCAGCAGCCCGACGACCGCGGCGTTGATCCCGCGCAACGCGGCCTGAAAGCCCGGGCGGAAGCGCAACAGCTCCCAGAATGGCAGCGCGCCGACGACCAGGAGGAACGACGGGAGGAACACCGCGATGAGCGCCCAGGCCGCCCCGATCGCGCCGCTCGGCGGCTCGTGCATCACCGCGCCGAGATACGCGGCGAAGGTGAAGAGCGGGCCGGGCACAGCCTGGGCCGCTCCGTATCCAGCTATGAATTCCTCGTTCGTCACCCAGCCAGGCGGAACGACCTCCGCCTGGAGCAGCGGCAGCACCACATGGCCACCGCCGAAGACGAGAGAACCGGCCCGGTAGAAGCTATCGAAGACGGCCAAGGCATGTCCGGGGATCAGCTGCCTGGCAACGGGAAGGCAGACCAGCAACGCGACGAAGAGCGCGAGCGATCCGATCGCAACGCCCTTGCGGATCCTCACCCGTACGGGGGTGCTGGTCGACGTGCCGGCAGCCGGCAAGAAGATCCACCCAACCAGACCCGCCACGACGATCACGAGGACTTGCGAGGATGCCGTCCGGGACGCTAGCACTGCGATGGCGGCGAGAATGGCCAGCGACGCCCGCTCGCGATCCGAGGCGAGATTCCGGGCCATTCCCCACACGGCCTGGGCCACGACCGCCACCGCCACGACCTTGAGCCCATGCAGCCACCCGGCATCCGCCACGTCGAGAGCCTGAAGGCTGTAGGCGAAGGCGACCAGCACCACGGCCGACGGCAGCGTGAAGCCCAGCCATGCCGCGACGCCACCGAGCAGGCCCGCTCGGATAATGCCGAGTGCCATGCCCACTTGACTGCTTGCCGGCCCCGGCAAGAACTGGCACAACGCCACCAGGTCGGCATACTGCGCTTCATCGATCCAGCGCCTTCTTACGACGTACTCTTCCCGGAAGTACCCGAGGTGAGCGATCGGACCACCGAAAGAGGACAGCCCGAGTCGGGTCGAAACTCCGACAACCTCGAGAAGCGACCTAGTTCCGCTCGCCACTTCCGTGCCGCCGGCCTCCTTCGCTGTGGCGGCCGTGGCGTGATCCGTCGTCATCGTCTGCCGCCCTGACGGCTGCGCCGCGCCACCTTCGTGACCTTCATCCCGTCCGTGCCGTCGCCAGCCTCGAGCACTTCAGTGACCAGCTCTCCGATCTTCATGCGTGCGTCGCTCAGTGCGCGGCCGCCGCGCCGCGTGAGCACGTAGTACTTTCGCACTTTGCCGTTGACCACCCGGTCGAGCCGGTTCAGGTAGCCCGCCTCCTCCAGCTGATGCAACACGGGATAGAGCGTCCCTGGACTCAACACGTAACCGTGCCGCCGCAGCTCCGCGATGAGGGCCAGCCCGTAGACGGGCTCCTCGCCGGCATGGTGGAGGATGTGGATCTTGATGAACCCGAGAAAGAACTCCCGCAGCATGTGATCGTGCGGTATGTCGCCTTCCGCCGTTCTCTTCACCCGGGTTCGCCTGACTTTACCGTGCGACGTGCCCTCACAGTGGCGAGTACATGACTGAGGGCGAAGTATACTGCATGTCGATATCGATAATGGATAGCAGAATGAGTCGTAGTTGAGAGAGGAGCCCGTATGCCGCAGCAACCCCTTCCCCCGCCCGATGATGTCCAGACTCCCGTTCATTACGACGATCTCGACTATAGCAACCCGCATCAGCAGGTTGTCCATCCGCGGTGGGCGAGCGGTAAAATCGTCTGGTCCATCCCATGCGGGCCGGTGGCCGTGGACCCGAGCAAAACGCATGTGGCGGACGAGTACATCGTGGTCTACTCGATGGATGGTGACGACGGCAAGCCGGAAACAATCAAGGGTCAATACACGATCTACGACACCAAGCCCGGTGATCCGGGCTATAGCCCGCTCTGGCGCCACAATTACGTCATCGTCCCCCGCGACTACCGGCCGCAGACTTTACGGTCCAAGGAGGACGTGTTGAAGAGCGGCCACCAGATGGTACCGACCGACAAGATCACCAATTGACCGGTCCTGTAAGGCTGGCGTGTCCAGCCTCATCGCACCGAATGACCGTCGTAACAGCCGCCGAGCCGATCCGAGCTGCACCGCTTTGCTGAGGCCCTGACCAGCTCGTCTGGAAGTGTGGGCAGGTTCATGTCGTCGGGGATCCTGAAGAAGGCGGAGGCCGGCCCCAGAGGAGCGATGTGTGACCTTCGCGCCAGAGCGCCGAAGCCTTGGGTTATCGGCGGCTAACGCGCTGATGCGCTTCGTTCACAGTTCATGCACAGAAACATCGGCTACGACGCCGCCGCAATCGCGGCCAGTGAGCATACTCAGAATGGACAGGAAGCCCCCGTGGCTTGCGTGCCGAGCTTGTCGCCGTCCTCGCTTCGCAATTCTCGCGCAGGGGCGGCTTACGTGAGCCTGACGTGATCTCATCACCAAGCTCGGCGGCACACAGATTCCGCTCGCGACGGCTGTGGGCATCGGTCGGTACCGCGTCTTTTCTGAGTTTCATCGCGCTTTCGATTGCGATCGTTACAGGGGCCGTCTATCCGTTCGATGATTTCGCCTCCCGCGTCGTTATAGACGCAGTGTCCCCACGCTTTCTCGACGATCTCCGCATCCTCAATCAGATCGGCCACCGGCTCACGCTCGTCGCTGCGGCCGTGATCGCGCTCGCGCTGTATCGCGTGGTGGAGGGCAGGATATTGGCTGCGGTCGCCTTTCTTGTTGGCGCGCCCATCGTTGGCTCGGGGATCGCGTTGCTGATCAGCCGACCTCGGCCGGAGGGCGAGGGCCTCAGCTTTCCTAGCGGGCATGTATTCGGCAGCCTGGTGGTGTACGGACTGATCGCCGTGGTCGTGAGTCAACAACTCCGCCTGCCGTACTGGCGACGTATCGTGCTTTGCGTGACAGTCGCTCTCGTGCTCAGTGTCGGCATCGCACGTGTGGGCCTTCGTGCTCACTGGCCAAGCGACGTAGTGGGTGCCGCACTTCTCGGGTGTGCATACCTTTCTCTGGGAGTGCGAACGCTCCGTGCCCAAGCGTCGGCGTCGAGCACTGAGAGCCAAGAACCAAGAATCACTGAGAACTGCTGACCCGCCGCAATCTGTAGCGGCACGACATAACCTCGGTGCCCGTTACACGTGACCTGCTTGGTGTCTGCCTACGCTTTCGGTACCTGCGGCGATCCGGTCGGCTCGAATTCGATGCGCGGGCGGTCAAGCTGAAGACCCGTGATCGGTATCCTTTCCGAGTGATATCGTCGTTCCGACCGCCGGGATGATGTTGACTGCAGCCAGGATGAATCCCGCAACATTCCGATTGCGATCAGTCAACCGATCTCAGTCCGCAATAGACCGGAAAGATCACTACGACGCACCGATCAGGGTAAGCAGGCACGACGATCACGACCGGATCGTCCCCGGCTGCGAGGTCACCGCTCAGTGTCCGTGCCGGTGGTGGATATCCGGGTAGTGGGGATGGCTATGTCGCAGAGACTCGTGAGTGTGTCGATGCGAATGCAGTTCGCCGGGCGGAGCCGACGCGTCATGATCGTGGCGATGGTGCTCGTCGTGCTCATGCCGGTGCTCGTGCTCCATCACCTCGTGCGCGTGTTCGTGCTCGTGACGCTCGCTGACGTGTAGCCAGACCCCCAACATCATGAGCACCGCAGCCAGTCCCAGACGCGGAGTGACGGGGTCGCCGAGAACGACGATACCGATCAGGGCGCCTACAAATGGCGCCGTGGAGAAGTAGGCGCTCGTCCGTCCCGCTCCGAGTCCCCTGAGCGCCAAAACGAACAGCACGAGGCTCACGCCGTAGCTCACCAATCCCAGCAACGCCGCGATAAGAACGGTCGCGCCGCTGGGAAATGATGCCCCGAGGGCAAGTGCGATGGCGATGTTCACGCCTCCCGCTACGAGCCCCTTCACCGAGGCGATTTGCAGCGGATCGCTCGCCGAGACTTTCCGAGTCAGATTGTTGTCGATGGCCCAGCCGAGGCATGCGCCGGCAACGAGCAGCGCGCCGCCGCTCAGTCGGAATGTCTGTCCAGGGTCCCAGGCCAGCACCATCGCGCCCGCAGATATGGCCACCATCCCACCTGCGATGCGCCGGTCCACGTGTTCTCGGAATACGACCCACGCGACTACAGCCGTGAAAACCCCCTCGAGATTCAGCAGCAAGCTCGCTTCTGCAGCGGACGCTCGGGACAGTCCGAACATTAGAAGGACGGGCGCGATGACGCCGCCAGTTAGAATCGCGCCGCCCAGCCACGGCCAGTCTCGGCGACCAAGCGGCGCTTCGTGAGCGTGAGACCGCGATCGACGGCGCCACGCCCGACGCATCGCGCCAAGCGATACGCCGGACCCGAGGTATAGCAGTCCTGCCAACAGCCATGGGTCGGTGACAGCGAGCAGCGCTTTGCCGGCGGGAGCGCTGAGTCCAAAAAGCGCGGCCGCCCCGAGAGCAAAGGCTATCGAAAGCCGGTCCGTCCGCTGCGCCTGGTTCTCCGTCATGGGCGTCAGTCCCGAGCTTCTCGTTCAGCTGGCAAGCGTTGAGGCCTGAGGCACCGGCGGTCTGGCGGCCCCGCTGATGGCGATGGTCGCTGAAACAAGGGAATTCTCTTAGCCACCTGTTTCGACGAAGGAAGACTGCCGTCCACGGACGAGTCCAGAGCTACCACGTCGGAGAGACGTTCAATGCTAGATAGAGGGCGTAGAGGAGCAAGAGGAACCCTCCCATGATCCGTCCCAGCCTCCGGGCAAACGCCAGTGCAATGGCCACGAACAGCGTGCACCCGAGGAGATATGGCGCGTGTAGGCGCAAGACGAGCGGATCGACGGTCAGCGGGCGGACAAGCGCGATGAGCCCGAGATTCAGTGCCAGCAGGATGACGATGGTGCCGACGACGTTGCCCAACGCCAGGTCGGGGTGCCCTCGGCGGGCGGGTGCCACCATGCGCGCGGTCTCCTCCAGGCTTTCACCGATCGCGACCACAGTCATTCCGAAGATCGTCTCGGAGATCCCAAGCGACTCGATCAAGCGCGAGGCGCCTTCGACCACGAGCGCGGCGCCTGCGAGCATGGCCACGAGCCCAGCGGCAAGGAGGAGCACTGTTCGGGCGCGCGAGTTCGCCCACCCGGGGGACTCTTCTTCATCCGTCTTGGGCCGGAGGAAGACCGGCGAGCGACGGTAGAGCCATCCAAGCAAACCAACCGCCACCACCACGAGCAGCGCGCCCTCCGCCCGGCTGACCACGCCGTCAATCCAGAGCGCAATCGTGAACGGGATCAGGCTCACGATCATCGCGACCGCGCCGGCCTTCGGGATACTGACCTTCATCGGAACGAGCAGGAGCGCCACGCCGAGGCCGGCGGTGAGCATGAAGATCGCCGCACCGATCACCGTCCCGAGCGCCACCTGGTGCAGCCCCGCCAGGGCGGCGGCGCCACCGGTGACGAGGTTCTCAGGCTCAAATCCGGAGACGACGATGCCCACGAAGAATGGGCTCAGCGCAAACAGCGTCGCGGTCCTGATGGCGCCGTCGGTGAATCGTTCGGCGCCCCAGAGAACCAGCGCGACACCGACGATGAACAGGGCGGCGCCGACGAGCCACGGGGTCATGGGAGGACGTGCCGATCCACCAGCCTCACTCCTGCGCCTTGAACGCGCACTGACCTCGCCGTCCGCACGCCCTGCCCAGCATTCAGGTCGGTATCAGGCGCTTGAATCCCTCGGCCAACGACCAACCCATAAACTGCTCCGATTCGTTCGGCCCGGGAACGCAAAAACTCTTCAACGCGTTGGCGGGGTCTCTACGGAAGACGGCGAACGCTTCAGCGATGCGCGGAACCCAAGACCGTCTATGGCCTCGATCATTCGTGGGACGCCAACCTCTGTGGGCTCGAACGTCACAATCGCCTCCTTCGTCCTCAGGCTCACGTCCGCTCGACTCACGCCTTTCAGCCCTTCCAGGGCCTTCTTGACCGCCACTGGTCAAGTCCCTCAGGTCATTCCTTCGACCCTGAGGACGACAGTGGAGGACGCTGCCAGCGCGGCGACCGCCACGATCAGCACGCCGACGAACAGGGCCAAGATCGACATCCATCGGCTCATCGCGTATTCCCCATGTTGTGGCCGCTGTGGGACTGCTCATTGCTCATGAGATGCGCCAGCAGATCGGACGTGAACTCGGGAAAGCGGTCGAGCATGATCGAGCTAGTGACGACAAGACTCGCCAGAACCAGCAACGCGAGTGTGACGCGGCTCCCCGCCATCCTGCACGCAAGCGCATCGCAGCGGCGTCGCTCCCGCACGTACAGCGCGAAGCCCGTGACGATGCCGATGATCCCTGCTGGGATCAGGAGCCACCGATACTGCATCGTGGTCGCCATGAACGCCCCGCTTCCGAGGCCGAGAACGATCACCGCGAGCGGCAGCAGGCAGCAGAGCGACGAGAGGGCCGCTCCGGTCCAGGCCACGGCGCCCGCTCCGAATGTGGCGAATCTCATGACGTCCTCCTAGGCTTCCTCTGCTGCGAACGCCCCGTACTCGAACGTCAGCCGATAGATCTGGCCGCAACATCGGATAGTGTCTCCTGGCTTCACGTCGTCAGCGAGTGTCACAATCTCATCGCAGGAGGGGCAACTGACTCGGTGGGCCAGGGTCGCGGACCAGTGCCCGGCGTCCTCATGAATCCGCAGGGCGTGCCCCGCACAGTTCGGACACTCTACCAAGTCGCCTGACCGTGTTCCCTCGGCCAGCTCGATGTCAGTGCCACAGTCAGGGCAGCGAACTAGATGCATCAGCGAATCCCCAAGAGACGCTGCAACCGTCCCCGGTCGAAGCCGACGATGACCTCGTCGTCTATCGTGATGACTGGCACGGCCATTCGCCCTGTTCGCGCTATCAACTCTGCCCGCGCCGTCGCGTCGTCTGCAACGTTCTTCGCCGCGAACTCGATGCCATGGGACGAAAGGAACTCTTTCGCCGCGTGACAGGACTGTCACGTTGAGGACCAGTACACCGTGATCTGTCGATGTGTCACGTTAAGCTCCCCTGAGCAGGCCACCGAAGATCCAGTCGCCCACCTTGAACGCCTCAGTTACTGTCGCACCCGCGCCTTCGACAGCAGGATTCGCATCTCGCCACGCTCTCAGATGGTCTTCCGACCGGAAGAAGTTGATCGTGGTTCAGAGGAAGTCGACGGCCTTACATGTCTCATCGCCGCGCTTGCCGAACCAGACCATCACCCCATCAGCGTCCGGGCCCGGACCGTCGGGTGTCGCGGACAAGTCCAGAGGAGTGCCGCAGTGATGGCACTGCGATTGGATCTCGATGGCCTCTCCGATCATCGGTGCGATGCCGAGCGCGTCCGTCGCGCAGCAGGCGTAGCGTTCACGCCCGCCTGACACACGTACCCGAAACGGCGTTGGAGCAGCCGAGAACGGATACGCCATGTCGATCTGCCCGGCGCGGACGCGGATCAAGTCGTCATTATCGAGTGCGACGAGGGCGTCGTAGGCTGCCGCCGTATGACTGTCAGGCGAGCCGATGACGTTCTCGACGGGGATCGAGCCGCCCCGTTGGAGGAAGGTCCGGAGGATCAGCTGAGCAAGAGGCTGCTCACGGGCGGCCCGGCGAGCGGCCTGGCGTTCTAACGGATGCAGCGCCTTCAACTCGTCGGCCGTCAGGATCACGAGGTTCGCCAAGGTCTGCCTCCTCTCTTGAGCGACACAAATAAGGGTAAAGTCTGTAGTAACTCCAGACTCAAGAACTATTTCGGGGAGGGCAAGCGGATGATGGAGCAAGCCCGCCGGATCGCCATCGGGGCGGTGTCGAAGCACACCGGTACCAACATCGAGACAGTTCGCTACTACGAGCGCGTCGGGTTGCTGCCCGCTCCCGCTCGGAGTTCGGGAGGCTACCGTCTATACGGGGCCGATCATTTGAAGCGGCTGAGCTTCATCCGCCGTGCCCGCGCTCTTGGGTTCTCGCTCGCCGAGGTGCGGAAGCTGCTGACGCTCGCGGATCAACGCCGGCGCTCATGTGCCGAGGTTCGCATCGTCGCGGCAGCGCACCTCGAGGACGTGAAGGCGAAGCTTGCCGATCTTCGGCAAATGGAACGCGTGCTGAAGGAGACCGTCGCGCGGTGCGAAGCGGGCAGCGGTTCACACTGCCCGATGATCGATGCCCTATACACCGGCGCCCAGTCAGGGGCGCGGCCGGCCACGGTCGCGCCATCCGCGGCACACCGCGGACGTCAACGCCTTCGGGCCTCATCAGAGGCATAATCGAGAACGTGGAAGCCTGTTGCGAGATCAGAACGGACGTACCAGTGCACCAGCGGCGTGTACTCAAGGTCGTCTTATGGGTGAACGCCGTGATGTTCGCTGGCGAACTCGGTGCCGGACTGCTCGCCCACTCGACCGCGCTCCTGGCCGACTCGGTCGACATGCTGGGTGATGCCATGGTCTACGGCTTCAGCCTCTACGCGATCGGCCGGGGCATTATGTGGCAGGCGCGCTCAGCGTTGCTTAAAGGCGTGATCATGGCGGTCTTCGGTCTCGGCGTCCTCGCCGAAGTTGTTTACAAGCTCACAACGGGCGTGGTGCCGGCTCCGGGCGTCATGAGCCTCGTCGGCTTGATCGCACTCGCGGCCAATGTCTTCTGCCTCGTGCTTCTCTCCCGCCACCGGGGCGACGACATCAACATGCGCTCAGCCTGGTTATGCTCGCGCAACGATGTGATTGCGAATGTCAGCGTGGTGCTCGCCGCCGGGGGCGTCGCCCTGACGGGCTCTATGTGGCCAGACGTCCTGGTGGGGCTAGCCATCGCGACGATGTTTGCGAACTCTGCATTCCGCGTCATTCGTGACGCTCGCCGGCAACTCCGCGCCGTACTCGCCCGGTAAGAGGCCCGATTCATCGAGCTTGGAGGAATTCGTGGGCATTTTGCAGTCCGTCCTTCTCTTCGTCGCTGCGGGCGTATGCGAAATCGGCGGCGGCTATCTCATGTGGCAATGGTGGAGGAATGGTCGACCATGGCCGATTGGCGTTCTCGGAGCACTCGTGCTCGTAACATACGGGTTCGTCCCGACGTACCAGCCCGCGCACTTTGGTAGGACATATGCCGCCTACGCGGGGTTTTCGTCGCATTGTCGCTGATCTGGGGGTGGGAGGCGATCATCTGGCGCCTGATCGATACGACGTCGTCGGCGCCCTGTTCTGCGTCGTGGGCGTCGCGGTCATGATGTACTGGCCCCGCTGAGCCGCGGCGTCGTGTTGACATCGTCCTCGCGCCTGTGGCACGTTCGCCCCCGAGATGCACCACCGATCATATCGGCCCCGCGTCCGTGGAAAGGTGTGGATCGAAGTAAATGCCCGCTTCGCCTTGGGCGACGGCGGGGTGCGATTGCTCGAGGCGATTCAGCAGAGCGGCTCGATCCGCGCGGCCGCCGAGCGTGTGGGCTGGTCATACCGCCACGCGCTCGCCTACATCGACAACGCCGAACAAGCACTGGGAAAAGCGCTGGTCGCGCGGATGCGCGGAGGCAACGCTCGGGGCGGCGCCGAGCTCACTCAGGAGGGCCAGGATCTCGTTGAGCGATACGGTCCCTTCCGCGCGGCTGTCGAGCAGGCGCTGCATCGACTGTACGATTCTGCATTCCTCGCACGGATGTGAAGCTCGGCGGCAACGAGTACAACCGCTCAGAGCTCGCCGGGGCTTTCGGCGATCTCGGCACGCTTATCCCGTTTGTGGTGGGCTACATCACGATCAACGGGCTTGCTCCCGACGGCGTTCTCGTCGGCTTCGGTCTGCTCGCGGTCGCCACCGGCTTGTACTTCCGCACTCCGCTGTCTGTGCAGCCGATGAAAGCCATCGCCACCGTGGCTGTTACCCATCCGCAGAGCATTACACCAGGGGCGATCTTCGTCTCGGCAGCTGTCACGGGACTCTTCTGGCTTCTCATGGGCATCACCGGCGCCGTCTCATGGCTTGCGGCGTTGACGAGCCGACCAGTTGTGCGAGGCATCATCCTCGGCCTGGGATTGAGCTTCGTTCTCGAAGGTGTAAATCTGATGCAGCGTGGAGCCCTGATTGCCGTTCCCGGCGCGCTTCTGACGTTCGCATTGCTCGGTAGACCGCGTCTTCCGGCGATGCTGGTTCTTCTTGGCTACGGCGCGGTCATCGCGGTCGCACTCGACGCCACGTTGGTTCATGACCTACGCAAGCTGGCCCCGGCGTTTCGGCTTCCCGGCTTACATTTGCCTGTACTGTCGTGGGCCGATGTCATGACGGGAACGCTCGTTCTTGCTATTCCTCAAGCGGCACTGACGCTGGGCAATGCGGTCCTCGCCACGGCAGAGGAGCACAACAGCCTCTTTCCACACCGCCGCATCAGCGTCCGCCTTCTCGCCCTCGACCACGGACTGATGAACCTGGCCGCGGCGCCGCTTGGCGGCGTCCCGATGTGTCGCGGCGCTGGTGGTATGGCCGGACACGTCCGGTTCGGTGCCCGCACGGGCGGGGCGCTGGTCATCCTCGGCGTGATACTGCTCTTCGTTGCACTCTTCTACGCCGATTCCGTTGCTACGCTCTTCAGGCTATTTCCAGTGCCCGTACTCGGCGTCATTCTGTTCTTCGGCGGCGTGGAGCTCGCCGCGTCTGTCAACGGTGAACCGTACCCTCGCGCCGAGCGTACCGTGCTCGTCGTCACCGCCGGAGTCGCTCTGTGGAACATGGGCGCCGCCTATCTCGCAGGGCTCCTGCTCTACCACGCTAACCGGAACGGCTACCTACGCTTGGACTGACTCTGAGGATGACACCCTTTCTGACCATTGACACTCTATCCGCTTGCGGCTGCCGCAGCGTTCGTTGCCTGTGCCCCGCGACTTCGCTCGCGCGTCTTGTAGGTCGACGCCACGTCGTCGCTGTGTTGAGTCTTCTCGCAAACTTAGGAGCCATGCGGTTTGCTGCACTTCGAGCATACCTCCGCGGCGCGAGCACATCGACGCTTGCGGCACTACTTCAAGATCTGTCGCGACGCGGTCTGGTGACGCGCACCGTGTTTGCGGAGCGACCTCCGCGGGTCGAGTACGCGCTCACGGCCGAGGGGCGGAAGCTCGCTCGCATGTTGACTCGGTTCCGCCAGCTCCGGCAAACCCGCTAGATCAGTTACTTCACTGACTGCGCGCGCTGAGCATACTTCAGCATGATGTCGCCCATCGCCTTCATCATCTCGCCCCGCATCGCCATCATCTCGGCGTGCTGTTTGGGGTCGCCACCCATTACGCCGTCGCGCATCATGCCCATCATCCCGCCGCCCATCATGCCGCCGCCCATCATGCCGGGCTGGTTCATCATCTGACGGCACATCTCCATGTGCTGGGCATGCTGGGCCGCATGGTCCTGACCGGACGTCCCAGCCTGAGGCACCGGCGCTAAGCTGCACTGCCTCTCCAGGCTCCCACGCCAGCACCATCGCCCCCGCAGAGATGGCCAGCATCCCACCGGCGATGCGCCGGTCTACGTGTTCCCGGAACACGACGGGACAGTCCGAACATCAGCAGGACCGGGGCGATGACGCCGCCGGTGAGGATGGCGACGCCGAGCCACGGCCAGTCGTGCCTCTCGAGCGGCGCTTCGCGCTCGCAGCCGACGCACGACACGGAACGCTCCGAGCGATAAGCCGACCCGAGGTACAGCAATCCCGCCAGCAACCATGGATCCGTGACGGCGAGCAGCGCTTTGCCGGCGGGTGCGCTCAGTCCAAAAAGCGCCGCGGCACTCAGAGCAAACGCGACGGAGAGCCGATCTCTGGCCGGCGCAGTTTGCGCCGTCATGGGCGCCAGTCTACCGTCGGCAGCGCTCGCTGACTATTGACTGTAGTCGGTACCGGTCCGTATACTTCGACCGCCCCGAAATCGATGCGTACACGCCCATCGCTCACGGTCAGAGGCTTCAAGCCCGACGCCAAAGGCGTCGGCCATGTTCTCGGTGACCTCGAAACCGCAGTGATGGAGGTTCTCTGGAGCAAGCCACAGCAAACGGTCACGGACGTGGAGCGGCGGCTTCAGAGTAGCCGCGACATCGCCCACACCACCGTGCTGACGACGCTCGATCGCTTGCACCGCAAGGGCTATCTCTTGCGGGAGAAGCAGGGCAAGGCGTTCGTCTACACGCCCCGCCTCGCGCGCGAAGAGTTCGAGCGCGGTGTCGCCGAGGAAGTGCTGTCGGCGCTGCTCCGGGAGTTCACGGCCCCGGCATTGTCGGCGTTCGTGGACCTAGCAGGCTGCTGAAAAAGCTGGTTGAACGACTGGAATCATCATCGACGAGACGGATGACGGACGAGCCGATCGCCGGCCAGGCTCGCCCGGCGCCGGCGCATCCGCCCGCGGTGCACGTATGAG
>Ga0209172_10003402_pt1 | contig 24452 bp, 33 predicted proteins | sample LarsenN4metaG_FD_184113 | JGI IMG/M metagenome (GOLD analysis project Ga0209172, IMG submission 184113) | Hot spring sediment bacterial and archeal communities from British Columbia, Canada, to study Microbial Dark Matter (Phase II) - Larsen... ... | reverse complement strand
GCATGCTCACGCTCCGATGGATGCGACCGGCGTGTCGTTGCCGCCGTTCAGCGCCATCCGCAGTTGCCATCGGCATCCGGCGTGCCGCTCGACAAACGGACGCATCCGCTCGTCCAAGCCGGCCAGTGCAAACCCCTCATCCCACTCGCCGTAGTCAGCACGAGGGCAAGCGATGTAGCGCTTGACGGCGCCGCAGTGATCGCAGCGCAGCTCCACGGGATACGACTCGTTGTACACCTCCATCCAGCGCAGCGCGGCATCCTCATCGCCCGCCGCCAGCCACGCCTCCGTCCGCATCTCGATGTGCGGGGCGCCGGCCAGCGCCGTGAAGTCAGCCCATCGCACGACAGGTACCAGCGCAGTCACCCGCTGCTCGCCCGGACAATCATCGTCCTCGTAGTGTGCCACCATCGTCCGGTACTCCCAAAACGCGCCGGCTCAGTCATCACCGAAGCGCCTCCTCGATCGCGCCTGCGTACCAGTGTGCTGGGCGCCAGAGGTAGTAGTCCACAGTCTTGCAGTTGCTGAGAGCGGCGCCCCATGTCTCTTGCGCGGCAGTGAGCCTGCCCTTCTCGCGCTTCAATTCGGCGATGATGACGTTTTCGTCACGCACTAGCACTAAATCCGGGAAGCCTAGATCGGAGCGACGCGAGTCGCGGGTGTGGTAGTACATCCACCCGAGGCAAAGCGCCAGCTCTTTGATCCGGGCCTGCAGCTCCGCCTCGGTCATCGCCTGCGCGAGGTACGACTGCGTGTCCACTACCAGCATCCGTGCAGCGTCTGGCCTGCCACCGTCGCTGTCCGCACGGGGGTGCGGCATCTCCACAAGGTGCCACTGTCCGTAGCGGACGTGGTCACCTGGTGGTCATTCGCCGTGCGCACCTCCCCCTCGCTGTGAAGGGCATCAACCACTCGGTGCGCAAATAGCGCTAGCCCTGCGCCGAGGATCATACCCGCTACGAGCATCCGTGTGTCCGTCAGCTCCTCGCTCACCACAGCCTCCGGTGCACCATCCGCAATCGCAGCGCGCTACCCCTCCTATAGTGCACTATATCCACTATGAGCTCTTTACTTCTGTGCTCACTGGTGTGTGGAATCTCTTTACCTGTCCTCCCCTTGTTGTTGTGTGTGGGTCCCCATCAAGGGACCCACACACAACAACAGCAAGGGGAGGACAGGTAGGTAAGGAGCTAATACAGTCATAACGCAATCCGCTATTACCTCATAAGCTCATAAGCTCATTAGCTCATCAGCTCGTCAGCTCATTACCTCGTTACTCCTCACCGTGTCTGAGCTCCTTACTCCCCTCCCCCCTTCTGCTGCTGCTGTGTGTGGTCCCTTCGAAGGGACCACACACAGCAGCAGAAGGGGGGAGGGGTAAGTGTATATTCACTATTACCTCATTACCTCATTAGCTCATCAGCTCGTCAGCTCGTGAGCTCATTAGTGGAGGGGTAAGAGTGTATACACTCTAGGGGAAGGGTCCGTGTATACACTATAGCGGGGGATAAAGGGCTTATACATTATCAAAACCCCGCAGAGAAGCGATTACAAGGTGACGGGATGCGGCGTATTCCAAAAACTTTAACGAAACTTTAACCGCACATGCGAGCTAGTTAGTCGACGTTTTCGTTATCCCAGCGCCCCGTACTCCTGCTCCATGTCCAACTTCCGCTTCGTGGCGATGTCAAACGGGGGCTCCTCCAGCTCCACCCTGATCCGCTCCGGCGCGAAGCTTTCCGGTTCGAAAACGTACGCCAACCCTATCTTCGGCAACATGCCTTTGTTCGTTTTCCTTTGCTCGATGACCTGGTGCAAAATGTGCGCATCGGCGTCCATGTAGGCGTCAATCTGGAGCATGTTGCGCGCCGCATTTCGGACAAACACCGACCCAAACGGCCCCTCAGGCTTCTGTCTGCCTTGCTGTTTAGCTTGGTGATCAAGCGCGATCACCGTCGTCCCCTCCCGCCATAGCCGCATCGCGTTCGTCCCCGCGGTTACCGTCTGCGCGTCGTTTTTGTCGCCGGCCAAGGCAAACGTCAGGCTGTCGATCATCACGACGTCGATGTCCTGCTCGTGGATGATCCGCCCGATCTCCTCCGCCATCTCGACCAGCGTCCCTGTGCACCGCATGTACAGGTAGTTCCCATGCCCGCCAATCCCTCGGGCCAATGCGTCCAGCGTCTCTCGCGCATCCTCGCCACCCTGCTCCCAGTCCAGGTACAGCACGTTGCCGGGCTCAACGGTGAGCCCGGCATGGCTCCGTCCCTCCTGGATGAGGCTGGCGAGCAGTTGCATCAGCAAGCTCTTGCCGCATCCGCCCATGCCAAAGATCACGTTCAGCTCGCCGTTGACGATCAGCGGACTTACTCGCAGCCGGGGACGCTCCGGTACCTTGATCGCCGACATCCTCACCGGCGTGCCGCCCGTCCTTCGCGCCCGGATCACGTGTCTGCGCGCATGTTCGAGCATCGCCACCCACGGCACTGTCTTGTCTCCCTGGAAGACCTCGAAGAACCGGTGCATGACGAGTACACCCTGTGCCGTGCGGAGCTCGCACTCCGCCGCTGCCACCTCGGCGCCGCCTATCAGGGCGCGAACCCATCCCGTCGTCCCTCGCGGCGTCGCCACCACCTGACTGATCTCCAGCACTGTGTCGTAGGCCGCGAACCAAAACGTGAATGTGCCCGTATCTGTCTCTGCGTGCTCCACATCGCCGAGGGGCACCGCTGTGTGCCCCGTGTCCACGATGAGCGTGCCTGTCTCCCAGGGCGGCAGCGGTGGCGCGGGCTTAGACGCCACGTCCGCCACCATCCGGTACACCTCGTCCCACGTCCATGGCCCGCGCTCCGGGTCGTACGGCGATACTTCCAGCGCATCCCAAATCTTCGCCGCGACCACCTCCACGTCGTATCCCGCTCCGAGCAGGTTCCTTGCAGCGCGCACCGCCTCGATCCGTTGTACGCCAATGGGCGCTCCGCGCTCGAGGAAGATGCGCGTCCGGTAGCCGACCGGCACCGTCCGCGTGACCGGGATGGCCGGCGGCTTTTCCTCCTCAAGCAAAAAATCGGCCCAACCGGAAATGTCGTCTGTCATAGCTGCGTGAGCTCCATTGCCACCTCCCAGCGGTACGGCCCTTCCGGCCCCACCGAGGGCGGGGCCACCACATAGCCGCCGTCGCTCTTGATGTCGATCCCCGGCCCCGGAGATCGGAGCTTCATGCCCTCGCGATAGGCGTAGTACAGATGGTACCCACCGTCCATACCCTGTGTTCGCACCCGCGCTGTCTCCGGCAAAAACAGTGGGTACTTCTTGCGCACCTTGTCGATCGTCTCTAGCCCACCGTGGCGAGGGTCAACGTCAAACACCACGATCCCCGACACCGCGCCTGTAGCGATGCCCACGCCGGCCTGCGGCCACATGCCCCACCAGCGGGCGATCTTGTCTAGATCGGTCGTGGCATCCTTAACGCCGTGCAGCGTGCGCGGGTGCTTGGCGGGGCTCGCGCACGTTCTCCGGCAGTCACAGCGGCTATCCACAAGGCTGTGCAGTGGCAGTACCGCCCAGCCGTGCCTGGCGTAGGCCAACGCCATCTCCAGTGGCGAGGTGATGTCGAGCATCCCTGGAGCGGGCCAAATCTATGGCGCGTGTGCGTCGCAAAACGGGGTGCCCCTCGTCGTGTATTGCGTCGCCGGCTGGTCGCAGTCCCGGCAGGTCTCCTGCGCGTCCGCCATGTCATCGTGCGTGTTCGTCGTCGCCTTGGCGCCGAGCACGTCGGTGATCTTCACGACGCGCTCGCCCTTCTGGGTGGTGACGACGTTCATCGTCACGCGGCATGGTTTCCCAATCAGCGACGATGTGCGGAAGGGCTCGCCCTTCGCCGGCTCCGCCCCCAAGATGGCCGTCGCCCAGCTCCATAGCTTGCTCCTTCGGTTCCAGACCGCGTTGGCCCACGCCCGCTTCAAGGCGACGCTGCCGTCCTCGAAGTAGTAGCCGGGGATTTCGAAGGTGAACTCCAGTTGCTTCTTGCCCTCCTCGAAGGGGTTGTCCACCTTCTTGATGTTGACGATGACGGCGTCGTACACGTCCGGCGCGAATTCGTAGTAGCCATCCCTGGTTTCCGTCTGTTCGATCACGATTTCGCTTTCCACGTTGGATCACTCCTTCGCTGATCACTTGCCGATGCTGCGCGTGCTCACTCGTTCGCTCGGATAGTCCCTCCCTTCGCTTTTTTTACGCGGCACGTCTTGCACGTCCATGTGTACTCTCTCGGCTCATCGTGGCAGCGCCCATTGGGGACTCTCTGCCGTGCCTTGCAAACGCTGCAGATGTGGATGTGCATCACATCCACCGGGACTGTGTAATCGTCGCTGAGGGTGTCATCGTACAGGCCGTGCAAACCGTGGATGAACTGCGCCACGAGGTACACGACTGCGAATGCCAGGAGCGACAACACGAGCGCCCAGAACATCAAGGCCTGCAGGTCCATCAGCGCCTCGCCAGGGCCGGGATCAGCCAGTCCTCGATGACCCCCCCTAGCTCCAGCAGCCGGCGCTCGATCCTGACGAGCACGGCGAGGTGGCATGCTTGTAGGTGCAGCTCGACCCTCCGCTGTACGTCGGGATCGCGGTGGTCCCCGTCCAGCACAGCGCCGCACCGCGCGCACGGGGGGATGAGCATATAGCTCTTCGCGTTCCCACCGTCATTGTGGCCATCGGGTGTGTTTGGTAGGATGGAGTCGGTGGCCACCGGGTACCTCCTTTGGCCGCTACGACCGCCAGCCGTGCAATGCGGCGGGCGGTCTTCTTTTCCGAGCGCCGGGGGGCGCTCACTCAGCCGACAGCAGCTCCTTGATACTGGCCGCCGAGATGTAGTACCTCGACTTCTTCCCGGCGCTGAAGATTTTCAGCTTCAGCTGTTGGGCCTCCGCCAGCCGCATGAGCCGGTACGCCGAGATCGGCTGGTCCTCACCAAGTGCGTCAGCGATGATCTTGCACGCCTTGCGACGTGGCACCCATTGCTCAAGCTCAGTCATACGACAAAGATTATCGCGATCCTCGCGAAATGTCAATAGCATCACACGCTCAGCGCTCTGTTTATCATCCATCACGTTATCACCCCCGCAGACGGGAGACCTGATGTCGATGGTAGACGGTAGAAGATGGACGGTAGAGAGCGCCGTATCCATCTTCTATCCTCCATCCTCCATCGTCTACCGACTCCGCGACGATCCCGTGCGCACGATCAGTCGCACCAGCTCGCAGGTCATAGCAGCTGCACCTCCCACTGCGCTGCGATGCGCTGGCGGGCGATCTCGACTGACCGCTCGTCTTGCTCGATGCCGATGGCGCGCACGCGCAGCCGCTTTGCCGCTACCAGCGTAGAGCCCGAGCCGCAGAACGGATCGAGGATGATCCCGCCAGGTGGGGTGACGAGCCTGATCAGCCACTCCATGAGGGCCAGTGGCTTGACGGTCGGGTGATCGTTGATGCGCGGTGAGGTACGGAGGTACGGGCTCTCTTGGTCTTTTATCCCGCCGGCGGTGCGGCGCTGAGCTGGCAGCGTCAGCCGTCCCCAGGCTTCGCGTTCTGATTTCGGCGCTTTCGTGGTGTAAAAAAAACGCGATGGCCCGCCTGCATCCTGACAGCTCTGTGCATCCAGCATCGCCGCCGCTTCTTCGTCGAGGATGACGTTCGTCGGCCAGCGGCGAGATGATGGCCGATATCGATGGTAGACGGTAGAAGATGGACGGTAGAGAGCGCCGTATCCGTCTTCTATCCTCCATCTTCCACCGTCGCGCTGCCGCCGCTGGTACTGCTTGTGCCCGTCATCTCGTGTGCCTCGAAGTCGCGGCGCGCTCTTAAATCGACACGCACCGATGTTGATCGCGCCAGTGCCGTATCGCTCGACGTTCTCCGTCAGCGTTCCCACGAGCGGCTTGCGTGCCAATACACACGGCTCCCACCCCGGCCGAAGCGCGGTCCCTCGCCCGTCGCCGAGATTCCGTGATTTCGGAAAACCCGAGCCGTACAACCACAAAATACAGTCGCGTATCTCGTATCCCGCATCCTCGATCGCGCACGTCAGTCGGTGATAGGTGCGCCGACCGCCGAACGCTACGAGATAACCGCCGGGCTTCATGACGCGCAGCGCCTCCGCCCACATCGCCGGATCAAACGCTATGCCCGTGCCATCCCACACCTTGCGCATGTATCCAGTCACTGGCCCGCCCGTCTTGCCAGTCGTGAGGTGGTAGGGCGGGTCAGTGACCACCGCGTCGATGCTGTCCGGCTCCATGCCGCGCATGACATCAACGCAGTCGCCGTGTAGGACATACTGTACCTCCGAGCGGGCGATCCTCTCGGCCTGCGTCATCGGCTGCTCACGTGATCGTGCCCCTCTGGGCGTCGGTCACACGCCATAGCTATCTCGGCGATCGTCTCCCGGCGCACCATCTGTGTCAGGATGTCCACGGCCTCCACTCGCACACACGCGAGGCACTGCCCCGTCGCGACGAGCCTGATGTGGCACAGGCCCCCCGTCCCTCGATCCAACACGTAGGGCTCCCGCACGCTCATCGGCCCGTCAGCTCCTGATTTGGGCCCTGTGGGCCGTTTCTGGGGCGCTTAGCCGCGGACCCGGGTGGGGAGGCGGGTCCGCGCCTTTTGCCCCTCTCAGCCCTCTCTGAGGGGCCGAGAGGGGCCCTCCTGTAGGCGCGAAAGGCCGCCTGGGCAAAGGCCGAGCGATTGGGCAGGCGCAGGAGCCACTGGTAATCCTCGTCGCGGACGTAGATCGTGATCGTCGGCATGGCCCTACTATAAGATATATGTCTGACAGACGCAAGAGGGTACGGGCCTCATACCAGCCAGTACCCGGAGGTTAGAAACGCCAAAATTTACAATTAGTTGACAGGTTACCCCTTGACACCTCGTGTATCCGGGCGTATCATGACGACGTAAGCAGACACCAAGTAGGAGGTACCCACCATGCAGACCACCGTCACAGTCAAAGGCGAGACGATCGGCAACGCGCGGCCCTGGGTCGCCCTCATCCAGGGGCGCGACCCGAAGTACGGGTTCGCGAGGGAGTTCCTGACTGGCGTCCGGGACTACTCCCGGGCGAACTCCGTCGGGAGCCGCGGGATCGTGACGGTCTGGACGCTCGGGGACGGGCTGTACGAGATCAGCCTGCCCCAGAGTTGGTCCAGGACTGAGCGGTTCTTCGCCCGCGTCGTCGACGGCCAACTCGAGCGGATTTCCGCCGCCGAGGTGGCCGCGGAGTTTGTACAGGAGCAGGAGGCGTAAGAGCATATGGCCACACTCAACATCCGCGTACCGGACACCGACCTGTCCCGCGAGATGGTGGAGCGGATCAAGCGCTCCGCCGCCTCTCGCGGCTGGAGCTCCGGCCGCTACGTCGCGCAGCTCGTGCGCCTGCATGACGCCGCCCGCGCGCGGGCGGACGCCGGCGACGACGCGCTCCAGGCCGAGCTCATGGCTCTCGGCCTGGAGACGAGGCCGCTGTAAAGCTAGAGGGCCGCGTCCCTGCGGCCCTCCCCTCGCACGCCAGCCCGGCAGGCACTGGGCCGGCGTGCGAGGCGCACTCTCGATACCACACCGGGGCCCGTCGCGGCAACGGTGATACCGTGCACGGTATCGTGCACGGTAAACACGTTAAGGCCGGTACCGTGCACGGTATCGCGTACGGTAAGCACGTTGCCGTTGATACCGTGCGCGATATCGTGCACGCTTCATCACGGGTACACGTTGTAGCGGATCACCTTCCGGCTCATCCGCCCCCGAGAGCCGCCAGCAGCTCCTTGATCTTCGCGTTTTCCTCCGGCTCATCCTTCGCGACCAGCGGGATCACTAACTTCATCAGGTTTTGCAGCTGCTCCACCTTCGTGTTCACGAGCGCGAGCACGGTCTTGATCTCCTCATCCCGGCGATACAGTTCTTCGTATTCTGCTGTCGGCATCTTCCCGCCTTTCACGAGCTCCTCGAGGATGCGCTGCCGCGGCCAGTGGCGGCCGGGACAACTCGCGCGGTCGGTCGCGTCGATCTGGTGGTGCCCGACGAGCATGTGTTCGTCCGCCGTCATCGGCATCGCCGCCCGCGCCAACTCGTGGAGGCACCAACGTTTGACGCGCACCGTCGCGTCGATCATCGCATCTGTCCACGGCTGGTCCCGGCCCTCGTCCTCGTGCTCGATGCTGATCGAGTGCGTGTTGATGACGTTAACCCCCGACTCGGAGATAAGGGCGTACGTCGTGTACCCGCGCATCGTCACGGCACGCCAGGTGCCAAGCGTCTCCAGCATGGCCAGCCGCGGGTTGCTCCGGTCGTAGCGGCTGATCGGCCGGCCGACGCCGTTGCCCCAGCCCGCATCAAAGATGCTGATGTACTGATCGACCGAGCCGTCACGGCCGATACCAAAGTGCACGCTTACTCCGTTTCGGTGCCGCCAGCTGTCATCATCGAGCGTGTGTTTGAAGCCGGCCATGCGGTGATCGACGAATATCACCGGGCGATTTTGCCCATGTTTGCCGGCGGGATAGCCGAACGGCCCCTCGCGGCCGTAGCCACGATGCTGACGCGCAAACGGGCACCATCCACGCTCACTCATGGCGACAATTTTCTCTAACGCCCGCCGCCTGTCCAGCGGCAGCATTTACAGCCCGAGCAGTCGCGGCGGCTGTCCGGTATTGGTGCGGCGGTTTTGATCGGGATCGATGCGCTGATCGGCCTCCGACTCGAGCCACCGCACAACGAACCACAGCAGCGACGCCGTAGCGATGTCCACGCCGTCGAGATGCGGCAGCGCCGGCAGCCACGACGCGATCTCGTCGACGTTCGCGCCGATGACGGCAAGCGCCGCCAGCACGGCCGCCTCGACCGCGCCGCGCGCGATGCCGACCAGCCGCGGCGGCACGTCGATCCCCTTCAGGATATCCAGCATCACGCCCTCCCTTCACGCATTTGCGCCGTCAGCTCCGCGATTTGCGCCGTAAGTTTTTCGTTGTCACGGCGCAATTGCGAATTTTCAACTTTGAGTGCCGCCACCTCCGCACGCAGTTTGGTGTTTTCGACACGCACGTCACCGAGCTCGGCGCGCAGCTTGTCGATCTCGGCGCGCAGCTCCTGGCGCAGGTGCGCTGACTCCGCCCAGAGGTCCTTTGCCTCGCTGGACTCTATGTGTCCTGAGCGCGCGCGGCGATCCGCCAGATAGGCACCCACTGCGGCCATCACGGCGCCCGTCCCGGTGACCATTGCCGCCGCCGTTGCAGCTCCGATCTCCATACCGCCTCCCTCGTGTACGACAGTATCACGTGCGCACCGCTCGCTCCGCCATCCGCTCAGCCTCCTCGAGCGTCCGCAGCGTCCGGCCCACCTCCGACTGCCGCAGGTCCGCCAGATGATCGTACGCCGGCCGCAGCACAGGTGCCCGTCCTACTTGAATGCCCTGCCGCGGCCGTGGAGTCTCCACCGTTACCGGCGTGTACTGCAGGCAGAGCAATAGCGTCGTCGGATTAGCAGAGTACGGCCCGATCCGCATCGCAAATAAACGGTCGAGCCCGTCATCGACCTCACTCGTCAGACGGGCGATCAGGTGCACGCGCGACGATCGCGCCGCGATCGCGTCTGTCACAAACCCCAGCAGTCCGGGGATGCTGTAGGCCCCCAACGCTGTCGGAGTCGTGAATGAGACGGACGGCGGCGTCACCGTGTCGTAATCGCCGCCCGGGGTCGTCCAGTTACTTCCTGTTTTGTAGACGTTCCAGGTCCCCTCCGTCTCGACCCAGTCGTCGCGCGTGATGCGCGCGACGAAGGCCGAATGGCCGCCGGCGCCGAAGATGGAGGTGCACTCCCCCTCGAGATACGCATCGGTGATGATTTCGCCGCCGACGAGCGGTGAGCCAACCACGGGCGCGGACGCAAGATCAAAGGCCATGATCGCACGGCGCAGGTCGCCCTTAGCCCCAAAATGAAAAATCCCGCAGCTCCACGTATGAAGGTTTGTGTCTGGCGCGTGGCTACTTGGTGAATACGCGCGCTGGCCTCCGGACATCAGCTCCCACTTACTGACGGCCAAGGACGCCCCCATCAAGTCGGTCGATGAGCTCCGCTATCCTCCTCGGGGTAATGTTCCGCGGACTGCCATCGGGCGCTGTTTTGGCCATTATTTTGGCGTGAACGTCGTCGAGTCTGCCCACCCACTGCGCGCGACCCCCGACGTCCGTCATCCTGTCGACCAGCACCTCCACCAGCGGATGCATCTCCCACGGTGCCTCCGCAAATCCGTGTGTGATGCCAAGCGCCAGCATTGATTCGATGCTTTCGCGCAGAATGAGGGCAAACGCGCGCACGCGTTGCCGCGCGCTGCCGTCCGTCCGATGCTGGATCATGTCTCCCATGCCGGCAGTCGAGTGCTCGACGTAGTATTTGATGCGGACGCTGAGCACGAGCTCGCCGGCGCCGTCGCGCACCTCCACCTGGCGGAGACGCTCGGCGACATCGAACGATCTGGCCCTCAGCGGCTCAACCCACATCGGCGGTCTCCTCAGCGTTGCGTATCGCCGTCTCGCTTTGATCCAGCATCTCGCGCAGCCGGCGTGCGAAAGCATTACGCGGCCGCAGATCAATCAGCGGGTCGTATTGCTGCTGCTTGATCCTCGCCCGCGCCTCTGCTCTGTAGACGCGCTCGTCGCTCATCCGATCACCTCGCACTCGACACCGATCACGCCGTCGCCGGGGATGAGGTCATAGCCGATGACGCGGATATCGCGCTCCAGGTCCTTTCCCATCGATGAGAATCGCACGCGCCGACGGTCGCCCACCCCCAATCGCGAGCGATCGACGGCCTGCTCGAACAGCGTGATCTTGATCGTCTCGCTCGCGTTTTCTGGCGCACGCAACCTCTGCTGTGCGGCCTGCGCCAGCACCGTCGCGTTCGTCGTCTGCGGCATAATCAATGCCGTCGCGCCGCCAAAGCCTACGCGCTGCTGTCCCTCGCGCCGCTGGCCGGTCACCGTCGAGCTGAGGCTGCGCCCGCCGGTCGAGACAAAGCGCCCAACGCGATCGGCGAAGGCCCCCGCACCGCCCAAAGCCAGCACTCCCGACCGCGCCTGCCGAAAGCGCAGCGCGTAGCTCCGGTTTATGAAGTGCACGCCGTCCTGCCAGACTTCTTCATCGCGTCTGTCTGTACCTGCCGCGCCGTTCCACTGCGGCACCGTCAGCACGTCGCGCCCGCCGTCGATAAAGTAGGCGAACACGAAGTCGTAGCCCGTCTGATTTTCCATCTCGCGAACAAGTCGATCGCCCTGGTCGAGTTTGAACTGATACGACGCCGCCGGTCCGCCCCTGATATCCCTGAAATCAAAGTACAGCGGGAGGTAGTGCGTCTCGATATGCGCGAAGGCGGTCCGCAGGAGATCACCCGACGCCATGTCGCCGCCACCGGACTGCGGACAGAGCCCGGCCGCGATCCGCACCGTGTGATCCATCGCCCGCATATCGATGTACCCGTCGCCGTAGTCGTCATCGAGGTCCGTTACGAATCCCACGTAGGGCAAGTAGCCGTCCGGCGGCTCCACTGTCACCATCGGCGGATTGTCCGGGTCGCTGAACAGGATGTCGAAAATGTCGCCGATCTGCGCGTGCGACTTTGGGAGCAAAAACGACGCCGTGTTCGCACCCCTCAGCCGCTGCCCGTAGCGGATGGCGGAGGCCGGGATGTCGATCAGTGCACTGTGCGGTGGCCGCCCCGAGCGGAGGCGCACGATGGTCTGCTGCGCATCGCTGCGTCGCGTGTAGTAGACCGTCACCCAGACAGCGTCGATCTCGGCGTTGCCGGCGCCGGCGTCCGTCTTGCGGACGACGATCGCGACCCCGAAGCCCGAGCTGTTGATGTCGGCGGGCGTCCATGTCGTGCCCCACAGGTCGTTCGGCCCGCCGTAGCTCACTACTTCGTCAGTGGTGTCCCACACCTCCACTCGCGTCTTGCCCAGCGCCGTCTGGATGACGCCCGCCTTGACCGGGTGTACCGCGACGTCTGTGATCGTCCCCGCGGTTCGGCGGCGCTCCACCTCGCACTTGATCCCGTCCACGCGGGCGTCCACGGGGATGGAAAAGCCGAAATTCGTGAGCACCAGGAAATTCGAAAATCCGGCAGTAGCGAAGATCGCCTGCGCGCGGCTGTCGTCGGAGCTGAGGGCGTTCGTCGGGTTGGTCCACGCGACTGTTCCAGTAGCCGTATTGTTTGCGGCGCTACCCGGAAGCGTCCGCAGGGTGGCGGTCATACGTCATATCCCTTGACGACGTTCACTAAATTTTCCTCGGTCGGTACGACACAGACCAGTCAATCTGACCGCCACCAACAAGCCCATCATCCTCATATGCAATATTGTTCGTGCCCGGCGGCATCGGTAGCCACTCTGCGGCGTTGCTAAAATCCACGCACCCAGCAAGCGGGTAGGCGATCCCGTCCTCGATCTTCGTTACCTTCCGCGTGCCGGTGACGAGATCGGAGCCACAGTCGATCTCCACTGTCGAGCTGAGCTTTAACCACACGTCCGGCGTGGCGATGTCGCCCGTCGTCGTGTTAGCGATCGTCCCATGCAGGTGGTATATCGCACCCGTCGTCGTCCCCGTCACGAAGGCGGTATTGCGGTGCACGTACACAGTCTGCGACGGCTCCAGCACAATCTCCACGCCATCGAACGACGCGGTCACACCACTGCGGGTACCCGTATTTTCCACGACCACAGGCTGGTCGCTGTTGATCGGTGCGGTGTAGTCGCGGCTGTAGTCGCTCACCACGTACATCCAAGGCGAGTCGTCACCGTAGCCGATGTAACCGTTGGCGGTGTCGGTGTAGACGAGCAGGGCCGATGCCTGATGCGCCGAAGCGGTTTTGTACACATTCACTTGGACGGCAGCCGTGGTGTTCAGCACCACCCAATATCGCCCCGGTTTGAACACCGCTCCCCGTGGAGTGATCGGAATCTTGTAGAAGGTAGGCGTCGTGCCAGAGACGGGAATCACGCCTCCGTACTCTCCGTACTGCCACACCTTCGTCGTCGTGCTGGGTGCATTGCTACTGTCCTCCCAGACTTTGAATCGCACATCCTGCGATCCCGCTGTCTGCTTTGCCATGCGAATCCAGATCGCGTTGACAAGGGTGGGCTGCTCAAGCGTGAACGAGAGACCGAGATTGCCGACGGCGTGCTCATTATCCGAAGAACTGTTGAGACCCACGAAGGCGCTGTCGCTTCCGCGGACGCCCGTGACGATGTTGTAGCGGCCCTTCAGCTTGAGGCCGTACATGTTGTTGGCGAACGCCGCTGGCGATCGGTTTGTCACCGGCGTTGCTTGTTGCAGCTGGTCGATGAGTTTCAGGACCCCGGCCGCATCGCGCGCAAACATTTCCAAATTGAGGATTTCCGCCGACGGCGTCCAGTCCGCGATCACCGCCGTCGCATTCCCCGCGTCGATCCCTTGCGGGAGGCTGATTTCAGCGAAATTAAATGCCGGGTTCCCATCACCCGGTACATCGTCCTTGAAAGTCAGCACCGTCTTCGACGCGGAGATCGACATCGGCGGCGGCGCTTTGTTGCCGTCCAAGTCGAATCCCGGCAGCCACTGCATCGATCGATCTGGCGCGGAGAGATCGAAGAAAATGGTGTTAGGATCGTTCGACTCGTCACCCCATTTGTATGTCTGGTTACTCGACCCGGGCAGCTGAATCGCTGGTCGATATTGCGTGCTCGTCGGCCGCGGCCCCGCCTGCGCGTATCCGAGCGCCACGACGATCCGCACCGGGTTCGCGTACGCTTTCACCGCCGCCGCATGACTCGTCGCCGTCGTCCCCCAGCACCCCCGCACATCGATCGCCAGCCCGTGCTGTCCCACCTTCCCCTCGTAGTGGACGATCTCGTTCTCGAGCGCCAAAAATCCAGAGTCAGGCATGTGCGCCGTGCTCTCGTTGACGCGCACCACGCCCGTCGTCGTCGCCCCCAGTGTCGCCGCCAGACTGACCCACCTTGCAGCGGGGAGATCGAGGTTGATACACACATCGCTCGCCGCCGACCCCCACGACACCGGCCACACCTGATCGTCCGGGAGCCTCACATCGTTGACCCACACGGCTACATCTCGCCCGTCGCGGAACGTCGCTGAGGGCGCGATCTCCACGCCCGAAGCGTGGGACTGCGCCGTTGTCCCGCCCGCCCCGCGCACACACCCCGTCAGCGTGTTGCCCGACCGACCGCTGTAGATGATCTGCTCTTCGGTGCCGCCACCGCCGCTCGCATACTCGATCACGGCGATCCCCCCCGAGACTGAGAACGCCGCCGCGCTCGTCACGTCGATCTCCGTCTCCGTCGCGTCCAGCGCCTCCGTCGTCGTCGTCGCCCCCGTCGTCTGTCGCACCGTGTGGCCAGCAACACTCGTGTCCGTCGCCAGTCGCGCCGCCGCTCCCGCCTGGTCAAACAGGTACACCGGCACGCGGCCGGCGAACGGCATCCGCGACACGGCGAACGTCCGCAGCGCCCACGGCCAGTCGTTGTACGCGGCGCTCTGAGACTTCGCGGCATCCGCGGTGAACGTTATTTTCGGGTACGTTTTCCGCGACCCTGTATTTGTGCACACCAGCACGCGCGGCGTCGTCGCATCCGTGACGTTGAGGTCAGTGACCGTCGTCTCGACGTCCGTCTCCCACACCGGGTACGGCACTCGAACCACGACATTAAAAATATTAGTGGACTCGGCATCGATCGACACCACGCGAACGGGGATGCGCCACGTCGTCGCCCCGTCCGAGCATCGCAGGTAAACAAGCCCCCGCTCCTCGCTGAACGTCGAATAGAAATTCTGGAGGTCCGCCAGCTCCAGACTACTCAGATGCACCCTGATCCGTGCCGTCGTAGGCCGGCGGTCTGCTCGCACGTCGCGCGTACCCGCGCCGGCGATCGTCGCCTCCACCGGGTCCATGCTCATCATCGACAGCGGGCCGTCGTCGACCAAAAAATGCACTGAGGCATACGGCGATCCCGTCGTTGCCACGCCGTCGAAGCTGATGACCGTCCACTGGTACGCAGCCATCTACACGATCCCCATGCTCGCGAGCGCAGCCTGCGGATCGCCAGTTAAGACGACCGTATCGATATGAAATACCTGCGTGATCGCCCGCTCGGTGCGCCCGCTATCCCGCTGCTGGTCGCCACGCGTTCGCATTTCGTCGGCGTCACGGATACGCAAGGGCCCGATGATGTGGTTGTTGCGCTGACCGTTCGTCACCTCGCGCTGGAAGTTGACCGAGACGGACGCCGGAGCCTGCGCCTCGGCGATCTTCGTCCGGATTTGCGCGACGGTGTTGCCCAGCGATGTCAGAAGGCCCTGAGCGCCCTGCTGCATGCCGATTTGGAGGCCGGCCGTGATGTCTTTACCGAGGACCATCATCACGCGCGACGGCGAAAACACACCGAGCGCCCCACCAATCGCGTCCTTTATCTTCCCGCCGATCCCGCCAAGCCAGTCCCGCACGTCCTCCCACTTCTCCTTCATTCCGTTCCAGAGCCCCGCCAGGATGTCCCTGCCGACACCGAACAAGAGATGTGAGAGATTGCCAAGTGCGCCCAAGATCATGCCCGGAAAAGCCTGAAACCAGTTGATGATGGCGGCCCCGATAAAACGCACCACATCCAGTACCCCACCCATTGCTGCGATGAAGATATCCCTTACGGCCTGCAAGCGATGAGCGACGATGGCGCGCACGCCGTCCAGCACATCGGTCGCGAGTTGCTTCAGCGCGTGCCACGCGGCCTCCCAGTCACCGCGCACAAGCGCCATGACGATCCTGACGATCCCCATCACAACATTCATGGCTAATTGCACTTGGAGGCGGATGTCCTCGAACACTGCCTTTACGATCGTCAAAAGGAAATGCAGATGCTCGTCGACGAAATCCACCAGCTCGCGCCACGCCTTCAGCACATTGCCACGCACGACCTCCGCAACCTCGATCATCACGGGTTTGATCTCGTCCCAGTGTTTGATCGCGAGGACGACGCCGGCGGCGACGAGACCGATGGCAGCGGCAAGAGCGATCAGCGGGGCGTTGGCAGCGGCGAACGCTACCGCTTGAGCGGTGAGCGCAACGACGTGCGCCCACGTCGCCGCAGTCCAAGCGACGATCGCAGGGACCATGGCGGCGAGGATCGTGGCCGCAACACCCGCGAGGATTTCTTTGTGATCGGCCAGAAATTTCACGGTGGCCTCGATCGCCGGGAGCGCACGCGCGGCCGCGCCCTGCATCATCAAGAAACCCTCCGCCAAAGCCAGCGCCGCCGTTTCTTTCCATTCCTTGATCGCAGCGCTGAACTCCGCCTGGCGACGAGCGGCGGTGCCAGCACCCTGAGCGAACGCGGTCTGTGCGTCCTTCGATTTTTCAAAAATCAGCTCCTGCGTAGCTACCGCCTTCGCTTGCGCGAGCATCTCCCCTGTCAGCTCGGCCTGACCCTTCTGCAGGAGGCGCGCTTGCACATCAGCCTCGGTGATGCTGATGCCCAGTTCCTTCAGGCTTTCACGCTCGCCGAGCATCGCCTTGGCGAGAATTCTCGACACTTCGGCTGCACTGCGCGTTCCCCCCGACCACTCGGAGAGAGCGCCGGACAAACCCACGACGTCGGTGCTCATCTTCGCGGCAGCCTCGCGCGTAAAACCCATCGGGATCAACAAGTCGGCGAAGCTCGCCGCCGCGTTCGTCGCCTCACGCTTTGTCATTCCCATCGCGTGAGCGTTTTCGGCGGCCCACTCTTTGACGACACCGATCTGGTCGCCGAAGACGACGTTCGCCTTTTGCATTTGCAACTCGAGCTGTTGAGCCGTGTTGCGGAGATCGCTGACGATGTTAGGCGCGGCAATTAGCCCCTGCCCGAGCACGAAACCACTAGCGATCTTCGACACATCGCCAAGGGCTTTGCCAACGCCGACCGCGGCGGCCTTCACCTCCTGGAGGACGGCCTTTGCTTCATCCTTGGCGGTGATGCGGATAGCGATATCGGCCGCGGTCATCTGCTACGCTCCCGTCGCGACGACTAGCGTTCGCCGGCCAGCAAATCCTGTGTCGGACGTGAGTCGTCTCGCTGCATCTCGGCCTCGGCGCGCATGACCATACGGCAGTCCTCGATCACCGCATACGGGAGATCGAGGTACTCCCAGTACGTCTGCGAGACGCCGTGCTTGCGGCACCAAGCCATCTCCACGATGTAGTTCAATTCTGGCGGCCAGTCGCCACGACCAACTCCAAAGGCCGCTAGGAGCTGGTCGTATATCCGTTTTTTGCGGTTAAATCTCCCATCGACTCCTTGAGCACGAGCCCGAGCCAGTTGGTCGTACGCATGTCCAGCAAGCGCACGGTCTCAGGTGTCACCGGTTCGTCGTAGCTCCAGGCCACGATGATCTTTTCCAAAGTGGCGATCATACTGGCGTAAGGATCATCGTCGTCGATTCCGATCAGGTCGCTGTTCCGCAACGGCCGCAGTTCGATCCATTGCCCCTCTTCATGCGGTATGTCGTACCGCGTTTTTTGATCCTTAATGAGCGCCATATTGGTCCTGCCTTCCGTCGCTACGCGATGGCGGCGGTGATGTTGTTGGTGACGATCATCGCGAGCGCGTTCGTATCGTCCGTCGACCCCTCGAGCGAGAGCTTGACTGTCACCTCGCCATTTTCTCGGCCATCCGGAAATACCGAGCCCGCGGTGTGCTTGCAGAGCGCCTGAAACCTCGTCTGGTACGCCACCGCGCCCGCGAAGTCCGTGCGAATCTCCACCGCCCGGAGCGTCCCCGCTTCAGCCGCGGTCTTCTCCGTCTGCCATTGACCCGTGTTCAGCTGCGCTTTCATGTCGATCTCGATGGACCACCGCCGCTCATCCGGATTTAGCAGCACGACCGAGTAATCGAGGTCGCTGCGTCCGTCCGCCGTCACCTGGCCGTGCAGTCCCGTCGCGATTTTGAAGCGCCAGCCGATGATCTGACCAGTGATCTGCGTCGTGCCACGACTCGCCCACGTCGAGTCGATGTAGACCTTCGACAGCGCGGTCGGCACCTCCTGGATCGGGAACAGCGCTAGCGCAGCCGTGCGCGTCGACGGCTGCAAACGCCGGCCAGAGCCGCGCGCCGACATTTTCACGACGTTATTGGCGGCGCCGACGAACTCGATCTCTCTGAGAAACGCAGCCGGGATTTCCCAGTCGGAATTGTCGCTCGAAACATGGCTCGTAAGGCCCAGCTCGATCGTCCGCAGGTGGTACGACGAGGTCGAAGCCGACGCCATTGTCGGATCGAGGGTGGATGTCCAGGTGAACGGCCCGGTGCCAGTCTTTACGGGCGCGCCGGGGACCGCCATGCCGAACCAGTAATGCAGCTCGTCGTACACCATCGACGTCTCCGGCACCTCCCAGTCGACGCCGCGCTGCAGCACAACCTCATTGCCGCGGTTAGCGATCGCCAGTCCCTTGAGGATTTGTTCACGTGCGATCGCGTCGATCGGCCGGATCAAGAAATCCTTCACCGCCATTTTTTTCGTCGCCGCCACCGGCGCCGACGGCGTGCCTGGAGCAGTGTTCGTTTCGAGGCCCCACTGCGGCAGAGTCAGCGCGTGGATCGGTACTGTGTTTGCCATCGCTACACCTCATCATTTGCGGGAGCCTTCGGCCCGCTCTTCTTGCCGTCGATGCGCTCGTAGAGGCCAGTCTTCTCCAGCGGCACACCTTCGCGCTCTTCGTACCGCTTGACCGCAGCCTCATCCTCGGGACCGCTCAGGTCTCGCGCCGGCACCCCCGCAACAAAGCTGCCGTCGCCGATGTACTTCCAAAGCATAATTGCCCTCCTATCCAGCGAACGCGCCGTCGTCGACGGCCTCGATCAGCATCTCGCCGTCGTCCCACACAGCGCCGCCATCAACCTGCACTTCTATCGCAGGCCAGATCGGGCCGTCACTCACGTGAAAACCGCTCGTGCCAAGTGCTAAATCCGCGTCGAATTTAGCGCCGATCGCCTCGCGGAACGCCTGTACAACATCCTGCATCGACTCACCCTGCCCCGATGACCTGACGCCGAGCCTGAGCCCGACACGATACACCCGCTCGCGCAGGCCAGCTGATCTCGACCACCTGTCGATGGCCGCGCCGGTGATGAGGATGCACGGCCAATCCTGCAGGCCTTCGCCGGCGTCGGGGCGCGTCTCGTACACCCGCGCAATGGAGAGGGAGATCGGCGACGTGATCGCGACCGTCCCGAGCGTGGCCGCGATCGCCGCACGTGCTGCGCGGTAATCGGCCATTAGCCCAGCTCCTCAGCGATGCGTTGCGCCGTCTTATTGACTAAGCGAGGCGCCATGCCCCTCACAATGCCGACGTTTTTTCGCACCCAGGCGGTGCCTTTGACGCGCGGGTTAATGAGGGTGCTCCGGACAATCAACTCCAACCCCCGGCGCTCGTGACTGATGTGGTTGCGCTGCGCCCCGAGGCCTTTCCCTTGGCGCTTCGTCCGCTCCTCCAGCTTCCCTAACACTTCGTGCATGATCTGCTTTTTCACGACGCGCGGGATATCCTTCTCAAACAGTCCGCCTTTCAGCGTCACGTTGACGTCAATCGGCCGCGTCAAAACGTCCTCCCGATCGAGAACATTGGCTCGGCGATATCACCGAGTACTTCTTCGGCATCAGGATTGCGTGTGAAATACGTCGATGGCATCACCTGATTCGCGCCGGCAGCCCAACCTTCCGGACTCACTGTACCATCCGTGATCGCCTTTAAACCCGCTTGATATCTTTCTTCCCAAAATGCATATGCCGGCGTGTCTCCGGGCCCTACAGCGTCCGGAAACATCGACTTGAGAACGGCAGCCGCAGCACCGTATGCGTTGAGTCTCTTCAGCCATGCGAGAAAAAAACCCGGCGTCGTCACCGGCACGGCGAAGCCCGCACCAGACAGCCGCACGTCGATCTCGTTAGATGTGTCGGCGATAATCGCCGTCACCTGTGTCGTGTTCGGCTTCGACGTTGTCGTGATCGGAAACTGAGCGATCAAGTCCTGCACGTCGGTGATGGTGGCGTAGCTCAAATCACTCCCTCCAACGCAAGAGGGCCGGCCGTTGCCGGCCGGCCCTTGCTTTCAGCCCCCGGCAGGTCTAAGGGGCGCTACGGGTTCGTAATTTTGATCGCGTACCGCGGGTCACCGTAGCCGACCTCGAAGCGTGTTCGAGCGGAGTAAATGAACCGATCACGGATGACGCCCTCATCACTGTTGGGACTGGTGACGCCCTCCAGCGTCGGAGCGATCCTCTCCTGGAAAATGAACGGGCGAATCTCCCCGCTACGGCACATCAGGTACCAGTCGTTGGCATCCGTGAGATACGGATTGACCATCACCAGGTAGCCCGCCGCCTGGAAGGAGCCGTCCGCGGTCGCCGGAATCGCCGGATTGGCGATCGAGCCTTGGTTGGCGTTCAGCGCCTGGAAAGCGACCTGTTCCAACTCGGGCGGCACGACGATCGTGTTCGCCACGAGATTCATCGGGCGCCCCTGGTCGTCCTGGAATTTCCTCATGACGCCGCGCGCAGTCCCGAGATCAGTCTGGAACTGCGCAACTGTGGTCCCGGTGCCCGCCATGATGTTGTCGATGTTAGCGGATCGACCGATGGTGCGTGTGTCCGAGAAAAAAGCCACACCGTCAAAGGCGAGCCCGCCGCTCGTAAACAGCTGGAACAGCAGCTGCCCCGGGTAGCGAGCGGCTTCGTTGGCGAGCTGACGGATGTGTGTTGCGATCGTCCCGTACGTATCGTCTTCAAAGGCTGACCGCTTCACTTCGACCGCCGACTTGAACGTGCGGTTCGCAAGGTTGTACTGGAACGCGTGCGCGCCCTCGATCTGGAGCTCGCCCCTCGTCACATCCACCATCACGGGCGGCGTGCCGAGCCAGTTGTAGGACTCGATGTCCTTTGTCGACGTCGTGGTCATCGCGAGCTCGCGCCACGGCTGCAAATTCTGTGCAGCGGCAAACGAATCCGCGAAGAGCACACGGAAGTTCGTGAGGACGTAATTGAGAAAATCCGACGTTACGATTGCCATTTCAACCTCAGCGCTTATGTGCCAGGGATGTGCACCCAGCCCTGCGTCGTCGACACAAACTCGACGAGCCTGCCGACGACGGCCGAGCCCGCGGATGTCTCATCGACGGTGTTGTTGTCGACCACAAGCATCGGCAAGCCGACCGACACCTGCGCGATCGACGAGGCCGCGAACAACCAGTCAGCGTCGTACTCGACCTCGATAAAACCTCCCGCGGCCGATGTCGTGACTGTCTCTGCCGCCACGCCGACGATCGGCGCCGTGATCGACGTACCGGCTACCGCGTTCACGGCGAGGCCGGTCGACGCGAGGATACCGACCAACGCCCCCTTGGGGATCGTGGTCGAGGGCGCCATCGCGTACCTCCGCGTCCTGCACTGGCCTCGCCGCTGCCGGTTGACTGCCGTAGTAATCGCAGCCATTTGCTACTCACTCCTTTGACTCTGCGCGTCTCTTGCGGAGCGCGTCGCCCGCCTCTACGGCCGCCGGCGGCTCGTTGGCGGATTCCTTGACCGTCGCCGCCCGCGGCAACGGTGTCAGTTTGTACACCTCATGCGTAATCAAGGCACAGGGCTCGCACAATTGGCGCTTGCCCGGCTTGCCCGCGATCTCGTATGCCTTCGTTTCGCGCCCATCTCGGGCGCGACAGCGCTCGCAATCCACATCTACCCCGCAATCTCAGCCGGCAGCGTGAGCCCTTTGCTCGCGGCCTTCTGGCGCATAATGGCGAGACGGGACTTCGCCGGGTCGGCGTCGTTCCAGATTCCGAGCTGCCTCGCTACCGCGATCTCTCCCGGCGTGACTTCGAGCTCGGCGAGTTCGTGATTGCTCGCCACACCGCGCTCGGTCATGTCGATGGCGGGAAGTGTCGCGACGAACTCGTCAAACTTTTCCGGACTGAGCATCTCAGCGAGATTAAGTGCCGTCTCGCGCATAGCCGGGACGATGCGGCCCTTCGCGATGAGCGTCTCCACCTTCGCCTGCGCTTGCTCCTTGCGCCGCTCTTCCTGGAGCTGACGGATTTTCGCTGCATTCTCGCTCTCAAGCGCGAGGAGTTTTTGGTGCGCGGCTGTGAGCTCGGCGCGGAGCTTCATAACCTCCGCCGTGTCAGACTTGCCGCTGTCCGTCGCGATCACCGCCGCCTGGGCGTTGATGGTCGCCTTCATGCTCGCGATCGCCTCAGCGATGTCGGCGTCCTCATCAATGCCCAGCGCTGCTCTGATCTCTGCCTCATTCATGGGTTCCTCCTGTACCACATCACGCGGCTACGCCCGCATGCGCCCTCAGGTACGCGATGGCCCGCCTCTTACTAGCAGCTGGTATCTTCATCCGCAAAATCTGCTCTTCGGCGGTGACGACTGCGGCGCGCGGAGGCGCGGGTGTCGCCGCCTTCACTACCCAGTCTGGAACATTGCAAAAGTTGGAAAGATTGAACGCCGCGAAGCTCCGCGCCTGCACGTTGTCAGCCGCCTCATCCGCCAAACCGGAGGCCACAGCTTCCTCTCCACTGTACCAAACCTCTTCGTTCATGACGGAGAGCCAGTGTTCGGCCGATTTTCCGCTGCGCGATGCGTAGATGTCGGCGATTGCCGCAGCCTCAGTATCCAGGTACGCGATCGCCTTCTCGAGCGTGGCCTTATTGCCCTGCACGAACAGCCAGGGCGCATGCACCATCAGCGTCGCCCCCTGCGCCATCACGCGCTTGTCGGCCGCCTGCAAGACGAGGCTCGCACTAGACGCCGCCATGCCGTCCACCGTGCCCTTCACATAGGCCGGATGACGCAGCAGCGAGTTGTAGATGGCCTTGGCATGATCAATGGAACCGCCCGGCGAGTTGATGTAGAGCTCGATCGACTCGTTTTTAATGTTGTCGAGCGCCTGCGCGAACATCTCCGACGACACACCATGGCTACCGATCTCGCCGTAGATGCGGATCGTCGCCGGGCCCCGCGCGGCTGCCTTGATCTCGTACCAGGACTGCTTATTATCCATCGGCGACATTACACGACGCGCATCAGCATGCTGTCAAGTGCCGTCATACACCCGCCTTCGCGATGGCGGCGATCAGCTCCTCCTTGTACCTGAGACGGATATCCGCCGGCGCCACGCCGGCGGCTAGTAGCTCGCGCACCGCCGCCACTTGGCGGGCCTGTATGGCTCTGATTTCGTCCTCTTCCGACGCATTTTTGGGCTCCGCAGGCGCGATTTCGGGCTCTTTGTACGGTTTTTTCTCCTCCGGGACATCGAGCAACACGCGCAGCTCGCGCTCGGTGTCTGCGCCCGGCGTGAGCGCGCCGACGCTCACCAGCTTGGTGACCGATTCCGCGATTTCGCCGACATTTCGGGTGTCCAATCGGCTGTATTTCAGCCGCGGATAATCGCGCACGGCCCAATTGTAAGTCACCAACGGCCGCAAAATGTGGTCCGTGGCGGTGTCCGCGATGTTGTCCGATGTCGCCTCCAACGCCATCAGGAAAAAGCCCGTCTTGTCTTTGTGCATCGCGAGCGAACCCGTCGAACCGGCGCCCATCGCCACAAATTCGGCGATCACAGCCCGCAAAATGCGCAGATCATGGTGCTCGATCGTCGCCATGATCGCGTTTGTCGCACCCCTAGCACCACCGGCGTCCACCCGATACGTGTAGTTCTCCTCGTCCTCGACGAAGTACTGCTTTTCATGCGCGTGGAGCGTCATCAGCGCGCGCTCGAGCTGCGCTTTGATGTTGCCTTTATCGGCGGCGCCGGCTTTGATCGTGCCGATATCGACACCAACACCGCGCCGTTCGTTGGCGATCGCGTCGATGCGGTAGTGGCCGTCCTTGTAGTACCAGTGTTTGTACGCCGGCCGCAAAATCGAATGCCCCCAGAAATTGGCGCCCTCCTGCGCGTTGACGAAGTGCGCGAGTTTATTGCCGGCGATCTCTCTCACGCTGTACCCAGAGGCCGTGATCGTGCCCTGTTTCACCCCGGCAAATCCGCCAAATTCATCCACCTGAATTTCCAGCAAGCTCCGCGGCGATCGCGGAGCGAGCTTTCGCAGGTGCACTTTCCCGTCCTCGCGATATTCCCAGACCTTTTCAAACGTGTAGCAACCGTAATCTAGGTGCAAGAGGATTTGGCGCAGCGTCGAATTAAAGCTTGTCGTCATGCTCCGCAGGTCGCTCTCACAAAACTCCGCGATCTCGCGATCCTGCGCGCTGTCCGACGCCGGCTCAACCTGCCAGTGCGCCCGCAGAATTGGGAGTTTGATCACGGCGAGCGCCGCCGCGACCTGCCCGTCCGAAAGCCGCATCCTGTCGTACACGTCATAGCAAGCCGGCC
>Ga0209172_10003400_pt1 | contig 24471 bp, 21 predicted proteins | sample LarsenN4metaG_FD_184113 | JGI IMG/M metagenome (GOLD analysis project Ga0209172, IMG submission 184113) | Hot spring sediment bacterial and archeal communities from British Columbia, Canada, to study Microbial Dark Matter (Phase II) - Larsen... ... | reverse complement strand
AACTTGTTGCCGCTTTGTTTTAAGATCGCATAAGAAAAGCAGCGAGCAGTGCGGCCCGCAAACCAAAGCGCTGACAAGTCAGCGCACTCCAAATATACCCTAAACACATACTCGCTCCAATTAGCGATCTATTCATCAAGAAGTTTGCGAACAGCCGCTCCCATCAGTTGAAAGCAACATTCGAGCTTTTCATCGATCCAGCTTGCGACGTATTGCAACCCTTCCGGGGCAAGACGACCGCGATCACGGAAGCGGCGGTATACAGGAACAGGGTCATGGTTCTTGAATTTCTCAACGACCATATAAAGCAAAGGGCCCCTCCAAACCTGATTCTCCGTTACTTAGAGCCTGGCCACACTGTTCCCTGATCCTGCTTAGTTACCGGCGCGAGCCCTTTAAAGACAAACTTCTGCAAGCGCCTCCCCTCATAAGTTTCGGTCGTGTAGATATTGCCCTTTGAATCGGTGGCGATACTATGCACCCCGTAGAACTGGCCTGGCTGACGTCCGCCGTCGCCGAAGCTGGTCAGGATCTCCATCGTCTCGCGCAGCAAGATGTACACCTTCATATTGCGGCCATCGGCGACGTAGAGGTACTTTTGCTGTGGATCCTTCGAGAAGGCGATGTCCCACACCGACCCATCGGCCAGTGACCTTCTGGCAATGAACTGTTCCCTGACAAATTTGCCATCCCTGGTGAATACCTGAATTCGATTATTGGGACGGTCGCAGACGTAAAGGAATCCGTCGTTGGAAAGCTCGGCGCAGTGCACCGGATTGCGAAATTGCTGAGCTGGCGGCGCATCCGGATCGTATCGACCGAGATTGGTGTCATTGGGCCTGTTGCCATAGGCGCCCCAATAGCGTTTGAACTTGCCTGTATCGGCGTCAATCACAGCCACGCGCTTGTTGAGGTAGCCATCGGCAATGTACGCTTCATTGGTTGCGGGATCGACAAATATCTTAGCCACCCTCCCGAAGCTCGATGTGTCGTTGCTGCCGCCGGTCTTGCCCTTGATACCGTACTGCGCCAGGAATTTGCCGTCCTGAGTGAACTTCAGAATGTGGGCATCATTTGTGCCGTTGCCGCCGATCCAGACATTGCCTTTATAGTCGATGGTGATCCCGTGATTCGATTCGGGCCACTCATAGCCTGGGCCGGGGCCCCCCCAGTGCCCTATCAGATTGCCCGCCTGATCGAATTCGAGAACGGGCGGAGCCTTGCGACAACAGGAACCGGTGGGTGGGTTCTGATCCGCAGCAGCTTCGTTTGTGGAGAGCGTATCGGGCCGATGAACAATCCATACGTGGTCCTGAGCATCGACCGCCACGCCGATTACCATACCCAGATACCAGTTATTCGGCAGCGGCTTCGGCCACAGCGGGTCTACCTCGAACCTGGGGGCCATGACTGCGGCCTTTCCCTGAGCCGATGTCATCTTGTCCAGGATGCTCTGGCCGATTGCCAGAGCAACGAAGAGCGCGAAACAGGTGGCGCCGGTATAAAGATTACGCTTCATACTTGTTCATTCCTTCCTCGCCGCTAGTATAGATTTACAGCAGGTTCGGGCGCTTCTTGCGCCCTCAAAACAGATTAAAAATAGACCCGTTTTGAGGGCGCAAGAACTTCGGGCGGTTTTGAGGGCGTTGCACGCCCGAAGTTCTTGCCCTCAAAACCGCCCGAACTACCCGCAAACTTTTTCTCAAGGTCTATAGTTCACCACATAGAATGCAAGGTTTGGAGTTCAAGCTTCAGCTTGCTTGATTTCGAAACCGGCAAGCTAAAGCTTGAACTCCAAACTCAACGGCTTGCTTGATTTCGCAACCGGCAAGCTAAAGCTTGAACTCCAAACTCAACGGCTTGCTTGATTTCGCAACCGGCAAGCTAAAGCTTGAACTCCAAACTCAACGATTCCAAACTCAACGATTCTGACTGGGGACTGTCCCCAAGCCTTTATAAATGAATTTCTGGACGCGCTTCCCTTCGTATGTTTCACCGGTGTAGATGTTGCCTTTAGAATCCACAGCGATGCTGCCCACGCCGTAGAACTGGCCTGGCTGTCGCCCGCCGCTGCCGAAACTGGTCAGGACTTCAAGCGTGTCGCGCTGCAAGATGAATACCTTTTTGTCGTGGCCATCAGCGACGTAGAGAAAGCGTTGCTGCGGATCGTGCGAAAATGCAATGTCCCACACTGCCCCATCACCGAGCGTCATCTTCGAGACAAATGCTTCCTTAATGAATTTGCCGTCCTTGTGAAACACTTGAATTCGATTGTTCTGACGATCGCAGACATACACCAGACCATCTTTCGAGATCGCCACACAGCTTACCGTGCGAAACTGTTTCGCCGGAGGCGCATTGGGATCGTAGGGGCCCAAATTGGCATCATCAGGTTTGTCGCCGTAAGCGCCCCAGTGCCGCTTGTAGGCGCCGGTGTCAGCGTCAAAGACAGCAACTCGGCGATTGCCAAATCCGTCGGCGATGTATACCTCATTGGTTGCAGGATCGACTTCGATGCCGGCGGGCCGGTTCAGCCCGGTCTTGCTGTCGTTGCCCTCGACCCGGCCCGCGCGCCCGATCTGCAACAGAAACCGGCCCGCGCGCGAGAACTTGATCACATGCGCACACGGCTGGCGCGGGGGGGCTGATGGGGCCCCAGCCCGCCCGCGACCGGCGGCCACGTCGGACTGACCGGCGGCTGCAATCCAAACATTGCCTTTGTGATCAACCGTCATCCCACCGGTCGTCTGCGGCCAATCGAAGCCTTCGCCGGGGCCACCCCAGTAACTGATCAGATTGCCTGCTTGATCAAATTCGAGGACTTGCGGGGCCGGGACGCAGCAGCCGGTGGGCGGATTGAGTATCCCACCCTTTTCATTGTTGGCGAGCGAATCCGCGCCTTTGTGGACGATCCAGATATGATCGCGAGCGTCAACGGCGACGCCGGTTACCGAGCCTAGTACCCAGTGGTTCGGCAACGGTTTGGGCCAAAGCGGATCTACCTCGAACCTGGGCGTCTGGACTCTACCCTGTCTCTGAGCAGCCGTCGGCTTCTCCAGTACAACCTGACCGACTACCATCGTAATGAGGAGTGCGACAAAGCTCATGCCGATATAGATATTACGCTTCATACTGCTCATCCTCCTCTTCTTGTATGCCAACTGCATTATTACAGGCGCCACAGCAAGCGCGTTCTACAGATTCTAGGGGCGCCAAGACTCAAGACTTTCCTCGGAGATTTTCGAAGGCCAACAGTATACACGATTTGTTCCAAATCTGCTTCAAGATTTTTTCTCAATAGTCGGTCCGGCAGCGACGGCGGCACATTATTCTCTTGCGGTCGCCGCGCCGTCCTATTACTATACGCTTGTGGAGGCAAGCATCCTCTGAGGTTGCGATGGGCTTTTGCCGCGCACGGACGCCGGGGGGCCCTTCTCGACACAGCGCTCGGATAGTTTTCAGACCCCTTAAGAAGAAGATCACCGTTGGCAGTTTTAAGGAGAGGGACGTCGTGCTGAAGAACGATCGCAGAATCGTTGCGCCACGCGGCTTGGCTGCATTAGCAGTAGCGCTCCTTTTCGCGCTGTCTTCAGGCGCGACCGCTCATGACATCCCAAACGATGTAACTATTCAAGCCTTTGTCAAGCCTGCGGGTGAGCGGCTGCACCTGCTTGTTCGCGCGCCGCTCCGGGCCTGCCGCGATGTCGATTTCCCCAAGCGCGGGCCGGGCTATCTGGACCTTGCGCGAGCCGACGCCTCGCTGCGCGAGGCCGCGTTGCTATGGATCTCCGGCAATATCGAACTTTATGAAGGCGACAGACGATTGCCGGAGCCGAAAGTTCTGAACGTTCGGGTGTCGCTGGAATCTGACAGGTCATTTGGATCTTACGAAGAGGCACTGGCGCACGTTCGTAGCGCGCGGCTTCCCGATGACACGGAGATATACTGGAATCAGGGGCTGCTCGATGTGTTATTCGAGTACCCTATTGAAGCGGGCGCATCGGATTTTTCTATTCACCCCAGATTCGATGGATTGGGGCTGCGAGTAATCACTGTTCTTCGCTTCCTGCCGCCCAGTGGTGTTGTTCGCGCCTTCGAGCTGTCAGGCGATCCGGGGCTGGTCAGGCTCGATCCGCGCTTGCATCAAGCAGCCCTGCGATTCATCGAGGCGGGGTTCTTTCACATACTGGATGGGATCGATCATTTGCTGTTCCTGTTCTGCCTGGTGATTCCACTGCGGCGCTTCCGCTCGCTCGTTGCCGTCATTACGGCATTCACCGTCGCGCATTCGATTACTCTGATTGCATCTGCTTACAATCTCGCGCCGGACGCATTATGGTTTCCACCGCTCATTGAAACGCTGATTGCAATCTCTATCGTCTACATGGCGCTTGAGAACATTGTCGGGCGAGGCGTCGAGCGTCGATGGATTATTGCATTCGGATTCGGTCTCGTTCACGGGTTCGGCTTCTCGTTCGCGCTCAGGCAGACGCTGCAGTTCGCCGGGTCCCATCTGCTTGTATCGCTGTTATCGTTCAACATCGGCGTGGAGCTTGGGCAGCTCCTCGTACTGGCGCTGCTCATCCCGGCGCTGGTGGCCCTGTTCCGTTATGTTGTCGCCGAACGGCTAGGAACGATCATCCTGTCGGCGCTGGTGGCCCACTCCGGTTGGCACTGGATGACCGAGCGCGCGAGCCAGTTGAGCCAGTTCCCGTGGCCGAAACTTGATGCCGCGCTGGCGGCCCACGCCATGCGCTGGCTGATGGTGATGCTGATACTTGGGGCCCTGATCTGGCTGGTGTCCGAAGTGCTCCGACGCCGAGCGGAGCGTCAGGGCAAACGGGCTGTGCGCGAAGATTTGAACCTGGCGAATGACACAGTGCGTTCGACGTTCGACGTCTGACGTTCTATGTTAAGGATTGAACGTAGAACATAGAACGTAGAACGTATTCAAGGAGGATCTATGATGTCAAATTTAGGTCGAGTGAGATTCACGCTTTTGCTAGCCATCGTTGCTGTGATTACAGTGCCTGGATGGAGAGTATACACTCAGGGCAATATCCAGCCGGTTAATGATCTGCCCAATCCTTACAGGACGGTAGAGAACTGGGCGAAGATGCCCGAAGGGAGGACATGGGGGGCAACCAGCGCAGTAGATGTTGACCCCGACGGCAAATCAATCTGGGTAGCTGAGAGATGCGGCGCAAACTCCTGCGTCGGTTCCAACTTGCCGGTAGTGCTCAAATTTGATGAGACGGGCAAGCTCGTGAAGAGCTTCGGAGCCGGGATGTTCGTATTCCCGCATGGCATCCATGTGGACAGGCAGGGGAACATCTGGATAACTGACGGAATCCCGCCTGGCTCCGCTGCCCAAGCAGCAGCAGAGAAGGGGCACATCGTTGTAAAGTTCAGCCCCGATGGAAAGGTCCTGTTGACGCTCGGCAAGGTGGGGGTCCCCGGCGATGGCCCCGATACTTTCAATCAGCCGTCCGACGTCGTCACCGCTCCTAACGGCGATATCTTTGTTGCCGATGGGCATGGCGGAAACACCAATGCGCGGATTGTGAAGTTCTCAAAGGACGGGAAGTTCATCAAGAGCTGGGGGAAGAAAGGCGCGGCCCCCGGCGAGTTCGACACGCCCCATGCAATCGCCATGGATTCCAAGGGCAGACTCTTCGTCGGAGATCGCAACAACAATCGCATCCAGATATTCGATCAGAACGGTAAGTTCATCGAAGAGTGGAAGCAGTTTGGCCGACCGAGCGGGATTTTTATTGATAAGAACGATGTCATCTATGTGACCGACTCAGAGTCGAACACCAGACGAAATCCGGGCTGGAAGAGGGGCATCCGGATCGGGAGCGCCAGAGACGGCAAGGTCACAGCCTTCATTCCCGACCCGGAGCCGAACCCTGATTCGGGGCCGGGAGCCGCGACAAGTGCAGCAGAAGGCGTTGCAGCGGATGCTATGGGCAACGTGTACGGGGCGGAGGTTGGCCCTCGGGCATTGAAAAAATACGTTAAGAAGTAAGGTATAGCTCTTCGGGAAAAATACTTTTCCGTTCGGGCGCCAAGCGCCCTCAAAACAGTTCTAAGAATAGATGGTTTTGAGTCTAAAAATAGATGGTTTTGAGGGCGCTTGGCGCCCGAACCTACTGCAATTTTTTTCTTAAGCTCTATAGTTTTAATCAGCTGGTTACAGTACGCGCAAGGGCGCCCTCATAATCGGGATAATTCCCTTGCCGTCTTCCGGCAATCTTGCTAATCTGCAATATCTCACTATCGACAGACATGCTTGTTTAACGCAAGAGAGTTCATTGCTGCATGTGCACAGTTTAGCCATTATCTATTAATTATTCCAGGAGGTGCATATGCCCATCTCATTGACTCGCCGTCACTGGTTACTGAGCACCGGCGCGGTAGCGGCTGGACTTGCTCTCAGGCCAATTGCTGCTCGCGCTGCGTCGGTCACTCAGGCGCGACCTGCTCTTGATGAGAATAAAGTGCGCGCCAGACTCAACAACAATGAAAATCCTTATGGCCCCTCGGAGCGAGCGCGTCGCGCTATTACCGAGGCGCTCGCCGAAGGCTGCCGTTATCCCGGATCGCAAAGCAAGGCGCTAGAAGAGATGATTGCCAAAGCGGAGAAAGTGCCCCCAGATTATGTCATAGTCGGCTCAGGCTCAGGCGAGATCCTGCGCATGACCGCGATGGTTTATGGGTTGCAAGGAGGAGAGCTGCTGACCGCGCATCCGACTTATGAAGGGTTAGAGAATGGGGCCCGCGCCATCGGCGCCTATGTGCATCGCGTGCCGCTCAACGATAAGTTCGAGCATGATCTGGATGCTATGGATCGGCGGACCACTCAGGCGGTTCGTCTGGTGTTTGTTTGCAACCCCAACAATCCCACCGGCACCATTGTGCCAGGAGATCGGCTGCGCGCATTTTGTCAGGAAGTGTCGCGCCGCTCTGTCATCCTGGTAGATGAAGCCTATACGGATTATGTGGACGATCCTCGGTACTCATCCATGATCGACCTGGTGCGAGATGGATACAATGTGATTGTGTCACGCACATTTTCAAAGATTCACGGCCTGGCCGGACTGCGCGTAGGATATGGATTTGCTCGCCCGGATATAGTAGCTCGCTTGCGCCAGCACCGCACTATGATGAATATTCTGGGGCTGCGCGCGGCTATGGCCAGCTATCCGGATGAGGAGTTCAAAGCATTCAGCCGCCGGAAGAATAGCGAAGCCCGCTCGTATCTGTATCGAGTGCTGGAGGATCTGGGTTATCAGTACATTCCCTCTCACACCAATTTTGTCTTCTTCAATTTAGGTAAAGAAGTCGAGCCGTTCCGCGAAGCGATGCAGAAGCGCGGCATCCTTGTCGGGCGAGCGTTCCCCCCGCTCACGAAGTGGTGTCGAGTCAGCATGGGGACAATGGAAGAGGTGAAGCTTTTTGCTGCTGCGCTGCGAGAGACGGCCAATCAGGAATCGACCGGAAAGTAAGTTATTATCGTATCCTATCGCTGGAACATTATGCCTTGATTCCAATGAGGAGTCTTTCAGACAGCCTCAGGCGACGCCCGGAAATAATGAAAATGCAATGTACAGTAAGGCGGTTAGGTTGCTGATAGTGCGCGACCTATCAGCAACCTAACAGGTCGCTGTACATCTTCTGAGGAGTCTTTCATGTCGCACGAGCGACGCCCAGAAATAATGAAAATCCTGGGGGCACTAGTTTCCTTGCCTGCTTACTTGCCAGGTAGTGCAACCTGGGCAGGCAGGGCGGGGCACCCTTTGGGTCGCGGCGCTCCCAGAGTATTTTCTGAGGAGTCTTTCAGGCGGTCGGCGGCAACGCGAGAGAAACAATGAGAACAGCGCAGTTGGAAGAAGGAGTGCCCGCCTGCCTTCTGCCTACTGCCTTCTGTTTTCTGAGGAGGATAAATTATGGAGATCGACCGAAGAGCCTTCCTATCCACGCTAGGTGGGGCCGTAGCAATCGAGACAATGTCATACGATGCACTGGCGGACGCGCTGGAACATCACATGGCAGACCAGCTTGATCAAGCAGTCAGTCCACAACCGAACCAACAGGCTGAAGTTCAGGAACGACCATATCGGCGAGGGACGGGCGACCTCTTCCTACCACAGAGATCCGGGAGCGATCGGAGGTCACTGAAGAAGCTGGAGCCGATGCCCCTTAAACCGACTTTGCTGGATTTCTTCAAACTGCGGTTTGCGCCAGCTAGCCATGTGCTTCCGTAGCGCAAGTTGGCGCGCTAAAGACCGGCCAGAGCGAAGAGACGATCCTCGCCTGTCTCTTACACGATGTTGTCCTGAATCTGATCAAACCTGATCACGGGTGGTGGTGGGCGCAGCTTGTAGAACCTTATGCCTCTGAGAAAGTGAGCTGGGCGACTGGCTATCATCAGGCGCTGCGCTTCTATCCTGATCCATCGGTCGGTTATGAATATCCGGAGATGTATCATCGGATCTTTGGCCGGGACGCGGGTGCCCCCACCCTATATCGAAGCTGCCTACAAATATGCCCGAAATCATAAGTGGTATATGCATGCTCGCCTGATTACGGTCAATGACCTGTACAGCTTCGACCCCAACGCCAGGGTCTCAATCGAGCCATTCATTGATATTATTAGTCGGCATTTCAAGCAGCCCCAGGATGGGCTCGGCACCGGACAACAGCCCGGTGGCTCACATGTGGCGGACGATTGCTAACCCGGACCAGCCGTTGTAACCTCTTTCTGGCTTGCCTCTGTGGCATCACCGCTACAGTTGTATAGCTTGTGCGCGAGCGCATTCGCCGCCTGAAAGCAAGGGGCTGCTCGCGCAAAGGCATCAAAAAACATCTGTTCAAGGAAGGCTAAGAGCTACCAAACGACCATCATCGGTTGCCAGCACGATGTACTGCTTTCCGCCCGCCAAATAAGTCATAGGCGTGCCGTGAGGGCGAGCCGGAAGATTGATCTCAGCAATCACCTTGCCGGTGGCCTTGTCGAACGCGCGCAGCACGTTTGCGCCGCCGCTGCCGCTGGCTCCGCGCCCTCCCGCTCCCTGTCCAATGAATAGCAACGTTTTAGTCAAAAGCGGCCCGCCTCCGCCTTCTCCCAGGGGCCCAACATCTCTGCCAACTATCTCGCTCACCTTCTGTCGCGGGCCATCTCCATGCGGGATCTGCCAGACGTGATCGCCTGTGTTCAGGTTAATCGCGGTGATCCGCCCGTAAGGGGGCTTAAACAGGGGGAGCCCGCGCGGGCCCGTCGGAGCTGCGCCCAATCCGCCTCCGCCGCGAATATAGCGAAAGTTCGAGCGGTTGGGATCAGGCTTATTCAATTTGACAACTATCGGGCTGGTGATCGAAGGGATGTAGATTATCCCTGTGTCCGGATCGAACGCCGCGCCCCACCAGTTGGCCCCCCCTGCCCATCCGGGAAGATTGATCGTCCCTCTTTCTGTAGGAGGCGTGAACATCGGGCCGTGATCATATTGATTGAGTATCTTAATCGCCTCTTCGCGCAGCTCCGGCGTGAAGTCGATCAGATTATCAATCGTGGCCCCCTGGCGCTCGAACGGAGCGGGTTTAGTTGGGAAAGGTTGAGTGGGCGAAGTCCTCTCTCCCGGCACGGTAGATTGGGGGACCGGGCGCTCTTCAATCGGCCAGACGGGCTTGCCGGTTACCCGATCAAACACAAAGCAGAATCCGGTCTTGGTGATCTGAGCCACTGCTTTGACCTTTCGACCTCCTACCCTGATGTCGCAAAGGACGGGCGCGGCTGGTAGATCGTAATCCCACAATCCATGATGGACTGTCTGAAAGTGCCAGACGCGCTTGCCTGTCCTGGCCTCCAGGCAGATCAAGCTTTCAGCAAACAGGTTGTCGCCGAGCCGGTGGCCCCCATACCAGTCATTTGTCGGGGTGCCGGTGGGAAGATAGACATAGCCCAGCTCTTCATCCGCGCTCATCAGAGTCCACACATTGGTGTTGCCGGTGTACTTCCAGGAATCATTCTCCCAGGTTTCGACGCCGAATTCTCCTGCTTGAGGGACAGTGTGGAAGATCCACAGCGGCTTGCCGGTGCGAACGTCAAATGCTTGAATATCGCCGCGAGGGGCCTCCTTGAACTGGGGGCCATCGGAGATCGAAGAGCCTACTATCACTACATCGCGGCAGATCAGCGGAGGAGAAGTGACAGCCATATTGCGCGCATTGACAGCGAGAGGAATAGCTTTAGTTAAATTGACCTTTCCATTATCGCCAAAGCTCGGTATCGCCTTTCCCGTTTTGGCGTCAATGGCAATAAGATGAGCGTCGCCGGTTCCGATGAAGATACGTTCCTCTTTGCCATCGCTCCAGTAGGCCACACCTCGATGGAGAAATCCCAGGTTGGTCGGGCGCCCTGCCAGGTAGCTCTTGGGATCATATACCCAGAGAGTTTCGCCTGTCTGAGCATGGATAGCTGCCACCTGGCTGAGCGAAGTGCTGATGTACAGAATTCCATTGACCATGATCGGAGTAGCTTCATGGCCGAAGCTTCTCAGCATTGGGTTCTGCTGTTGCAGTGGCAGATCAGGCGAATCCCACGTCCAGGCGATCTTCAGGCTTTTGACATTATCTTTATTGATCTGGTTCAGAGGCGAATACTTTGTGCTGCCATTATCGCCGCCGTAGAAGCGCCACTCGCCTCTCTTTGCGCTCTGTTGTCCAAATAGAGGCGTCATTCCCAGGATGAGGATAAGTATGCATGCAATGTAAAGCATAGATCGGTTGAATTGTCGCACCGTGTTTTTTCCTCCTATCAGGATGGATTAAAAGGGAGCCCATTTTAACAGATTTATTTTGTATTTCTCCATAGCGGACGAAGGCAATCGTCTTCGTTAAATGTGTCTGCATTTAACTTGTTTTGAGGGCGCTTGGCGCCCGAACAGAGAAACTATTTTTCTTAAGGACCATAGCGCCGTGCGAGTAAGGTAGAGAAGAATATGAGAAAAGACTCTTCGCGCGCCCTGAAATATTCTGCGTTTCTGCCGGTCTTTTGGTTTGTGCTATTTTCCATCTCAACTGCTTTTATCCCGAGCCAAGTGGCTCCTCGGATGATGTCAACACAATAATGGAAAACTGCTGGAATCCATTCCTGAGAACGGATCCAACCACTCCGTTGTAGAACTCAGTTATTGGAGTAATATTGATTTCAGGTTGTATCGACTGATTTTTTCGAGCCGGCAGACGGTTTATAGCTTCGGAAAGAGCCCGCTCCACCCAGGCAGTTACAGTGCTACCTTCGAACTCTGCGCTTTTGTATGGGTTGCACTACCTGGCAAGGCGAGCCTCTCAAGGGAACTAGTGCCCCCAGGCTTTTCATTATTTCTCTCGCGTCGCGCGAGTCGTCTGAAAGACTCCTCTCCTGGGAGCGCCGCGACGAGAGAGGGTGCCCCGCCTTGCCTGCTTAGGTTGCACTGCCTGGCAAGGCGGGCAGGCAAGGATGAGAGGCGCTCCCAGGCTTTTCATTATTTCTCTCGCGTTGTCGCTGATGACATGAATGACTCCTCTGGAAACCGACCCATTGTTTTGAAGATGATCTGACTTGAGGCGTATTCACAGCATCTCCGTTGCGGAAAGGTTGATAAGTGATTCTTAATTCGAACGGAAGCAATCGGCTTTAGCCGCATGGAGATTCAGTTTCAGCCTATAGTGAGGCTCCCGGCAGAGGCCTGTAGGTTGAAATTGAGACTCCGTGCGGCTAAAGCCGATGGTATCCGATACAACCGCGAAGAGGCGCTTCCTGACGTTGGAGTTGAAATTGAGACTCCATGCGGCTAAAGCCGATGGTATCTCCTGGTGTGGGCGCTTTAGGTTGAAATTGAGGCTCCATGCGGATAAATCCGATGGTATCTCCTGACTGTGATGTATAATCAAACTTTTAGCCATGCGAAATTTCATTCTCGATGCAACAAAACGCTTGCTGCTGGCAGTGCCTGTGATTCTGACCGTAGTGACTCTGGTCTCGCTGCTGATCCATCTGGTCCCCGGCGATCCTGTGCGGCTGGCTCTGGGCGAGCAGATCAGCCCCGAAGAGTATCAGAGAGCTTACCGGAAACTCAATCTAGATAAACCGCTCTGGGAACAATCGGTGCTGTACTGGCAAGGCGTATTGCGGGGGGACCTGGGAGAGAATCTGCTTACCGGAAGATCCGTTGCCGAACAGATCTTTTCTCGCTATCCGGCAACAATTGAGCTGACAATTGCCTCGCTGTGCGTTGCTATTTTGATAGCGATTCCTCTGGGGGTCACTTCGGCGACTCACCGCAGATCGATTCTCGATTACATAGCGTCGGTGGTAGCTCTGCTGGGGATCTCTCTGCCTAACTTTGCTCTCGGCCCGCTGCTGATGCTCATCTTTGCCGTATGGTTCAGCTTGCTGCCGGTTTCGGGATACGGGAGTCTAGAGCATCTGGTATTGCCTGCAATCACGTTGGGAGCGGCTTTGTCGGCGATCCTCACTCGCATGGTTCGATCAAGCGTGCTGGAGGAGCTGAATGAAGATTACGTCCGCACTGCCCGCGCCAAGGGGCTATCGGAGAGGAGGGTCATCTACAAGCATGTCTTGAAGAATGGATTGATACCGGTGGTTACCATCCTCGGCTTGCAGTTTGGCATCTTGCTGGCGGGCGCTGTGATTACTGAAACAGTATTCAATTGGCCCGGCATCGGACGGTTGCTTGTGGTTGATGGGATACAAAACCGCGATATACGGCTTGTCCAGGGCTGTGTGCTGGCAATCTCTGTCACCTACATCTTCGTGAATATGCTGACAGACATAGTTTATCGTCTTCTCGATCCGCGAATTAAGTTGAGTTGAGAGGCAAATGAATCCGCTTGCTAAAATTGGCCTGGCTATCATTGCGCTATTGATCTTGATCGCTCTGCTGGCTCCCGTCTTTATATCTAAGGAGAAAGTCACTGCGCAAGACTTATCAAAGAGTTTGCAGAAGCCGACGCTGGAGCACCCGATGGGGCGCGACGAAAACGGCCGCGATGTGCTGGCGCGCATTGCTTACGGCGCGCGCATCTCGATGCGTGTAGCCGTTATCGTTGTCCTCATCTCGGCATTGATCGGCACGATCATCGGCTCGATCTCAGGTTATTACGGCGGGTGGATAGATGGCATAATCTCATCGTATCTGTTCAATGTATTTCTATCTTTCCCTGGGATATTGCTGGCCATAGCTATGGTAGCTTTTCTTGGGCCAAGCATTACCAATCTCATTATCGCGCTCTGTATAATCGGCTGGGTGGGATTTGCCCGCCTGATGCGCGGTCAGGTATTGAAGGTGCGCGAGTATGACTTTGTCACGGCGGCGCGGGCGCTGGGCGGCAGCGATTGGCGGATAGTCTTCAAGCATATTCTGCCCAATTCGATTCAGCCGCTGATTGTTCAAGCGAGCCTGGGAATGGCAGGCGCTGTGCTGAGTGAAGCGAGCCTCAGCTTTCTCGGACTTGGTGTGCCTGAGCCTGTGCCAAGCTGGGGGAAGATGCTCGATGATGGTCGCCAGCATCTCTTTAATGCGCCTCACATGGTCATCTTCCCCGGATTGATGATTATGATCACCGTGCTGGCATTTAATTTCCTCGGCGATGGACTGCGCGAATGGCTGGACCCCAAGCAGCGCCGTCAGTCTTGATCTCTCCTTATCAAGCGCGGCCCTGTTGTGGCCTCGTCGGGCGCATCTTTAGGCGCGTAATATCCTCCTCTAGAATAGGTTCTGTAATTGGGATTGGTACATTTGACTCGCACTCGACGGAACCGGCCATCCCTTGCCGTATTGCTTGGAATGTAATTGATTATGTACTGACTCTTAATCTCAGTGGCGACCTCTGAGTAGGCCCCCAGAAGATCGCGCTGGCTCATCGGCAAGTAGATCCTCCCGCCCGTCTCTTCGACTATTCTGGTCAACCGCTTTTCAGAATCGCCCAGTATTTTCAAAGCGAGTTTCAGATCCGAGATATACTCGCTCTCTCTTTGAGAAGCCTGGCCGATCAACGCTTTTTCGCGCATTCTCAACTCATCGTTGATTCTGCTTGAAAGGATAGCCGTTTTGCTGACGACGTAAACGGTGGCCTCCGAATGCATGAGAGCGTCGAATGCTTGCTCGAACGAGAGCTGGCTCGCTTGATTGTCTACGCCGTCTGACAGGATGATAATAGCTTTCCTTCCCTTGACCCCCATCAACTGTTCCTCCGCAGCCAGAAACAACGCATCGTTGAAGGCGGTGTGCTCGCCGCGCCTGATGCGAAGGAGCGCAGATTCAAGCGCCGATTTATCGCTGGTCCAGTCCTGAATGAGTTCGACAGTATCCGAGAATGCCATGATTGAAACTTTGTCGTTATCTCCTAGCTCGCGGATGAAATTGAGCGCAGCCGCTTTGATATTCTCGATCTCACTGCGCAGGCTGCTTGAAACATCGATCAGCAAGACCACATTGACAGGGACCCTGGTGGCAGTGAAGAAGCTGATCTCCTGTTGCACATTGTCTTCATAGACAATGAAGTCAGATATCTTAAGGTTCCCGACCAGCGCGCCCGTGTTGCGGTTGCGCACAGATACAGGCAGAGAGACTTCAGTAGCTTCGAGCTTCACTGTACCCTCTTCCGGTTCATTTGCCTGTTTGCTCTGTTGAGATTGCGATTGACCAGAGAAAGACTGGCTTAACAGAGACAGCAGTAAGGCTGCTATAGAAAGCGCCCGCAGCCTCAGGGGGGCGCTGCTGTGGCGAAGCATAGAAGAACCTCCTTATCAAGCAGGGCGCGGCAGACAGCACTGATGCTATAGGCATTAAGAAAAAGATTGCGGCTGGTTCGGGCGCCCGTGCGCCCTCAAAACAATTTTATTTTTGAATTGTTTTGAGGGCCGGGCGCCCGTGCGCCCGAACCGAGAAACTATTTTTCTTAAAAGCTATAACTTAATCCTTACACTCCCTTGCTGAGTCGAAAGTAGCTATTTTTGTCTTATGATACTTTATCCCTAGACATGAAATCACCAAATGGCCGAGAATTCCAAAAAATTAATTGCGGATTGACGTTCGACGTTCGATATACGTCCGACGTCTGTACGTCCTACGTCCGACGTCGGTAACGTTCGACGTTCGCCAAAACGTTCGACGTTCTACGATTTATTTTCAACGTAGAACGTCGAACATAGAACGTAGAACGTATAGCGGACGTCGGACGTTGCGGACGTTCCGACGTAGGACATTTCTGTCTCCGCGTCTTCTTTACCCGCGTCTCCGCGTCCCCCCATTGTCAGAATACTCTTTGATGTTCTTAGCCAGTGCTTCTATCTGCGATAGGTTTTCAAAGAGGAGCGATCTGCTGCTGGCGTTGATAACGTATCTACTGTTCTGATTACTTCTACGCGAAGAGCTCCGCACAGCAGCAAGCAAATTGCCGATTTCATCTATTTGCGCCAGGACCTCGCTGTTGTTCTTGATTTCAGCTACAGTTTTGATGTTGTTGTCTTCTGAATCTCTATCTTGCCTGTAGACCTCAAGATTCTTTTGTAGGCGGCGCGCCAGCTTGGCAATTTTGCCTGCGTTCTTAGATGCTTTTTTATAGTCGATGCTCGGCGAGGCAGAATTAAAGATGCCTCGCAACTCTTGCGTAAGTTCACTTATGCTTTGCATATCCTGCCGGATCTCGCGTTGAATGAGGCGCAGGTACTGATTAGGGTGCATCGAGATAGGGTCTGATGCCTGAGACTGTCTTTTCAGTGAATCTTGCAAGACGGCTGTGTTATAGTAGCGGCTGTTTTGTGAGAGGACAATGCCGTTGAACGACAGGAGCAATAGCAGCAGGCTAATTAAAACTCTAGTCTTCATCGCAAATCCGCCTTTCATCCTGTAGATCGCTCTGTGAGTAGAGTTGATAGCTGTATTCAGTACCGCGCGGCGCTAGCGTCGCGCGTGAGTTTTATATATTAGACGAAAATGCCCAATTCTGTCTATCTGTTGAAATTGCCTCCTGTGGGGTGATAATCTAACGATAGATTTAGGTCAGGCAACTACTGGCGACCGGGGTACAATCTTCCCGTGATTTCTATCGGAGGGGGGACTGAATGGCAAAGCCGCGATCGCAGCTTATCTATACAGTTGATGAATATCTTGTGCTCGAACGAGCGTCTGAGGATCGACATGAATACCTGGATGGGCAGATATATGCAATGGCGGGTGAAAGCCCTGAACACGGCACGATCTGCACCAATCTGACGGCGCTCATCGCTCTCCAACTGAGAGGCACCCCTTGTCAGCTATGGTCGAAGGACACGAAAGTGCGCAGCGGCCCGGACACGGGCCCCGGCCACACAAAGGGATTGTATTCTTATCCTGATCTGGTCATTGTTTGTGGAGAACCGGAATACCTGGATGAACACCGCGATGTCCTGCTCAATCCGCGTGTGATTATTGAAGTCTTATCGCCGACAACAGAAGCTTTTGATCGTGGTGAGAAGTTTTTGCATCATCAGAATTGGAATCCGACGTTGACCGAATACCTGCTCGTTTCACAATCCAGCCCGGTTATTTCCCACTATCTGCGCCAGGCGGACGGCGGCTGGTCGTATTACGTCTACCAGGGATTAGAGCAGAGTCTATCTATCAAATCGATTGATTGCGCATTGAAAATGGCCGAGGTCTACGACCGCATCACACTTCCGGCGGAGGCGACTGAAGAGATTAAAGACAGGTGATGGCGCGACAACCTGTCAGGTTGTTGATCTGTTCGATTACCGGATTGCGCTTATGTAAAGGCGCTGCGCTGGAGACGCAAGGCGCGTAGATGTGGATAATGAGGCCGCAGAGGCACAAAGCGCTCAAGTTGCAGGGTCAGCCAGGCTGGACTCTTACTTACTTCAATTCGCTCTCAATCTTCTTCATATATTGAAATGCTTCGCGGGCGATGCGTTCGGGCCCGGGCGTAAAATCAAATACCTCCAGCGATACCCAGCCCGAATACTTCATATCTTTCAGCGCCTGTAAAACCGGCTTGAAATCGAATTTGCCTGTGCCCGGGTGACGGCCGTCCATCTCGTTGATGTGAATGTGGCGGATCATCTTGAAATACTTTCTGACCAGCCCATCCAGCGGCTCCCTTTCATCGAGAGTATTATGGAAGTCAAACATGGTCTGGATAGCAGGGTTGTTGATCTCTTTTACTATCTTAACTGCTTCATCGAGAGTGTTGACAACATCGGTCTGCGTCTTATCAAGCGGCTCAAGTGCAACGGTCACACCGCGCTTTTGAGCATAGGGAGCCATCGCTGCCAGCCCGTCTTTCAGGTTCTTAGTGGCTTCTTCTACGGTATTGCCGCGCGTCCCTCTCTGCTTAGGGGACCCCAGCACCATTATGCCTCCTCGACCGAGGTCGGCGCAAAAGTCTATCAGCTTCTTGAAGTAGTCCCAGCTACGAGCCCTCACGTCCCTGTCGGCAGTGGTTATGTGCAGCCACTTGGGCGAGACCAGCAGCCAGTGGAGCCCGGCAAACTCTATCCCTTCCGTCTGCATAATGTCGCGCAGCTCTTTGCGACGATTCTGAGAGATCTCGTCAACGCTCTCGGCCAGAGTAAACGGGGCTATTTCAATTCCCTCATAGCCTACTGCCTTGATTGTCTTGCACACTCTGGCGAAGTCCCACTTCTCGAACATCTCATTGCAGATTGAATATTTGAAAGGCGACTTTGCCGCCAGAACTCTTGGATACGTTGACAGATCGGCAATCATAGAAGCGCCAATTGCTCCCAGACCAAGATTGATAAAAGCTCGCCGGTTCATCTCGCTCATCTTTGATTGTTCCTTTCTTGTTGATCTCATCAATTGGCCGATTTTACCGATGGCCGTCTCTAGATGCAAGCATTCAAACGTCACTTGCGCGATGCAATCTTTGATATGGCATTCATGGCGCTGGCCTTGAGAACCTGATCTAAACTCAACTAACTCGTATGCGGAGCTTGAAAGGAGCCCCAAACTTTCTATAATATTTTTTTAAGGGGCCCTTACGGGCGTTGAATTGTGGTAATATATTAAGGGAACTATAATGGCCCCTAAATTTGTATGAAAGGAGTTGATTAAATGACAGACAAAGGCGAAGTGAAAAAGGCCGCGGCCAAACCTGCGGGCGCAAAGAGCGTCAAGACGAAATTCTCTCTTCCACAGGAGCTCATCGATAAGCTCGAAACTTACCGGGCAAGTATGGAGAAAAAATCCAAGACGAGAGTGACCCGGTCTGAGCTTATCAGGGCTGCTATTGGTCGGTTGCTTAAAGACAAGCCGCAGAATCTGGCTGAATATACAAAAGGGAAGTAGCAGGACCGCTGTCTGACAGTTAGACAAAGCATTTTAGAAGGGGCGGGTCCTTCCTGACTCCAGCCCCCAAGCTTATCAAGCAGAATTGAGCTTTTGATCCTCCCCCATTCTGCATTCTATCGTACATCATCGCAGGGTAGGATGGTCAAAAGGGGCCCTTTGCAATTCTGCCCCCTGGATGACTATAAACTGCGTGGTCGGGAGTAGCGATTCGCGGCTGACTGACCGGGTAGTCTCTTTCTGTATTCTTCTATCAGTCTCTTAATTACTTCAGCCGGTATATTTACCGTCACATTTCCCGCGCTGCCCGATTGCAAAGCGTTGATGCCATTTAGAATCTCATTCAAAAGATCGCTATTGGGTTTGCCTATAAGAGAGAACTTGAGCAGCGTTATTCCCATATTTATCAGGGCTACCACTTCTATCGCTTCTCTAGAAGAGCCGGTAATGAGTGAAATATTGGCGGCGAATCCGTTGCTGCTCAGATCAGCCGACCCCCTGACTTCAGTGACGGCGCTAAATGGTTTGAGAATGGCAGCAGAGCCGGTTGCGGTGGCGAGCCTCTGGCGGATCTTTTCGGGGACCTTGAAGGCAAAGCGAATCGAGGCGTTGCCGTTGGACCGGCTGAGCGCGCCCATCAGCTCTGAATTCAGTGTGATATTTGCTTGAATGCCTGCGTGGGTGTCTATCACTCTCTTGATGCTCAACCTCGGCCCGAAGGCGAGAATCGATTGGTTATCGAAAAACGAGAGAGAACGCCTTCTTTGCTTCTCCTGCTTTGTCTGTCCCTCTCTGGCCGGCTCAGTGTAGATCATCTGTCCATTATATTCTTTCGCTTTCCAGCTCTTGCCGGAATCGAGGCTCAACCTGGCCAGGATCTGATCTTGATCAAATGCGCCGGACAGAATGATAGCGTATTCTGATGGCTTCAAATCTTCGGCCAGCGAGAAGCCTATGACTACCTGTTGAACTGAATTGAGGTCTATACCTGTTTTGGCAGTTATCTCGCTGAGATAGGTTTGGGTTTTAGCAACAAGGTCTGCTCTCTCAGCCAGCAGCGCCTGGAACTGAGTATTAAGCTGGCCGCCGTTGATGACTATGACCCCATCAAAGTCGGGGAGCATCTGTAACAGAGCATCTGTCGCCTGCGCTGTCGCTCGCGCCGGGCGCCCAGCATAGGTCGCTTGATTCAGGCCGAAGATAGTTGCGAGTAGAGATGCAATGATTAAAATTGCCGATACAACTCTCTTCATAACGGTTCTCCTAAAACTTCACCGAATTGCTTCCTCTGAATAACAGGGCGTGTCAAAATTTTATCTTCAGCAAGAGTCGCGGTAAAGAACATTCTTGGATGAAGATTAATCTCCCAGGTCGAACTCTGCTATCGCCGGCGCATGATCTGAGGGTTTCTCCCTGGCGCGTTCGGCCTTATCAATGGCGCTTTCTACGCAGCGGGCAGCCAGAGGAGCAGTGGCCCAGATGTGATCTATGCGATAGCCGAGATTGCGCCGAAACGATTGAGCGCGATAGTCCCACCAGCTAAAGACCCCAACCGCATCTTTGTGAAGCAGTCGGAATGTATCGATCAACCCAAGCGCGCGCAGATTGTTCAGGTGCTCGTGCTCTTTGGAATGGAACATCACCGTCTCGCGCACTGCGTCTGCGTTGTAGACATCCATCGCCGTCGGCGCAATGTTGAAATCGCCGCACAGCAAAACCATCTTGTTGTTTGCAATCACTGCTTTCAGATAGGATTCAAGCCGCGCGAGGAAATCGAGTTTGTAGGCAAACTTCGGCGAGGTGACCGCTTCGCCGTTGGGGACATAGACATTAACCACTCGGATGCCAGCCACAGTTGCTGCAATCACTCGCCGCTGATCTTCAGGAGCGTCGTCCGGGAGCCCCGGTCTTATATCGGCGAGCGGGAGCCTGGATGCGATAGCCACACCGTTATAACTGCGCTGGCCGTACACGGCTACTTCATAACCTGCTGTTGTAAATATTTCATGAGGGAAATCTGCATCCTGTACTTTGGTCTCTTGAAGGCACAGCACATCCGGTCTTTGAGCCAGTAGCCAGTCGGAGACCAGCGATTGCCGCGACCGGATCGAATTGACGTTCCACGATGCTATTTTCAGGCGCATTGTCATAGGCTGTGTTTTCTGTAGCGCAAGGCGGTCAGGTTGCGCCTGCTCTCGATATTTTCTATTGACCATTCAAGAGCATCCGGCCCTCTTGCTCTACCATTTAACAGCAGTGCCCATAAGGCAGGAGCCACTTAGGCCGAGCCACATTTGTTTATAGCCGAGATTTGTCGGCCGATCAAGCGCGGCAAAAACCTATAGTGTGTGTTTCCAACGAATGAGCTAACCACGCCTTACGGTCATTTCTAAATCAGGCCAAGCCATCTTGCTACAGAGGATTCAACCACAGGAGACATAGGGACAATTGTCGTTACTGCCTTTCCCTGTGCCCCGTGGTTTGTCTCTGTACCAATACTATAGAGCTTAAGAAAAAGATTGCGGTAGGTTCGGGCGCCAAGCGCCCTCAAAACAAGTTTATTTTTGAACTGTTTTGAGGGCGCTTGGCGCCCGAACGGAAAAGTATTTTTCCCGAAGAGCTATAGTTGATTTGGTTTCAGGAAGATTTTTCACATGAAGCCGGCTCTGCATAGAGGCTCTCAGTTGCAGAGGCTATGAGCGGAGTCACTACTCGCTGTGACTGTTATCACTCCACTTGACTTGAGTTAGCTAAAAGCATAGCCTTCTCAAACACATCGAATGCAATATTGTTCAATATCTATCTCCCAGGGCTCATGCAATTGCTTTTGCGCTTGCGTAAGCCCCGGCTATCAGTTGGAGACGATAAATGAGACAAAAGCTCATCTTTGCTTTAACAGTAATCCTTTTGTCGGTCGCTTTCTCTTTCGCCGGCGATAATCAGGATTCAAAGAGACAATCGCGCCAGCAGCAGATTGCCCAGGCAGTCGAGGGGTTGCGCCAGAAATTGATTGCCCAGCGGCGCGATTTTCACATGCACCCTGAGCTTTCCAACCGCGAAGAGCGCACATCGCGGGTAATAGCCGAACGTCTGCGCGCCCTCGGACTGGACGAGGTGAAGACAGGCGTCGCTAAACACGGAGTAGTTGCGCTCCTCAAAGGCGCTAAACCGGGTCCGGTTGTCGCAGTGCGCGCAGATATGGATGCGCTGCCGATTAACGAGACTATCGACGTGCCGTACAGATCGCAGAATCCCGGCGTCAAGCACGCCTGCGGCCACGATGTTCACATGACTGTTGAACTGGGAGTGGCAGAGGTCTTGAGCCGCATGCGCGATCAGATAGCAGGCGCGATTAAAATCATCTTCCAGCCGGCCGAGGAGGGGCCCCCGGCCGGGGAAGAGGGCGGCGCAGCTTTGATGATCAAAGAGGGGGTACTGGAAAACCCGCGCCCACAGGCGATCTTCGGCCTGCATGTGATGCCTAATATCGAAGTCGGCCAGATCGGCTATAACTCCGGCCCGACGATGGCATCGTCAGATCAATTTGTCATTACTATTCGGGGCAAGAAAGTTCACGGAGCCTATCCCCATGATGGCATCGATGCTGTTGTTGTAGCAGCCGAATCTGTCATGGCACTGCAAACTATTCGCAGCCGGCGCATCAATACAATGGAGCCGCTGGTCATCTCGGTCGGGATCATCCAGGGCGGCAACCGGTTCAATATTATCGCCGATGAAGTCAAGCTTGAGGGGACTGTGCGCACGCTGAGCGAAGATGTGCGCCGCCAGGTTCAAACGTTAATGAGAGAGACCCTCGCAGGCATTACCGCCGCTTATGGCGCAAAGTTCGAGATGGAATACACAGAGGGAGCAGCAGTCACCTATAATGATCCCAAACTTGTTGAAGAGACTCTGCCTACCATTCGCCGCGTGGTTGGCGAGTCGAATCTCTTTTCGCCCAAACCGCAGATGGGCGCAGAAGACTTTTCCTACTATCAGAGAGTCATCCCCGGGTTCTTCTATTTTCTCGGAGTAGGTAACAAGGCTAAGAACATCACTGCAATGATTCACACGCCTGAATTTGATGTTGATGAGGAGAGCATCATAATCGGCGCTAAAGTGATGGCCAATGTCCTTCTTGATTATCTTGATCATCACGCGGGAAAAACAAGCAATCAGTAATCAGAGGCAGGGCAAAGAGAGGATTTAACACTCGCTGGCGTTAAAGCTCAAAGATAGCTATTTTCAAAAGAAGCTCGGCAGAATTGCGCCACCGAGCTTTGCTCTTTCAATGTCGAATCAGTAGCGATTATATCCGCCACGATAGCTATTACGGCCTTTGCCATAGCTGCCGCGGCTATTTGATCGCTCTTCGCGCGGACGCGCTTCATTAACTGTCAGTGAACGGCCGTTGAGTTCGGTTCCATTGAACTGCGCGATTGCTCTATCAGCATTCTCGCTTCCCATTTCCACGAAGCCAAAGCCCTTCGACCGGCCAGTGTCACGGTCCATAATGATAGTGACTGACGTGACCTCCGCCACCTGCTCAAACAGGTCCGATAGATCGCGCTCTGTCGTCTGAAACGACAAGTTTCCAACATATAATCTTTTAGTCATTGTTTCTCCTTAAAACTGGTTATCAGGAATTTCCGAGATTTCGCAGCGGGGATGAAAACGAGATCAAACACTCTCCGAATAAACGGGACGTTCCTGAGATCATCAATAACAGTAGCAATCGTGCTACTGCAATAAACGTAAGGATAGTATCACACCGGCATAATTAAGTCCAGGCGCGACTTGTTGCTATTTGATAGCTCGGCTTTATCCCATCGAGCAACAATGGATAAAGCCGAGCTAAGGCAAGATTAATAGTCATAGGATGGTGGCGCGCTTGCGGCTGGAGCTTTCTCCTTTTCCGGCAGTTCGGAGACAATAGCTTCAGTCGTAAGCATCAGACCGGCAATTGAAGCTGCATTCTGTAAGGCTATCCTGGCGACCATTGTCGGGTCGATCACTCCCGCCTTGACCAGATCTTCGTACTTCTCGGTCTCAGCATTGAACCCGAATGCCTCGTTCTTCTCGGCCTTGACCTTCTCTACCACAATTGTCCCTTCATAGCCTGCGTTCTGAGCGATCTGACGCAGGGGCTCCTCAAGGGCGCGGCGAACAATTTCTACTCCTGTCTTCTCATCTTCATCGGCTACTTCAAGATTGACCAGCGCCTTGGCTGCGCGCACGAATGTTACGCCACCGCCGGGGACTATGCCCTCTTGAACCGCTGCTCTGGTGGCGTGCATAGCGTCTTCAACGCGAGCCTTCTTCTCCTTCAGCTCCGTCTCGGTTGCTGCGCCGACCTTGATTACTGCCACTCCGCCTACCAGCTTGGCCAGCCGCTCTTGCAGCTTCTCTCGATCATAATCCGATGTCGTCTCTTCTATCTGAGCGCGGATCTGCTTGACTCTTCCTTCGATCTCCGATGCCTTGCCTGCCCCTTCTACAATCGTGGTGTTGTCTTTGTCTACCACGATCTTCTTGGCCCGGCCGAGGTCTTCCAGCTTGATATTCTCCAGCTTGATTCCCAGGTCTTCGGTGATAGCTTTGCCTCCGGTGAGGATAGCGATATCCTGGAGCATAGCTTTTCTCCTGTCGCCGAATCCGGGGGCCTTGACGGCGCAGACCTGAAGCGTCCCTCTCAGCTTGTTCACTACCAGAGTAGCCAGCGCCTCGCCTTCTACATCCTCGGCGATAATCAACAGAGGTTTGCCGCGCTTGGCAATCTGCTCAAGCAGTGGCAGCAGGTCTTTCATTGTGCTGATCTTCTTTTCGTGAATCAGAATGAGGGCGTCCTCAAGAGTTGCTTCCATTCTTTCAGGATCGGTGACGAAGTAAGGCGAGAGATAACCACGATCAAATTGCATCCCTTCGACAACTTCAAGAGATGTCTCCAGGGTCTTCGATTCTTCAACGGTGATGACGCCATCTTTGCCGACCTTGCTCATCGCTTCAGCAATGAGATTGCCGATGGTCGTGTCTCCATTGGCCGAGATTGTGCCTACCTGAGCAATCGCATCTCCTTTGACCGGTTTGGAGAGGCGCT
>Ga0209172_10003397_pt1 | contig 24491 bp, 19 predicted proteins | sample LarsenN4metaG_FD_184113 | JGI IMG/M metagenome (GOLD analysis project Ga0209172, IMG submission 184113) | Hot spring sediment bacterial and archeal communities from British Columbia, Canada, to study Microbial Dark Matter (Phase II) - Larsen... ... | reverse complement strand
GAGTTCTTTGATGGAAATTTCATAGCCTGAACCAAGGTTGACCGGTTCCGAGCCGTTGTATTTTTCCGCAGCAGTGACGATGCCATCTGCGGCATCTTCCACGTAGAGGAATTCGCGCGTCGGCGAGCCATCACCCCAGGCAGGGATTTCCTTGTCGCCGCGTTCCTGCGCTTCGACGGTTTTGCGAATCAATGCAGGGATAACATGCGATGTCTCCAAGTCAAAGTTATCGCGCGGACCAAACAGATTCACGGGCATCAGGTAGATCGAGTTGTATCCGTACTGCTGGCGATACGCTTGCGATTGCACGAGCAACATCTTCTTCGCCAAGCCGTACGGCGCGTTTGTCTCTTCGGGATAGCCGTTCCATAAATCAGCTTCCTTGAATGGAATTGGCGTGAATTTCGGATACGAACAAATCGAACCCACGGCAACGAATTTTTCAATTCCTTTTTGCCAAGCCTGGTGCAACAACGGTACACCCATCATCAAGTTGTCGTAGAAAAATTCGGCGGGACGTTTGCTATTCGCCCCGATGCCGCCCGCCAGCGCCGCGAGATGGATGACGATGTCAGCTTTGTAATCATTCAGGACACGTGAAATATCGTCTGATTTTCGTAAATCGTACTGCGTACTGCGTGGGACAAATACCTCTCCCGCACCGCGTTCTTTCAATTTTTCGACAACAAAGGAACCTAGAAATCCCGAGCCGCCTGTAACAATAACTCTTTTGCTCTTCCAAAAGTTTTCAGTCATTTCTATTCCTATTGCACAATGAATTGGGCGTTCCGATATTTTTCATCTGTGGGATTGCGGATGATTCCCGTTTTCAATGCGAACAACAACTCACGGATACCGTCGTCCACATCAAGAGTGGTATCAAAGCCCAAAATATTTTTTATCTTCGCAAACGAGACGGTGATATCGCGCATGTCGCCGCCGAAGGTCAGGTCCTTGTATTCCACTTCCACTTCGGGCATGCGCTTGCGAACCAACCCGACAATATCGTCCTTCGAGTAGTTGCCGTTGTCGGTGCCGAGGTTGAAGACCTGCCCGCGGATCTTCGATTGTTCGGCTTCGAGTCCCATGATCACGCCGCGCGCCACATCGCGGATGTGGACGAACGAACGCGAATAGCCGCGCTGGTAGATGATCAATACGCGCTTTGTAAACGCCTCCAGCACGAATTGATTCACGATCAGGTCGAAGCGCGTGCGAGGGGATAAACCGTACAGCGTGGCAAAACGGAATAACAGCGGCGCGGTCGGCGAATCTTTCTGACTGAGCAAGAATTCCTCCGCCGCGATCTTTGTCTCTGCATACAACGATTGAGGATTCAATGGCGACTCTTCGGTGACGGGTTTGCCGTCTTGAGATAATCCATAGTTGCTGTACGTGGATGCGAACACGAATCGCTCCGCGCCCAGGTCTGCCGCCTGCTCGAAAACAAGTTTTGTGGATTCAACATTGTATTTCCACGCCACTTGCTTACCCACTGCCTGACAGGCGGGAAAACCAACGATTGCCGCAAGGTGAAACACCGCGTCGGGTTTTCCCCAGTCACCCTTGAGCGCTTCCTTGACGGCGCGCGGTTCAGTCACATCGGTTTTTACGAAATGAAAATTGGGATGGTGAAGGAATGGGACGATGGCTTCACCGCCGAAAAGCAACGAGTCGAGGACGGTGACGCGGTATCCAAGCCGGAGCAATTCGGAGGTCAGGAGTGAACCGATGTAGCCCGCGCCGCCGGTGATCAAAATATGTTTCATGAGTCCACTTCCATGTTGAGAGTCACTTTGAACCCGTCCACGTGAAGCGCCGGGACGGTCTTATCCGAAACGACAGCAACGCCCTGCTCAATGCAGGTGAGGCGGCAGATATCCACAATGTCGCCTTTGCCGAGAATGCGCACACTATGGAAGCCCGCCCCCTTGACTTTGGCAAGATGCTCCTTCACGCGCTGGCGGGTCTTGCGATAAATCGAAAACGAGCGCTCGACATAATCCACCGCAAGCCGGGCGCGCAAGGCAATACCCTCGGGCGTGATGATGTAACGCAGTTTCTTACGTTCGGCGCGTTTGACCTTGACGGCGCCTTTTGCGATCAATCGTTTGAGATGCCAGTTCACGGTTCCGACCGCGACGCCGAGTTGGGTCGCCAGCGTGGACTGATTCACATCGGGATCGTTCTCGATGTTTTCGAGGAGGGTGAGTTCGCGAATTTCTTCGTTTGTGGTTTCCATAGGTTTTCGTCTGTCCAAAATTCAGTGACTGAATTATAACCTACTTTGAGGAGGGGTGCAATCGGCTGTGGTAATATCCCGTGCGATGTCACCCGTTCAACGATCTGCGGTCGTCCTGCGGCTCAATTTGTCGTTCACGCTTGCAGAAGGCATGTGGGTCTTGTGGCATTTCCTAAAATCACCTAGCGATGCAGACTCCATCGCATTCCTGCAGTATTCGCCATCCCGGCTTCTTCTCCTCTTGTTTGTGCTGGCGCTAACGGGGGGGATCTCGTTGCTTATCGTAAAAATATTTCGCCCCGATTGGCAGAATCAACGCGTTGGAAAATGGCTCGTTTCCACACTGGACAGGATCGAAACGATTTGGGCGCTGTTTTTATGCGGCGGTGTGATGTATCTTTTCGCTTACATACCCGATCACACGTTGGGGAATCTTGCCCCTTATCGCGAAAGATCGTTTCCGATTTTCATGTGGTTGGGCATATCGTCCTTGCATTGGCTGGTAAGTTGGTTATATCTCCGGTGGACAAGTTCACAGGAACGTCAATCTCACACAGGGATGCTCGCAGTGGTGTTCGTGTTCGTCCTTTCGCGTGCCGTCTATGACCGAATTGGCTTCGAATTTCAAAGCGAGGGGATTTACGATTACTGGCAGATGATCGATCCCCTGCTCCTGCGAACCGACCTGTGGCGAAGTATGTTATACCTCCACAGCCAGCCTCCCATGTTGAATCTGTTCACGGGGATTGTCCTACAATCATTTCCGTCCGCGAGCCAGAGCGTCTTCCACGCTGTTTACTTTTTGGCAGGGTTGGTGTTGGCATGGTCGGTGTATCGTATTGGGCTGGCGCTGGAATTGCCCGCCTGGCTATCGTTGACGGCACCGATGCTGTTTGCGATCAGTCCGCCGGTTGTGCTGAATGAACACTGGTTGTTCTACACGTATCCTGTAGCCGCGGCATTGACTTTGGCAGGAGTTGCGCTCCATCGTTTCGTCCATACACAGAAATTTGGGTGGGGGTTGTTATTTTTTTCCCTGCTGGCGTACACAGCGCTTTCGTGGAGTCTTTTTCATTTGGTCTGGCTGGTCGCCATCACAGCAATTCTTCTTTTCGTTTTTTCGAATCGAAAGATGGTTTTCCTCGCGGCGTTAATCCCCATGACCCTTGTTGTGGGTTGGTACGGCAAGAATTACATTCTGTACGGCGCGTTTACCTCCAGCACGTGGGCAGGGATGAACCTATCGAACGCAACGACATATCGCCTGTCACCGCAAGAGACCCTGCGCATGATCGAGTCCGGCGGGCTATCACCATTTGCCCAATATCCATCATTCAGCAGCCCAGATACATATTTGAACCTCTTACCGAACACTCCAGCCACAGGCATTCCTCTTTTGGATATGACAAAAAAGTCGACTGGCAGGGTAAATTTTCATCATCGCGTGTATGTCGAGGCTTCGAAATATTATATGCAGGACGCATTGCGCGTGATCCGTGCTTCTCCTACCCTGTATATGAACTCCATCACCCAATCGCTGTACATTTTCTTCCATTCAGCCAGTGACTACGATTTCCTCGATCACAACCGACAACGGATCCCCGCCTTCGAGAGCGGATGGAACCGGCTGTTCTTCGGTCAATGGGAGATGAACGAGACCCTTGAGGAACGGACGGGGAATCGGTCGCTTCGCCACACGGGATGGTTGATCCTCCTCGCCTTCCTCGCCGCCCTCTTCGGCAACCTTCGCCATTTGTGGAGGCAAAGGAAAATCCTTGACGACCCAAAAAACATGCTCATCCTTTTCATGGGATTCAACCTTCTCTACGTCACCTTCGCCGGGAACCTGTTTGATCTCGGCGAAAACAACCGATTTCGGTTCGTTGTCGATGCTTTCATTCTGTTGTTGTCGCTTTTTGTGGTCGTGAACGCATTAGGAAAAAACGCGTGGCGACATAGCCGACGGGGGAATTCAGTTATCAAATCGCAAGAAAGAGCAGGGTAATAATCAGAAAATTCATCTAAATGGTGGTTAAGAAGATAGAATCACATCATGACACAGGAAATGCAGAAGATTGATCCGTTGACCACCACACGATTCTTTGCAGCCCTCTCGGTGGTACTCTATCATGGCGGGCGCGAGTTGGGCGCTCTTAATTATCTCCGGATGTTCACAGCAGGAGATATTGCAGTAGGGTACTTTTTTGTACTTTCGGGGTTTATTATCACCCTGGCATACTACCGCCCCGCCAATCGATTCAATTTTCCAGGCTACCTGTTAGCGAGGTTCTCACGCATCTACCCGGTGTATCTATTATCTTTTGCGCTTACTTGCTTGTTCTATATTGAAATTCTCTCGAAAATCAAACTTGGCAAGGTATTGGCAAATATTTTTTTGTATCAAGCATGGTTTCCCGACTATGCATTTTCGTTTAATATCGCCGCCTGGTCTTTATCGGTTGAGATATTTTTTTATCTGGTATTCCCTATTTTGGTAATGCTCTTCAAGCGGTCGTCCATCAAGACCGTGTTATGGTTTTCCTTTGCATTTTGGGCAGTCAGTCAGATTGTGCATGCCACCTTGTTAGTACAGTACATGCCCGAGCAAACAATTTGGCTTTTTTCTTTTCCCCCTTTTCATCTCAACTCATTTTTACTGGGTGCGGCTGGGGGAGTATGGTATCTAGGCAGATCGCCAATACAAAGGGAGAATCAAGACACGAATAGAGCAATCCTAGTGACTTCACTTGGATTCGCGTTTCTTTTTATCACTCTTCGCGAGTATGCGCCTTTCTTTCCCGGCGGATTTTCTTTAGATGCCGGATTACTTGCGCCGGTATTCCTGTTGATTATTTTGGCGCTCGCTTTAGACAGAACCAGCTTATCTCAAAGGCTTAGCCATCCCCGTCTGGTCTTGTTGGGGGACGCCAGCTACGCGCTATTCATCCTCCACTTGCCCCTGCTGTGGCTCTTCCGCCGCTTGCTTAGTGTAGTGGGCGATCCGTTATCATATAATGCCATGTTTTTAATTCATGTGGTTAATTCTATTATTATTTCCATCCTAGTGTTCAAGTATGTGGAGCGTCCGGCGAGGGATTGGCTTCGAAAAATATTCGCGTGCTAGCCTAAATTTTCCAGGATGTAGTTCTAATACTGATCACGATCCAACCATGTTTTTCACTTCGCCATGGCGGCGAAACCTCTTACTATCCACGGACGCAAACCCCGGCGCCGCGTGTTGGTGTTGCCAACTTTTTCTTGTTTCTGCTTGTACATCGATTCTATATTAGAAATTCCGCCCTTTCGCTAGCATCGGCACTGTGACAGGCGCAGGCGTTTTATCGGGGGTTCATATACCTCGCATGGACAGCAAATGGATGGAGATCTTCCCTAGGTCATTCATCCTTCTCATTCCGTTTTTTATGAACAAATCCCCTCGAGCAACAAAATTGAGCAGTTAATGCTGATACACGCTATACACTTGTTGTTTTCCGGGGACATCTAAGTTCATTATTTATGTTTGGTTTGCAAAATCCCTAGGAAAAAACTGGCAAACAGAGTTTGGATACCCAAAGTGAACAAGACCGCTCCCGGAATAACCAACCGCATGGAGAGTCTAGGGTCAATTTCGCCAAAATAATTCTGACTCCAATATACCAGTGCGACGATGGAACTGGCAAAACCCAATGCCATCATGGCTGTACTGACAACAATCCCTTTTTCAAGCCCAATAAAATGAAGTAACTTTTCTGTGCTCTCCTGCTTTGGCAACAGATTGGAATTGACGCCGAATACATAAGTAAAAAGCGAGAAGAGTACTGCTTGAACGCCCATAATGATCAGGAATGCCGCGTACAACAAGGTATTAATATCCAAGACAATACCAGCAAAATTTTGCGGACCGCCAATCAACAACGAAGAAACCAACAAACCCATCAGTGCGAGGAAAATTCCGGGATAGAAAAATAGCCAGCGAGGGCTATACAGCAACAAAAACCTCAAGTGCCGCCACCCATCAGACCAGGTGCGCAAGTGAGGAGGGCGACTACGGCGGTCTGGATATAGAATGACCGGCACTTCCTTGATACTCAGATTATTCAGGGTCGCTTTCACAACCATCTCGCTAGCGAACTCCATCCCCGTCGTTTGTAAATTAAGGAGTGGAAGAATATCCTTCCTAAAACCTCGTAATCCACAATGAAAATCACCCACATTGCTTTGGAAAAACAGCCTGGCGATCCAGCTTAGTATGGGGTTGCCCAAATAGCGATGCAGAAAAGGCATTGCACCAGTCATAATACCCCCCTTGAAACGATTTCCCATGACAAGATCGTACCCATCTTCCAACGCATCGATAAATTTCATTAAGTCTGAAAAATCATAGCTGTCGTCAGCATCTCCCATAATAATAAACTTGCCCTCGGCAACTTCGAATCCTCCCTGAAGAGCGTTGCCGTACCCTTTCTTTTTCACATGGACAACCTTCGCCCCTAATTCTTTAGCGATCCGCGGCGACCCGTCCGTGCTTCCATTATCAGCGATAATGACCTCGCCTGAAACACGGTGTGCCCGCAGAAAATTCTGTGCTTTCGTGATGCAAACAGCAAGGCTTTCAGCTTCATTCAGGCAGGGCATAACGATTGAGACCGTATATCGTTTTTTCACAATTGTTTACCTATCTCCATATTGAACAGGCATCAAGATTCAAAGTCGCTCAAACACAAAGAGATTATTCAATCCAAACTGAAATCTCTCCTTCTTCATCAACTCAAAACCTTCCGGCAGGAATATATCTGGCAGTTCATTTGGAGAAAAACCGTGATGCTCCTCCAATGACATGCCATCCACCACTCTGAGGAATAATAAAACCGAAAGTAATTTGTCAACAAGCAAAGAAGGCGCTGTGATGATTACGCGGCCTCCTTTGCGCAACAATCTCCCCGCCTCTCTAGCCACCTCAGCTTTTTGATGCATGTGCTCAATCGTTGCAAGCAGGATCACAGCATCGAAAGAAGAACCTTCAAAGGGCAGATCTTTCTGAAATTCCTGACGAATGAAAAGGTGAATCTTGGAGCCTGGGTTTTCCCGATAGAGTGGATCAATCCCTACACTTGGCGCAATCTTCTGCCCGAGAAAGTTCAGAAACTCGCCCTGATGACATCCAATATCCAAGACCCGACTTCCTTCCGGTATCCAGCGCGCGGCAACGCGCATCCTCCATGACTGAATTATGTAATCACCGATTCTCATTTTTCCTCAGAACACACCAGCCAATGACTCTCAAGGATTCCCATATAGCAGAAATTACATTTTTATTCACCAAGCCAAACCACCGCTTCATTCAACCTTGTCAAATCGATTCGATTATAACGTAAGGTGAGAACCTACGAATCCAAAAAGGACGACAACCCGGGTTATTCCGCAGTATGAAAAGTACAACTCAATCCTGTAAATGGCTGAGAGATGTATAAAACAGGATGATCGTCGGTTATAAGTATGAATACGGCATCTACAACACCTGTTTCCTTTTTACAGCCTCCAACAATCACACCGACGCCATCCGGGAAACGGAAGGGGGGAGATATCAAAGGAAGAATTACACCAGCAGATGTCGGACCTAGGAGATGGAATACAACCCGATTGTATGGCCGCGCCTCGTAACTGAGCAGATAATGATTGTAGGCACCCCCATTAGCCTTGAAATATGCCGGGTATAAAGCCTCCCCATACAGGATCACCGCATCATCCGCCTGTAGGAAGCTTGCCACTTCCGAATCAAGCGGCGCCCCCGGCATGGAACCGGTCAACTGCCGATATTCCTCCAATAATTGATTCTCGGGCTTGGCAGGATAACGCGAAGAAAAAAGTTCATTCCCATAAGTAAGCGCAAGTGCAATGGAAAAGAAAACCAGAGTAGTTGTAACAAACCCTGAAGTCCGCATGCGTCCTTTCTCATTCACTTGCGGCTCATGTGGTACTTCTTTTTCAACATCCTCAGAATTGGGGGATAAAATAAATCCGATGAAGGAGGAGATCTGCATCAACCCAACGGAATAATAGACCAAGGTGATCCAATCCGCGGGCTGGATAAACCGCCACCCAGACAACCTCCCAATTGAAACGCTGAGGGTATAGCCAACTCCAACGATTATGGGAACGAGAACTAAAGCCTTCCTTTTTCTCCATGAACTTCCCATCCCTAAAGCAATCAAACTGGTATTCAGGAACACCAGAACCCACGCTTGAAGTTGCAGATCGCCCTTCCATCCACTCCAGAAAGGTTCTATTTTCACATAGTTTCTCAAACTTTCGGTTTGAAAGGAATGAGGGAGGTACACATAGCTCAAAATCATATTATGAAATTGATGGGCCGACACAAATTTCACCACCTCGCCTGGATGTTGCAATATGAATTCCAATGGCTGCCCACGCAAACGCTTGAAGTACTCTTCATCCGTTTCATCATCGAACCTGGGCGGGGGTTCCAGCGAAAGGCTGTATAAACCGGCCATGTGAGAGGTGTAACGAGAAATCGGTTCTTGAAAAGTAAACTCTCCCGTCATCTCGTAATTTCGCCAGAACCAAGGAATCATGGGAACTGCAGCACCTACGGTAAAAAGCAAAGCACAGTACAAGCGTAAACGCAGTGGAAACTTCAAAATCAACAGAATGATGCACAACATCAATGGAATAAGAACGATGGGGTGTCCGCGCATCAAGCTCAACAGGCTGATCACTCCGCCAAGAGTAATTATTGTCGGGCGGCGAACCTCCGGCTTTTCGAACCAGCGGAAAAATAACCAAAGGGAAAGCACCATGAATCCCATGGCAAAGATATCACTCATCAACAGCTTGACATGAGACACCTCAATCACGTTCGCGAGCGCAATCCCGTTCCTCTCACGCAAAATGACCAGAATCGCCGCGACAATCCCAGCCGGGCGACCTCCCAACTGGCTGGTCAGCAAATAAACCAGAAACGGCATCATAGCCAAAACGGCAACCTGAAGCGAGACCAACAGGGAATAATTTTCGCCAGAAAGTAAATGTAGAAAAGCAAGAAACAGGGAGTACAGTGGTTTGACACCAAATTCACTGGGTATGGGCGAGCCAATCAAATATTCATGTGCAGCGATATCGTAAATGATCGAATCGCCGAAGGGATAACTTTGAAAGTTTGGAGGGGTTGGCGCCAGCGAATTATAGGAAGGTCTCGCAGGCTGGTCCATCCAGAGCAGAAAGGATATCAGCCATAAACTGACGCAAATGAAAAAATCAAGCCGAGCCGACTGAAGGATTCCCAAATAGCGGATAAATGTATAAAACAACCATCCGCAAACCCAAGCAAACAAAACCTGGATCAACATAATCGGCGTCCCTGCATTTTGCCAATAGATCGGGTCAGGTTTTAACCCAAGCCCGGTGATGACGACAAACCCAATGAACAGACCCAACAGAATTAGAGCACCTACTGCCGGCATCAACACATCGCGGTATCGACGTGAAAAATTCAGACCAATACTTCTGACATAAAGCAACGAAAGCATCGCCTGAAACGCAATAAAAACAGACCACCAAAGGAACGGAACCAGGCGATCGCGATATGCTGTATAGGGATCGAGATATCGATTTGAAAGAGATAATACGAGATAGTTCAAGCTCGCCCACACGAGAAAAACTTGAAAGGTTACTTTGTTTTCCAGAGCGTTGAGAAAAAATCTTCCCGCTCGCGATTTGAACCAAGAGCCCCTGAAAGAACCAACCAACAATACGAATAAAATTCCCAACGCCAGGATCACGCACGCCACAAAAATCAAGCGAAACAACGAAAAGCCAAATAACAGAGCAGACTCAGTCTCGCTAGGCTGGCGCAGATATTGTTGCAACACCCAAATACCCTCTAAAAGGGCAAGAAAAAAATTCAATTGCAGAATTACTAATGATCGCTGTTGGTTTGGCATCAGAGCATCCGGTAGTCTCAACCAGTTCGATTATATCGTTGGTCGAAACGCATGTTACCATACCCCGTGAGAATGCGAAGCCTTTCCGAAGTGGACGCGGGCGCGTACAATTGGTTTCTATGGAAAATACAACCATCAGCGATCCGTCCAGCGTTTCTTACCAACGATCCCGCATCACTCACTGGGACGCGATCGCCCGAAAACGCGACCGTTGGCGCGGCATGGGAATTTGGTATCACAAGCGGCTGGCGGAAATCTATCGCTTCCACATCCCGCCAAATTCGCGCGTTCTTGAACTCGGCTGTGCCGACGGGAAACTGCTCGCCGCATTGAATCCCTCGCGCGGCGTGGGTGTGGATTTTTCGCCTGAGATGATCCGCCGCGCACGAGCAAAACATCCAACACTTGATTTCATCGAAGCCGACGCGCACGATCTTTCCGCGATCGACGAAACCTTCGATGTCGTCATCCTCTCCGACCTTGTCAACGACTTGTGGGATGTGCAACGCGTCTTTCAGGAGATCAAACGGCTTTGCACGCCGCGAACACGGATCATCCTCAATTTTTACAGCAGGTTGTGGCAATTGCCTCTCAGCCTCGCGCAATCGCTGGGGCTTGCCACAACAAACCTCTATCAAAATTGGTTGACGCGCGAAGACATTCGCGGCTTGATGCGCCTCTCGGGTTTCGAGCCCGTAAAAATCACGCAGGAGATCCTCTTCCCACTTCCGCTCGGGGGTCTGGCGAACAAAGTCCTCGTCCGCTTGTGGCCTCTGCAACACCTAGCGCTGTCGAACTTCGTCATCGCGCGACCAGCTCCCCAACGCGCGCAAGAGCCGACGGTGTCGGTCATCGTCCCCGCACGGAATGAAGCGGGCAACATCAGATCCATCTTCGAGCGGACTCCCAAAATGGGACGTGAGACTGAACTCGTCTTCGTCGAGGGACATTCCAAGGATGACACATACGCGACGATCCAGCGCGAAGCGGAAGCGCATCCTTCCACCCCCAGCCTGATTCTCCAACAGTCGGGCGTCGGCAAAGCGGACGCGGTGCGACTCGGCTATGCCAAAGCCACGGGCGATGTGCTGATGATCCTTGATGCGGATTTGACGGTGCCGCCCGAAGACCTGCCGCGGTTTTACGAGGCGCTCGTTTCGGGCAAGGGCGAATTTATCAACGGCGTGCGGCTCGTGTACCCGATGGAAAAAGAAGCGATGCAGACATTGAATTTTTTCGGCAATAAATTTTTCAGCCTCGCGTTTTCTTGGCTTTTAGGTCAACCCATCAAGGATACGCTGTGCGGGACGAAGGTTTTATGGAAAGAGGATTACGAACGTATCGCTGCGAACCGTTCGTACTTTGGCGATTTTGACCCGTTCGGGGATTTCGACCTGATCTTCGGCGCGGCAAAATTGAATTTGAAGATCCTCGACCTGCCCATCCGTTACCGCGAACGGACGTACGGCTCCACCAACATCTCGCGCTGGAAGCATGGGCTGCTCTTGTTCCGCATGGTCGCGTTTGCCGCGAGGCGGATAAAATTCGTATGAAACGCTCGGCATTGGTTTATGTCACCTTAGGCAGATATTCGGGTCCGCAACTCTACCCGAAGGGGATGTATACTGTTGTGAAATCATTCGAGAAGATTCTGAATTTGTTCCCATCCCTGTTTGCGACGAGGGTGTTGGTGGTGTTGGAGAAGTGAGCAAGATGAATTCGCTTTCTTTCTCATCTAATACACATAGTATCCAACCAATTAATGGTACTTTTATTTGGATAAAGATTTTATTCGAGCTAGTCATTTTTAAGAGGTTCCAAACATGAAATTTTGTCGTAGCTTGATCGAATGGATAAAATCCCAAACATTTCTTTTACTTTTTGGACTTCCGCTTGCTTTGGGGGTTTTATTTGGTTACCAAACTGCAAATCGATATCCCGTTTTCGTACGCGCGGTTTTGGGAATCGCTGTAATTTTTCTATTTGGGTTAGCTTTCCGACCTTCAAAAAAAGATTTGTCTGAATCATCTCAAATCCAATTTGACACATCAAAAGATAAGAGGTTTTTCATTTACAGTTTTTTATCTGCGTTGATTATTTCTTGGGCATTAGTACAAATATTCAATTTGATCTGGTATGTAATTAACTTAATTTAATCCACTCATTGAGATAAATCTTACAAAGTACTCCTCCAAAATATGTCTTATATCAGCCGCCCTACGGACACACCCTCTCCCTCACCTGCGGCACGTACAGAGCAACCTCATCTTCGGGGAAAGAGATTTCCAACCGGTAATTGCACAGAATGGGTCGCATGATGCCGCGCACCCAAACGTTGTTCTCCTCTGAGAAAGCACGGCGGCGGGCTAGAATTTTGAAGGTGAGCGGGTCAACCACGATCAAGTCGAAGCGTTGGGACTCCATCTCTTCTTTGAAGTGAGCGAGAAATTCCTCGTTGTTCGACATCGCCATTTCCATCAGTTCTTCGCGTTCGTATTCAGGGACGAGCGTCACGTTTTCGAGCATCCCCATCGAAATCAAATGCCGCTGGGTGATGAACAGGATTTCACCGCCCTCGGAGTTCACACGGTCAATTTCGGATTGCAAAGCGGATAGAGTTTTCTCGGTGCGAGAAGGATCGTAGGCTTTGAATCCGATGTTGGTTTGAGTAATGAACAAAATCGGGATGACAACGACCGCCATTGTGTTACCCCAATGTAGCGGAATGAATTCCGCAGTCCCTTTTTCGGGAGTGTAACGGGCGAAGACCAGATACGAAAACACGATCAACAGCATTGTGAAATACGCATCGAGGTTGTGCAGGTCCGCGCCGCCCCCGATCTTCAGGCTGACGATCAGCCCGCCGAGGAACAAGGCGAGCAACGCGGCGAGGATGAAAAACAAACGGATAAGATGCCAGTCCGCGCGGCGGGAGCGGAATTGTTGATACAGCACGATCCACATTGGGAGGGAAACAAAGATCGCGGCGGGTAGCAAACCGAACGCATACGATTCATTCGGCAAGAGTCGGTACCACAACAACGGCGAGGATAAACTGGTGAAAAAATTCTCCGGGTCGGAGATGCCAGAGAAAGCGATGTACACTTGCATCGAAACGTAGGCAGTTAATGTCCCCACAAAAAACCAGAGCGCAGGCTTTAAAATGTATCGCCAGAAATTCTTCCCATCGAACGGCGCTTCGAGAAAATACAGCACGGCCGCGAGCATGCCGGGCATCACGTACCAGTTGATGCGACTCGTCCCTGCCCAGATCGAAGCCAAAAGGAGGGCGAACCAAAATCGCGTCGGGCGGTGAAGCGAAAAGCCGAGGAGGAGAATCAATACAGGGATGGTGAGATGCAGATAGAGCGGTCCCATCATCAGGAAGAGGAACATCCACATCCCCGCGAAAATCTTCAGCGCACGATTCTCGATCGAGAGTCGATTCATCAACGCAGGCACGATCAACGCAACCAGCGCGAGCCGCAAAAACATCTGCCAGAAACGATGCGCCCACAACGGCGCGTCGAACAGATAGGGGGGCGTGAGCAGCAAATGCAATGTTGGGTGAAGAATCGGAAACGCAAATTGTTCGCCGTAAATTTTTTGCGAGAGGAATAGCGACGGGTAATAATAGCGGCTCGTCTCCGACCAGCCCATCGCGAACGGATACGCGGTAACCGATGGAATGTTGATGAGGAGAAGTTGTACAACCGATTGACACAACATGAACATGATCAATGCGATTGACCACGAGGACTCTTTGCGAAGAATTTTTATCCCCCACATGCCGATCATGCTGAATGCCCAAAACACGAGCAAATGAATCCAAGCCGCGCCGCCCAAAACACTTTTGAAAAACGAATTGGATACGACAAGCGGGAAACCGATCAACGCGAGGATGGATAACGCAATGCCAAAAATTTTGGGGATGGAACCCAGCGCTTCGATTCGACCCCACAACTGCCCGGCATTTTTTGTGAGGCTCGCCGCCAGCCCCAGCAGGGACAGCAAAGTCATGGAAGCGAACAAAAACACCCCCGCCAGCCACGTGACGCTGGTGGAGATGTCAACGCCGAGTTTCTGCGCGGAGATGAACAGGTCAAGGATAGAAAAAAGTGAGAACAGCGCGGTGACCGCGAGAATCGTCCGCCAGAAGGTGGGGCGGGGAGGGGAGACAATGAAGTTCATGAATTACTTTCTGCTAATCTCCACGAATGTTCATTGAGCGGCGGTGGATGGCTTGGTTGCCACCACCTGAATCTTCGTGGCGGCATCCTCAAGGATATTCCCGCTGATGAACTCGGGTTGAATCTGCGGCATCAACTTGCGGAAAGTCTCCTCCTCACGGAAGAGAATCTCGATATCCACGTTTTCGTACCAAGCCGAAAACGCTCGGCGGTAATCCCAAAGCCGATAGCGGTTGTGGTTGCTGGGCGGGTTTAGCCAGCGCTTCCACGTAGTCTCGGAGAACTTCAACATTTCAAAGGGATACTTGAAAAAGTGATCGCGCAAGTCCACAAAATGGATGTTCGCCCCGTCCGGTTTGGTGAGCGCGGCGAGCGCGCGGGTGATGCCCTCCACATCGTCGAGATGCTCGTAGACCGAGTTGCTCAGGATGAAGTCCACCGGCTCGAGCTGCACCTCGCGGATATCGTCCTGGCTGATCGTCATCCACTCGGGGCGCGGACGCAAGCCGCCCGAATCCGCGAAAAAGTACTTATCCTCCACGCCGAACATTTTGCGGTTGTGCGGTTCATCGGGCTCGGCGAATTTATCCGATAGGATGATGTGCGCCGCGCCTTCCTTCAACAAACCGAAGCCGATATCGAACCGTCCGCCGTAGCCGAAGAGCAGGACGCGCTTGCCCTTGAGTGAAAGCCCGCGAGAGGTAATCACATCCACGTAGCGTTTGACCGCGCCGGCGGGGTTGCGCGTCTCGTAGCCGGGGCGCATGATGCCGCGCAACAGCATGAACCGCATGACAGAGTGCGGCACAAAGCGGCGAAACATGCGGGGGAGGAGGTAGGGCAAGTTCAATGAATTCAAAAACTTTCTTCCAATGGTACTCTGTTGGTTGAGCGCAAGCAGTCGAAACCAACCGGTCTTAAAAAGTAAATTTGTAACAAGAGTTGCTCTGCTTACTGGTGGTTTCGATACGACCTTCGCAAAGAACGCTCAGGTCTACTCAACCACCGTGAAAAACTCAAACGGAAAATTCCTTCAACGCGGCAATGACGGTCCTTTGCTCCTCATCGGTCATGTTGGTGTAAAACGGAAGGCGCAACAATTGATCGGTGATACGCTCGGTCACCGGGCAATCGCCTGCCTTGCCGCCGTACTTCTCACCCATCGGCGAGAGATGCAATGGCAGGTAATGGAACACCGCCGTGATGCCACGTTCTTTCAAGTGAGCGATGGCTCTCGTCCGCGCTTCTAAACTGGGGAAGAGCATGTAGAACATGTGATACGTCTGTTCGCAATGCGCGGGGACGAACGGCATTTGCACGTGGTTCTCCTCCGCCCAATCGCCGAGTTCCTTGTAGTAAGTCTCCCAAATCTTCTTACGGGCAAATTGAATCTCCTCGCGTTTTTCGAGTTGTGCGAATAAATGCGCGGCGAGAATTTCGGATGGTAAATAACTCGAACCGACGTTCACCCACGTGTATTTGTCCACCTGCCCGCGAAAGAACCGACTACGGTTCGTCCCTTTTTCGCGCATGATCTCTGCATCCTCGAAATATTGCTCGTCGTTGATGAGGAGCGCACCTCCTTCGCCGGACGTGAAGTTCTTCGTATCGTGAAAGGATTGGGTTGCCATAACACCAAACGTGCCGAGCATTTTACTCTTGTACATACCGAACAACCCATGCGCGTTGTCTTCAACAACAGGGAGTCCATGTCGATTCGCGATCTCCATGATCGCGTCCATTTCACAGCCGACCCCGGCATAGTGCACGACGACGATGGCGCGCGTCCGCGGGGTGATGAGAGCTTCCAGTTTGGATTCGTCGAGGTTGAGCGTATCAGGCCGCACATCGGCAAAGACCGGTTTCGCCCCGCGCAGGACAAAGGCGTTGATCGTCGAAACGAAGGTGAATGACGGGACGATCACCTCATCCCCAGCCTTTAAATCCAACAACAGCGCGGACATCTCCAATGCGTGGGTGCCGGAGGTGGTCAACAACGCTTTTGGCACGCCAAGCGCGTCTTCGAGGAACGAGTGAGAACGTTTGGTGAATCCACCATCACCCGAAAGGTGCGCAGACTGGATCGCCCGCTCAATGTATTCGAGTTCAGTCCCGATATGTGTGGGCTTATTGAACGGGATGGACATCGTCAGTTATCCAAATATTGCGCGCACGCCGAAATATCCTGCTTCGGCACAAGGAGCTGAACCCTTACTTTTTTCAACGTATCCAACTCCTCGTAAAAACATAACACAGGAGTGGATACCCACTCCACCCACGCGTTGTTCTCCTCGCCGAAGTTATCCTCCTCGGTTTGGATTCGTTCATGCAGCGGGTTGGTGATGATGAGCGAGAAACGTTGCGATGCCAAATCATGATAAAAGGTTTGAAAGTACGCTTCGTCCGCGCTCATCGCCTGGTTGATCAGCACCTTTTTATCGTATTCTGCAACGAGCGGAATGCCGGTGATATATTTGAACGCGAGCAATTGACGCTGATCCATGAACAGGATCTCGCCGTTGGGAGCCGCGTCTTCGATCGCACGACGGATATCCTCGAGCGCCTTGTCCGCTTCGCGTTCGTATGGGAGTAATTCAGGGAACGGACCCTGGGGCGGGATGTCTGCAAGTGTCATCACCCAGGTCATATCTTCTTCAGGGATGGTTTGTGGGCGCAGGAACATCATCGGTGAATAGGCCGGTATGACAATCATGAGGATAAGGAATATCCTCACCCACCCCGGCGCGGCGGCGGATTCCTTCAACCACGCGCCGCCACCGTTGTGCCAGGCTAGCGCAGCAGTGAACGCCAAACCGAGGATGAACATATCCATGTTATGCAAATCGCCGCCGCCGCCGATCTTGACACTGATGATCAAGCCGACAACGAGGAACGCCAGCAAAGGAAGAATGATGACAAGTTTTTGCAAGATGTTCAACATCCAGCGACGCGTCGAGGATACATAAAAAAGAACCGCGATCAGGGGACCAACCGCAAGCAGCAAGCCGATCAAAATTCCCTCCGGATACGTAGCGTTCGGAAACAGGCGGTACCAAAGCAGAGGCTGCGAATCCACTCCTGAACTGATGCCGGACAGCGTCACGCCGGAGCCGAGATTGGAGAGTACCTTCGGGTTGGATAACCCAAGAAATGACATTATTCCTGCAACAAGCGTTGGGAGATAGAACGGCGCGACATACCCGCCAAGTACACCTGCCGCGCCGACCCAGATGGCGCGTGCCCACGAGGCGCGCGTCAACTTTCCATCCTGTAACGAGGCGCCTCCAAATTCGAGCATCACTGCCCACATGCCGGGAGCGAACAACCACGTGTACCGGCTGACCTCGGCAAAATAACTTGTCACAAAGATCAATGGCACCGCCAGCCATAACGGCTTGCCCCAGGCAAAAGCGACAAGAATCGCGCACCATAACAGCGGCGGGTGGATCGGTCCCTGAATCACAAAGACCATCACCCACACAGAAACGAGAAACCACTGCCACCGCGTGAATTGCGAGGATCGGAATGCGACGAGCCCAAGAATGAAATACGGAACAGCGTTGACCAACCCCACCCATAAGCGCGCCTGCCAGATCGTCACGTTCGGGAGCAGAAACGGAATCCCCCCGATGAACTGCCTGCCGATATCGAGCAATACGGGAATCGGCTTATCGTCAGGGTATATGTAAATATCGCGTCCGAACAGGATGGAATAATCCCACCAGCGATTGCCTTCCGACCAGCCGAGCGAGAACGGGTAACTCGTTACGTTGCCAAGCGATAACACGAAGACCGCAGCCCCTGAGATCAGGGTCAATGCCGCTAACAACCCCATCCATTCCAAAGGTTTTTCCTTCGAACGGGTCAAAAGATATCCAAGTACAACGGCTGAAACCGCCCAGATCAACAGGCGCAGGTATTTTCCAATGACGAGACCCCATGCGGTATATTGAAGCATCCACACGGGCAGTATAAGAACTGCAACTGCGAACAACCAGCGAAGAATTCCGAGCTTGTTGCGGAATCCAGCCAGCCTGCTCAGGAGCGAAAGAATCGTTTCATTCCGCCATAAAATGAGGATGATGCTTTGCAACATCGCAACGGCAAGTACGAGGAACAGCAGGAAAGCCAATCCCCACTTGAGCGAAAACTCGCCCAGCCATACGCCTGTTCCCCAGGTGATATTGTAGAACTCATACCCAGCCGCAGTCAACAAGGATGTGGCAAGCGCGATACTGCCCAGCCGCCGGAATAACGTTCGACTCGTCGGCATCAGCGACCTCCTGCCTTGCCATTCAGAATTTCTTCAAAGAATTTCAATCGCATGATTTCCTTTTGTTCCGAACCTATCAAGTTTTCGAGCATTGCACGGTCCGCGCGCTTGCCACGCATGCGATACGCAAACTCACGGATGGCTTCGCCGTGGGTCTGAATGTTATCCTCTTTGTTGGGAATCTTCAACAGGAAATCAAAGCCCGCATCGTCGAGGTCGGTATCCACATAGGCGACCACGAGCGGAAGCCCCAGCGCAAGACATTCCCGGCTTTTCAGCGTGGAAGCCTCCTCCAACTGGATGCGGTGCAATGCCAGCGAGCTGATCGCCACATCCGCCCCAGCCAGCACATGCAGGTACTCATCCGAAGAAAGATAGCCGTGTAGAGTCAAATTGGGAGGCAACGATTTGAATTCAGGCAACGAGTTGTAACCGACAATATCGAGCTGCAAGTCCGTGAAGCGGCGTGCAAATTTCACGAGTTTATCGATGCCGTGCCAGAGGTAACCGGGACTGCCGATGAACACCAGCCGCGGTGTTTCGTTGGACGGTGCGGGCAGGGGCGTGAACGAGTCAAGATCGATCCCGTTGGCTATGACGCGCGTCGGTTTGTGGTACGCGGCAAAGGCGGTGGAAATTTCCAATTCGCGAGAGACAGCCACAAGTCCGCGCACGAGGCGTAAAAAGATGCCGCGCGTGAATCGGTTGTACAGGCTGTACATTCCGCCCAGATCGTCGTGCTGGGTCAGGTCGTTGGTGTTGATCTCCTCCACCACCGGCGCGACCTGCATCAGACGATGCGCGGGGTAGACATAGATTCCGTATCGGAGATAAATGATATCTGGTTTGAACGCTTCGACCGCCTGTACAAGTTGCCGCGCCGCGCGGATGCGGTTGAACTCAGTTCGAATCTTTCCACGCGCTTCGTACGGGATGACCTCCGCTTCGATCAACGGGCCGGCTGGTTCGCCGATGGAGGCATGCATGAACAACCTTGACTCATGCCCCATGCGCCGCCACGTTTCGATCTGATTCTGTATCTTTTTCCCCACACCCGAATTTTTCGTGCGCGCCCAATGCAGGCTGACGTACGCAATGCGCATAATCTCAACAACCCTGATCTTTTTCGATAAGTTCTTTCAAATACGGAAGAGTTTCGATGTACATTTTGCCCCAATCGAGGTATTTCCCAACAAGGGTGGCATTGTGCCATAAGAGCGTGAACACGCCCTCCACTTCCATACATTTGCGCGCCAATTCCAGAATCGCCTTTCGACCTCCTTCGATGGTCATTTTTCGATATTCAATCAGTGTTGTGTCCATAACGATCAATGGGATTTCGCGAAGGCTTATGGTGCGATCCTCTTCGATATCGAATGGTTGATATGGATGGCAGGTTCCACAGCGGAACCCCTCGTGATCTGCGTATCCAAGCGTGGAGTCATACTCCATGCCAGCCTGTTCCCAATGCCGCCAGGTATGCGGGACCCTAAATCGCAAAAAGTGTTGCCTGCCACCAAGTACTTTTCCATCCAGAGCACGTTCGAGACGATTCTTTTCCTGGGCCAAGATACTCGGGTTTCCAAAAGTTGAATATCCCGGGTGAAATCCTATTTCATGACCATATTGTTGTAGAAACCTAAAGGCTTCTTGAACCAGCGAATTATCAGGGTTATAGCCTTGTTGTTTAAGACTCGCTTTTCCAGACATGAAGTAGAAACGGCTTCTGAAACCCAGTGCGTTTGAATGGCTTGCAAGAGCGTAGATGGCACGATATCGCTCGCCATTCGAGGGGTCAAACAATTGCGTTCTCAATGCTTTAAGCTCGGCAAACATCGTAGGCAACGGCTGTTTGGATGTCAAAGCAATTCCCAATGCCCTTGCAACGGAAAGTGGATTGGCATATTGATAAACATGATCTATATCATGAGTGAGGTTGATCACAGGGGTATTCTGTTGCGGTACCCAATGTGGAACCGCCAGCTTTAGCCACTCGCGAAGAATCAACGCGTATTGGTCCACAATTGGAATGTCCAGAAAGTCAAGCTTACAAGCAACTGAATCGACAGCCAAAAAACGAGAATGTTTGTCCTTTGTTTTGGAAACCGTTTCCTCCCAACGCGTGAGCATGAACAGGGTTGTTGCAAGGATGTCTGCGTGGAAAACAATCGAACCATTGGCTAGTCGTTTTGCAAACGGCTGTGTTCTTCCGTCAACATGCTCCCCCCAAAAAAGAACCGGAATTGCATTCTTGAAGGGGACGGATGATCCGGGCGGGATAACTTCGCTGACGGGGATCCAGCGTAAATCTTGTTTCCGAAGCAAAAGCAGGTTGTCCCAAGTACTATCCACTGCTCGGCACACAATCAATGCAGGGTGGGAAGAATCGGCGTTTTCCGGCGAACCATAAAGGATAGGCACACCCAGTCGTTTAAACCCTGATTCCGCTTGGATACCAGCCCTGCGAGCCAATTCGCGCCAAGCGTATACTTCGGCAGATGGGGAGATTTTCATAATGTCGTTACGCCTTGAACCTCAACCATAGATCAAACGCGACGCTGATGAGACTTGAATTTATTTTTCTGATTTGAAAATATGGTTTTTGCCGTCCACCAAATGCGCGAAAGAAAGGTTCCACATTTTCAAGCATGGTGCCTTCGAAGTCGAAAACCTTCGTGACACGGGAGGAAAACTTGAGTGCCTCCCAGAGACATAAACTGGTAGCGTCACTTTCGCGCAAATCAGGGTTCGATCCTCCCATTAGATAATAGGCGGACTGATCATCCCAGACAATATACACAGCCGCATGAACGCGCCCGTGATGATCATGCGCCGCGAAGATTCGCCGGCAGTTGTGGCTCGTACACGCCTTGTCGATACGCTCGATTACGGAACGTGAGTAGGGCATCTTTCTCCCTTGTCGCGCGAACACCATCTCGTTGAGTGCAATGAACTGGTCGAGGTTGAGATCATCCCGCACAGTCACTTGTTTTTCAGCTTTGCGGATGCTGGTGCGAATCTTTTTCTCCAGTCCATCCCATATGGCATCAAGATTCGTAAGATCATCAAGGATATAGGTATAACGCGTGGTCTGCTGGAATCCCTTCCAGTAAAACGGAAGCCAGTTCGTAATGGAATAGTGAAAATTCTGCTGGAAAATGTCGAAGGGAGGTAGTTGCACAATCAGTCCCGTCATCAGTTCCTTTTCCTCAGCCAACTGGTTCACATATTTCCCTTTGTACGCGCGAAGCCATGGACCCAGCGTTTGAGTGAGAGGAGGCATGTCGATGTTTCGCAGGCCGATTCGTCTTCTCAATACATATGGCATGCGTGCATAAAGAATCCCTCCCTTTTCGACACGCACCTCGCCCCACGCGTTCGGCGCAACCGCATCCAACCACCATGGCTGGGAAAAGATCGAACCTTCGTTTTGGTTTAAGCCTTCCACAGTTCATTCACTTTTTGCCGTAAGAGGGCATGTTCTTCATTGTTTATTTTTTTTCCGGAGGAATATGGGAACGATTCAGGGATATCACCTTTGATGGAAACCTTCACGCCTCGCTCATCAAAGAACTTCTGAATGTTTTGCAAGGTTCCGCGTGTATCTTCACATAACGCGCGGTAGGGAACTTGCAGAAAGCGCTCAGTCCCATATCTCTGGCTATCCTCATCGATCTGTTTGTAAATGTAATAGACCTGTTCCACCACCTGTTCCCAATATGGGTGATGTTTGACTTCTTCTATTTCTTTAGGTGGAACAGACCACCAATCATTTTTATTGTCATTTCTCTTCGCTCGTCCCTCAAGGATCGATTGCGCCGTATCTAACGGATCGCGTTGCGATACCAGGAACACCGCATCGGGGAACGCCTCCATGATCGGCGCGATACGCATCGAATTATAGGTGTTCTTGAAAACCATCGGCGCGCCGAAGCGACGCGAGAGACCCAGCACCTGTGAACGCAATTCACGGATGCTTCGCTCAGCTGTTGACCCAGGCGGGACGTATACATATTCTCCCTTTGGGAACCAGCGATACCAAAACTGCCCCGCCTCGTTCGGGCCATCGAGTGAGCTCGTTTTTCCGTAGCGAGATTCATAGCCGGGGGATTTCGATGGGGTGAACCCACCAATCCATTTCGAAAGCCAAATCCCAATGGTGGGTGCAGTATAGAACTTAGATGCGAGATTGTTCAAATAAACAAAATTGTATCGATTAACAAGCACTTGATATAATAAGGTTGTCCCCGAACGAGGAGGGCCAATAACAAAGACAGGGCGCAAAAAGGTACCCTTATCCAACTGGACAGAAGTTAACAACAATTTTTCAATAGGCGCAAGAACAGCACGAGTCATAGAATCAACCCCCTGACCGAGCGCTCTAAAACTCTTTCTCATATCTCTTTTTTCTTCGCCACATATGGATTGATTCGTTTGATTATCCTTGCAGGCACCCCTCCTAGCACAATATCATCGTCCTCAAAACTTTGGGTCACAACTGCACCTGCTGCGACGATTACATGACTCCCTAAACGAACCCCGGGTAAAATAATGCAACCTGTTGCCAACCAGCAGTTATCGCCAATGACAATCGGTCTATTCATAGTGTATTTTTCGAAATCACACAAATCATGATTCATACTAATTACCGACACTCTTGGACCTAGCCATACATTCTCACCAAAGAGAATACCGTTTCGCCCATCGAGATAGCATCCCATCGAGAGTCCAGGGCAACGTGTGCCCTTCTGGATTTTCTTCGGCTCAATAACGACTGAAGTCCTATGGATGGGCCAGGGTACATGGCTGTTGACGCGTAAAACCTTCTGAAAAAAGACAGCTTGAAGAAGTGTCTTGGGCGTAAATTCTCGGTTCGAAAATGATGAGCCAAACAGCTTAAGAAAAATAAATAAAGTTTCGTTAATCAGTTTTTTCATTGTTACTGATATTTAATCGGCCGAATTAAGGGAGTTGAAGCGGTATTGGATTGTAGATCGGCAAGGATGCTTTTCATAATATCTGTTCGTGGTTTTCGCCATGGTTCTTTCTTATTCAAGGTTCGAAGGCGCAAGTATTTTGCAACTCCATTTTGCAGGGCATACCATAGACGAAGTATGAGTATTGGCTCGCGCATACGCGCATCAGTCGCCCGTGGATAACCGAGCAGAGTTAACTCCCTGCCTGCTACAGACTCGAACAACGCAATCTGCCCATGAGAAAGTTCCTTTTTGAATTTTGCGAAATTGTCTTTCAACACTGGTTTGCTCAAATTCTCCCAAAAGGCACTTTGCGAGGCAAGTTTTTTCGCAGAGGAGCTACCGTGATAGTTCAGCATCTCAGCGCGGAAAGGCTCATCTAAGAATTCACACAACATTTGAAGAGTGGACTTGGCATCCATGAGTAGATCTTCGTATCGCAACAAATGAGCCCATCCTTTTTCTTTAAAAGAATAATATACTTGCAAGCAAGAATGCTGTTCTTTTTGCCATTGTTTAGCAATGCTATATACATGCAAGCTGGATAACCCAACTTTCCGCATGGAACAGGCATAATCACGTCCATCTCGAAAGAGGTAAACAAAGCGCGCATCAGGCAGGGTATATTTGATGTCGAAAGCAAAATCGAAGAGAAAATTATCCTTACTTGCCCAGGCGGATTTGCCTTGCTCTCTGGCATTAAGCGAATACAGAGTGGAAATCAAGCCCCACACTGATTTCTCCTTCAGCTCTCCAAAAATCTCATCCACCGATGCTTTCACATCGATTTGTTCAGGATGCGATCTGTTGATCGCAATCGCGTCCCTGATCATTCTATGCATATTAACA
>Ga0209172_10003394_pt1 | contig 24494 bp, 14 predicted proteins | sample LarsenN4metaG_FD_184113 | JGI IMG/M metagenome (GOLD analysis project Ga0209172, IMG submission 184113) | Hot spring sediment bacterial and archeal communities from British Columbia, Canada, to study Microbial Dark Matter (Phase II) - Larsen... ... | reverse complement strand
TCGCAATACACCAGCAAATACCCTCCGCCGCCGGCGCCGAGAATTTTGCCGCCGAGCGCGCCGTGTTTGCGCGCGGCTTCGTACAGCGCGTCGATGGATTCGTTGGTGATCTGCTTGGCCATTTTCTTTTTGTTGATCCAGGCCTCGTGCAACAGCCGGCCAAAATCATCCAACCGCGCCTGCAGCAGCGCGTTTTTCAGTTCGATGGTGATTTTCTTCAGCTCATCCATTGCTGCAAGCACGTCGACTTCTTTTTTCGTATAAGATTCGACCTGGCTCGAAATGATGTTGGCGGACAAGCGGGTTCGTCCGGTGTAGCACAAGAGCAAACGATATTCGAGCTCGTTGATCACGCCGGCGTCGATCCGCAGCGGATTGACCACGACATTCGACAGCCCCGGGCCGATGCCGAATTCGATAAAATTAAAACCGCCGAAAGTTGCCGCATATTGATCCTGCATGCCGCCCTTGATGCCCAAATCCTCGCGCTCGATATGATAAGCCAGATTGGCGAGTTCATAATTGGTCAGCGGCAGCCGCTGCAAATGTTTGAGCAGGCCGATGAGCGCGACCACCATCGTCGAAGACGAGCCTAACCCCGAGCCGGGCGGCGCGTCGCTGTGAATGAAAAATTCGAAACCCTGTTTGTAGCCGTTGTTCAAATGTTTGTTCTTGATGACGGCTTTCACCAAATCCAGCTCGCCGTCGTATTTCATCTCGTCGTCGAGATTATATTTGGCCACGATGTCGTAATCAAGCGAAGTCACATTGACGCTGCGGTCGTCGCGCAATCGCAGCGAGCCGTAAGCGTATTTGTCAATGGTTGCGCTTAGGACCACGCCGCCGTATTCGTCTTTGTACGGCGAAACCTCGGTGCCGCCGCCCGAAAAGCTGATGCGCAAAGGCGCCTTGCTGCGTATGATCATAATCGCTCCTTCCCTGAGACATATTCTTGAAATCCCTGGTATCCGGCCGGGGTGCCGATGTCGACAAAGTAACTCCTGGTCTCATACCCAAACAGCCGATGCCCGTTATTTAAAAGGGCTGGAAACGTTTCCTTTTCCAACGACGTTTTTTTTGCCGGAGGAATGAACGCCAAGATTTCCGGCTCCAAAACATAAATGCCGGCGTTGATTAGCCTGGAGGCGCCGGCGCTTTCGGATTTCTCATTGAAGCTCAAAATTTCATGATCGGCGTTGATGGTGACCGAGCCGTAATTTCTCGCGTCTTCGATCTCCGTCAAAGCCATCGCGCCGATGCCGCCGCTTTTTGCTTTTTCCTCGTTATAAAATTGCGCGAATTGGCGCAAATCGATGTCGAGATAGGTGTCGCCGTTCAAAACCAAAAACGTCTCGCGAATAAAACGCTGCGCCAATTTCACCGCGCCGGCCGTTCCCAGCAAATCTTCTTCAATCGAGTACTTGATCTTGATTCCCCAGGCCTCGCCGCTGCCGAAATGATTTTGAATTTGCTCGTAAAGATAGCCAACGCAAAAAATCGCTTCGCCGATGCCGTTGCGTTTCAACAGCTCGATTTGATATTCGAGAAAAGGTTTTCCGGCAATGCCGGCCATCGGCTTCGGTTTGTCATTGATGACGGATCGAAGTCGTGTGCCCAATCCGCCGGCCAGGATGAGTGCTTGCATGTTGTATCTAATTTACAAATTAAATTTCGTGTAAGAAAATAAAATGTTCGCCGGTTAAACAACTTCCGCCGAGTGCTCGAAAACCGTATGCTCACAATACGGCCGCATTTTCGCATACAACTCTTGAAACGAAACCGGATACGGATGCCGGACTTCGTAAGCCTCTTTCCGGGACAAAGCCCGGCGCAAAATGTCGTATTGCAGCTCGTGAACGTTGTCGAGAAATTCGTTTTTCCGATCGGGAAAAGCGAATTTGAAAGACAAATAATGTTCGATGAACGGCAGTTGCTCGTAGCGAATCGAGGCGATCATGCGTTTGGCGATGAGCGCCGGGTCGAGCGGTTTGATGCGAATGTCCGGATCGGCGTGGCTAAGGCCGAGAAATATTTTATCCGGGCGGGCGACGAACGGGCCGAAGCGGTCGCCAAAAACCATTTTGGGCTCGACGCGAACGTTGAGCTGGCGCTTGATCGCCGGCATGCCTTCGCGCAAAAGCTTGACCGGCAGCATTTTGCCGAGCCGGCCGTTGAGATTTTGCTGCAAGCGATCGAGGCGGTGAATGGCTTTGAACATCATGAGATTTTCCCGCTTGATCTGGCTGCGCACGTGGGGCAGATTTTCCAGATGCCAATCCCACAACCGGATGATTTCGGGAATGCCGTACATTTTTTGGCCGTCGCCGCTGAGCAAAATCCATTCGTCGCCGACGTAGCGGCCGCCGTGCGCCGCGAACGAGAGCAGCGTCTCGGTTTTGCCGCCTTTGGCCCAACCGGTCACCACCACGCCGGTGTTTTGATAAACAAAACCCGAAGCGTGCAGCGAGACGCAATCTTTTCGCAGCATGGTGAGATTGACGATGGCCAACAGCAGCGGCACGGAGCGCAATCCGCTTTCACAAACGATTTCGCATTGTTTGCCGCCGATCTGTTCAAAAGGAATTTGAATGCGCGCGGCTTTTTTGCTGCTGCGCAAAATGAAAAAACTATCGTCGGTGAAGCCGTTGTCGTGCAGCGTCAAATGCCGCAAGCCGGAAACCGGCAAATGCTCGACAAAACGCACGATGATGTCCGGCTCGCGGTTTAACACGCGCTGCAACGGCCCGAGTTGTTTGAAAACCGCCTCGGCATCGCTCGTCGAGGGATTCAGCAGCCGCACGCCGACGAGACCATGAATATCGTAGTCGATGTGATTTGAAGCCGGCGACAAGGCGCCGTTATTTTTTGACATCTAAATTTTCCTCAGCTTGCAGACGATCTTCTCGTCATGAAAAAATTTTAAATTGAAAATTTTCAATTTAAAATTTGAAATTTTTCTAATGAATTACGCCGCCGAACCATGGCGTTGGGGCTGCCAGAACTCGACCCGTTTGCCTCTGAGCAAGCGGATGACGGCGATGAAGGCGGCCGCATTGGCGAGACAATAAAAAAACGGGACGTAAAAAAATTTGAGCCGGCCGATTTGGCGGCGCCGCAGCAAATAACCGGCGCCGGCCAGGAGGTAGAAAAGAGTCTGCGCCACCGCGACGGCAAAATAGAAACGGCCGGTGCCGCTCAAAATCCAGCTCGCCGCGAGCAACACCAAAAGGAAAAAAGGCACGAGACGGCGCAGCACTTTATGGGAAAATAATTCGAGCGAATAAAAACCGTATCGAAACGGATTCAACAAACGCCGGCGCAGCAACACGCCGCGCAACCCGCGCGTCATGATCCGCACTTTTCGCCCGAATTCGAGCGAAGCCGACGGCGTCGGCTCTTCGTACGCGATGGCCTCCGGCTCAAAAACCAGCCGGCGGCCTTGTTCGATCACCGCGGTGGAAATCGCGAAGTCGTCGGTCACGGCGGCGCTGGCAGGCGGCTGATAAAGCTCGCGCCGAATCGCGTAAATCGCGCCGTGCGCCGAGACGATGCTGCCGGTCAAGCTTTCAAGACTCTTGAGCCATTTGTCAAAAGACCAGTACAGTCCCTCGCCTTCGCTGGTGGTGTCGGCCTGCCGGGCTTTCAGATAAATTTGATTGCCGCACACGCCGCCGACTTCCGGATCCGCGAAGTTGCGCACGAGCATGCGCAGCGCCTCGCGCTTGTACAGCGAGTTGGCGTCGGAAAAAACCAGAATCTCGCCGGCGCTTTTGGCCACGGCATCTTTGAGCGCATAAATCTTGCCCCGGCGCGGAAAACTCAGCAGGCGGACGCCTTGCGGCGCGTAACCGGAAACGATGCGATGGGTATCGTCATCCGAGCCGTCCGACGCCACAATAATTTCGAGACGGTCGCCGGGATAATCGAGAGCGAGGGCATTCTCCAGGCGTTCCGCAATCGCCTTCTCTTCATTCCAAACGGGAATAATCAAACTGACGTGCGGGGTAACCGGTTTTTGCTGCACGCGGCGATTGCGCAGGCGCGCGACGGCAATGACGAGCAGCGAGAAGCCGGCGTAGGAATAAATGATCAAGGCCACGGCGAGCCAAAATGCCAGCCATGCGATGGAAATCTGCGGCATTTCAGTTCGCTCCGCGTCCGGTAAAAACCGTGCCGATGGTGCGGAACATGATCAGCAGATCCAACCACAAGCATTGATTTCGCAGATAGGCAATGTCCAGGCGCACGCGTTCGTCAAAATCGAGTTCGTTGCGTCCGTTAACCTGCCACAACCCGGTCAAGCCCGGCCTGAGCGTGAGACGCGCGGTGTGCCATAGGCTGTAGGTGGACGCATGAAACGAGGTCGGACGCGGCCCGACAAGCGTCATGTCGCCGCTCATCACGTTGAAAATTTGCGGCAGCTCATCCAGGCTGGTCTTGCGCAAAAAACGGCCGACGCGGGTGATGCGCGGATCGTTGACAATTTTAAAGTCGGGATAGGAAAGCAGGTTCAAATGAATAAATTGTTCTTTCAGCTCTTCGGCATTTTTCACCATCGTTCTGAGCTTGTACATCTTGAAACGTTTTCCGCCGCGCCCGGTGCGAAGCTGAAAGAAAAAAATCGGCCCGGGCGAATCGATTCTGATCGCCAGACAACAGAGCAAAAGAATGGGCAGAATGACCGGCATCGCCGCCAGACAAACCGCCACATCGATCGAGCGCTTGATCCTTTGGTAGATAACGCCCTGGCCAAAAATTTTAACGATAGGCCCGCATTCATACCAAGGTTTTTCAAGGCGCGCCGGGGGGGCGTGGTTGGCTGCCTCCGGCAACTGATACACGCTGGATAATCCTTGCATGGACAACCTCCTTCACAAGCTCGGGTTGAATCGTCGAAGGTAAAAAATTATTTCGCCAGAGATTCCTTGCGCTGCACACCCTGGCTGGACCTGGCAGCGTCTTTTTGAGGTAGGTTGTCAGTCGCCTTCCGATGGCTTCTGGTGTGGGCGTGGCTGACGAGATCTTCAATCGTCAAGCCGTCAGTAGGAAATTCCGCCACGCCGGATCGCAAAGTTATTTTAACGCGATCGGCGATCAACTCATTCAAACGAACGACGCCCTGCTCGGCCAAAGCCGCCGAGGTTTCAGGCATCAAAACCACGTAATAATCATTGGTCACGTCATACGTCAAAAAATCGCAGGCGCGCAGATTGTCGCGCAAAAGGGCGCTGATGAGCGAAAAAAAGAAATACGAGGCGATCTCGGTGTTTTCCGTGACCTGGAGCAGATTGCGTTTTTTCTGTTTGAGCTGCTCCTGGTCAACCGAGAGAACGGCGATGGTCAGCGAATTGCCGTAACGCCGGGCGCGCTCCAGTTCCGCGATCATCCGGTGCAAAGACCGCCGAAAGCGCGGAATCGCCGTATGCCAATTGCCATAGAGGCCTTTGGTCACCGCATAATTGACCTTTCGCCGGCGCCAAATCAACCCGAGCACGAAAAATCCTGCTCCGATGATGATGAGGCCGATTACCCATGATTGGAAAAGAAAATTCATCAGTTCTTCGTTAGTCGTATTGGATATCATCATCGCGCCCCAAAGCCGGGTTCGCCACCTATTCCGTCCGCATCAAATTCGCGCCGGCAAATGCTTAAAACCAATTTCTCATCACCCGCGGCAAATCATCGCTGGTGCGATTGAGCACCAGGCCGAGGGTATTGGTGCCGGCGCGCCGCAATTCTTTCAAGACTTCCTGTATTTCATCAGTTCGGCTTCGATCCGCTTCGGCGACGACCATGACGCCGTCGAGATGCAAGCTCAACATCAGCACTTCAAAATTGAGCGTCAACGGCGGCGCATCGATAATCATGAAGTCAAACGCTTCACGCAGCGCCGGCAAAACCGCCACAAAACGCTTGGTCTCAAATGTCGCTCCGGACGGCACGCCATCGATCGGGATGACGCGCAGATTGGGAATGCCGTTGACCACCGCCATGTCAAAAAAGCCGATGGTGTCTTCGGTCGCCATTTCGTGGCTGCTTTTTAAATCGAACAGCTTGTGCAATTTGGGCCGCTTGGCATTGGCGTCGATCAACAACACGCGCTTGCGCGGATCCAGGCTCAAGCCGAGCGCCAGCGTGGTGGCCACGGCGGTCACGCCAACGCCTTCGCTGGTGCCGGTGATCAAAACCGAGCGCACGCCTTGTTGCTCGCGGGCGAACAACAAATTGTTTCTCAGCTTCAATTGATCGCGGCTCAGCTCCGGAATCATCCGCGCCGAATATTCCGAGAACGTCCCGGGCTCCGCGCCGTTGCGTGGAACGTCGCGCGCCGACCGCGGTTGAGAAAGTTCCGAAGTTTTTGCAAAGCCGGAGGTTTGGCCGTGCGCGTTTGCTTCCTCGCCGAAGAAACTGTCCTTAGCGATATTCATTCTTTTCTCTATTGAATGGCCACTGATCGTGACATCGGGCTTATTAAAACCCACACGTCAATGTGTTGCTCATCTTGACTCGGCGGGCAAACTTCCCGTTTCAAACATGGTGTCCGGCAGCAAATTCGGCGGCCACTCGCCATCGGGAATGGACACGATGACGGGAACATCCAGTTGCCGAGCGACATCGGCGCTCGAATGAACGACGTTGTCCAAAAAGCCCAGGCCAAAGGCGGTGCCCAAACTGACAAACAGCGCCAAAAAGAATCCCACCGCAATATTGAGCTTCCGGTTCGGACTGACCGGCTCCAACGGCACGCTCGCCGGATCGAAGAGGCTCACGTTGGCGACTTTCTCGCGATCGAGGGCTTCGGAAATGCGCGCTTCTTCCTGCTTTTTGGCGTAGAGCAAATAATTATTCCGCACCAATTGCAACTGCTGCGACAAGGCTTCGTGGGTAAAGCTGGCGTGCTCGAGATTTTTGAGATCTTCACGCAGCAGCGCGATGGCCGTCTTCAATTCCTTTTCTTTGGTTTGATAGCCGATCAAGTCAAAGCGCGCGCGGGTCAGCTCGGTGGACAATTCCATCATCGAGCGATTGATATCCGTGGAAACCTCCGGCACCTGCGCGCGTTCGTGCTGCTGCATCGCCTCTTCAATTTTCGCAATTCGGGCTTTGAGGCTGCGGATGATCTGGCCGCGAGACTCGGAGGAATTGCCGCCGCCGGCAGCCACTTCCGCATATTTCGCTTTTAGCGAGGCCAGCTCTTCCGTCAACCCCTCGAGGATCGTGGAAGACACCTGCAGATTTTGCGCTTGCAGGCGCGTCGGCTCCGCCGCGATTTGCTTTTCGAGAAATTCAACCTGTTCGGCCGCGGCTCGCCCGCTGGCACGCAGGGTATTGAGCTGCACTTCATACTCGGCCAGCTTTTGCAAATACAATTCGCGTTGCTGAGCCGGCACGATCAGGCTGTGCGCGGCTTCAAAACGTTCCAACTCCGCCGCCATCACCTCCATCGAGTCGCGCAAGACTTCGGCCTGCTTTTGAAAAAACAAATAAATGCCCGGGCTTTCGTGAACCTGGAGATGGCGCACCACGTAACGCTGGCACAACTCATTCACCACTTCTGTCGCCAGGAGCGGATCCTTCGATTCGTATGTCACTTGCAGGATGTTGGATTTGGGCACGATCTGGCAGTCCAGGTCCGCTTTGAGAAGCGTCACGGCCAGCTCGATCGCCTGGGCGCTATCCAGCGTCGCGGCTCTTTCCGGGCCGACGATCTGCTTGTACAACATGTCGTTGCGCAAAACTTCCCGCAGTAAGGTCGTGCTCTTTAAGATTTCGATTTCGGAGTTCAGCGCCTCTTCCGAGAGCTGCGGCTTGTCATCGGCCGCGGCGCCCTCGCTCACCGAAATCATGGTCTTGGCGCGGTCTTTTTTGAACAACAGCTTGGCGCGCGTCATGTAAATGGAGGGCTGCGTCACTGTTGCCGCCACGACGATCAGGAAAATGGCGCCAAACAAAACCATGGCCAGCCGGCGGCGCCGATAAATCATCGTCACGACATCCTTAAAAGAAAGCGAGGGACGCGCTGACTGCAAAAGAGGTTCTTCCCGCAATTGCAGCTCGTGATTTCCCGTCGTGTCAGCCGGAATTTGTTTCGGAAGTGTCATGCTACGTCCATTCCATCATGCTCACAGTGTTGCAACGCGTCTCATTAATTGGTGCGAACTTGTATTCGCAAAGCTCGGAGATAAACATCAAGCGGCGGAAGCAATCCATCGTACACTTGCGTAAGAAAATCATTGGCGCTGGCAAAGAAAGTTTTCGGAACAAAAATGATGTCCTCCGGTTGCACGTAAATATCCTCATGGGCCGCATTCTTAACTGCCGCAGAATTCAAATCCAAACGCCTGGCCTGGAGTTGTCCGGCGGCATCGCGGCGCAGCATCATGACGCTGCTCATTTTGGCGCCGCGAATCGGACCATTGGCCGCCGCTAACGCCTGCAAAACCGTCATCTGCGGTTTCATTTCTACAATCCCCGGATTGCGCACCTCGCCCAAAACGTAAGCCGACAGCCCGGCAAAACTCCGCACGAAAACCGTGACCTCCGGCTCGTGAATGGCCGCCGAATAAGCGGCGGTAATCGCGTTGTCCAATTCCGCCGGCGTCATTCCCAACACGAGAAAATCGCCCAAATCTTCGAGCGTGATGCGCCCATCCGGCCGAACTTTCACGATGACATTCAGCCGCTCGTGATAGCGCACCCGGATTTCCAGCTCGTCAAGCGTGCCGATGCGATATTCCGGCGGCGGCGCAGGAGAATTATTGCTGGCAACGGCCGAAGTATCCTTCGCGCCGGCACCAGCGTTCAAATCCTCATCGCTTTCGGATCGCGATGAATGCGTTCCAACACAGCCAAACAACATGATGCCCAAAACTGCCAAAATCCCAGCAGCCAAACTTGCACGGCGTGTATCGATCATGTTAAACATTGCCAATGGATTGTCCCGGCTAAATTCATTGATTGAATCGGAAGTTATTTATATGACGCGCATCACAGAACTTAACGATAGCGTAACGCATGCTTTTTTCTAGCATAATACTTACAAGCAGACACCATTTTAGCGGAAAAAAATTTCCGCCGCGTCACGATTCAACCGGCTAAACCGCTGATTTGAAATCGACCGTTCCGGGCCGAACTCGGCTTCGAATTTTTACTAATTTTTAACTTAAGACTTTAAACAAGATTAACGTACGCTTCTTATTTGATAGTATTTACAAGCAGACGCGCTTACAGCGGAAAAAATTTAATGTACCGTCAAATCAAGAAAATAAAAAAGCCGGGGCGAATAGCCTCGGCTCGGCATAAAAACTATACTCATTTAACCCCAACATATAGCTCGACAATGTTAAGTTAAAAATTACCGTCATTGCGAGGCGTTTTTTGCCGAAGCAATCTCTGGGCTTTCAAAGGATTGCTTCGCTGAGAAGCGCTCGCAATGACATTAGAAATCTAACTTAACATTGTCAAGATAGGAGGATCGGTTCTTTAACCGCGAATGAGCGCAAATTTACGCGAATAAAAAATATTAGCGTTCATTGGCGTTGATTAGCGGTTTAAAAAATTTTGCCGAAAAAGCACAGGTTTAACTTTATAGAGACTACAACGAAAACCACCGGTTCAACTTGACCAAAAACACATTATCCGGAAAAACTTTAAACAAATCTTTCAAATCATCCCGGAACGAGAACCCGCCGTTCGATTCAAATCCGGTGCGGCCCTGCGACCAGACGACGAAGAGCGTCGAGCCCGGGCTGTATTCCCACCGCATCACGAAGTTCGAGCGGAATTGGCGGAAATTGAAATCCGGCTTGTCGAACGCATAATCCGTCGCGCCGTCCAGATTCTCATCGATGTTGAACACGCCGCTTTGCTCGTCGAATTTTATTTCGTTGGCAAACGTCTGAAAACGATCTTCATAACGATCGGCGCGCGGCGCGGTAACGCGCTTGAATTGCGCGTAGGTGCCGGCTGATACGAACGGCTGGCCGTAATACTGCAGCGAAAGATTCGGCGTCACGCTGTAATCAAAGCGCAGCGTAATGCCCAACGTTTTTTGATCCAGGCGCCCGAAAAGGTAACGGCTCTCGCCGGCGTAGTCAAGCGTGCCCACGTATTGCAAATCTTCCTTGTTCGTGCCGTAAAAAGGATTGAGGCGCAAGGACAGCGCATTCAGCGGGCGGAAAGAAACATTGAATCCCATTTCGTGCGACTGGGTATCGCCTTGATCCTTCCAACTATTGAACGTAAAAAATCCGAAGCGCACGGCTTTGCGCTCGTCCGAGTTGATATTGAACCACTGATTCCATTGCGCCGGCAAACGCAGCGCCGGTCCGCCGCGCAAGGCCGTCGTCGCCAAGTCTTCGCCCTCACGCCCGAGGCCACCCCAAATGCCCCAATAATTTTTGAGCTGACCGCCGCCATTGATGTTGCCGCCTTTGAAAACCGTTTCGCCGCCGAAATTCCAGCCGCGCCATTGATTCAAGTTGACGTTCAGCCGGTTGAAAATGCTGAACGGCTTGGTGATCCGATAACCCGCCCACGCGCTCTGCATCACGCGATCGGCCTGGCGAATGAATCCCAAATCATTCAACTCCAAACCCGGCGAACGCCACGTCACTCCCAAATTCAATCGCCAACGACTATTGCCGCCGCGGCCGAGGCTGAGATTGCCGCCGTGTCCAGTGAGCGAAGTGCGGTTCGGATCATACTCGACATAATCCGCATCGGGACGCTGGTAATAACGCCGCGACGCCGTTTGCGCCGCCTGGATCGCTTCTCGAGTGCCGCGAATATTGCTGAACACCGTCATGCCCTCGATAAAGTAAGTCCGCTTACGCCATTGATGCCGGAAATCAACGCCGCCGGAATACGCGGCGCGATTCAAATCCGCGAGCGACGAACCGGTAAGATCGCGATGCGTGGCGGTGAACATGCCGCCGATGGCCGAGACGCCTTTGTTGAAATCTTTCTGCAACCGGCTCACAAAAAAATTCGTGCGCGGCTCGACGATTTCAAACCGGCGCTGCCCGCTCAAATCGATCTCAGCCTCTTCGCGATCAGTGACCGCCTCCAAAATGCCGATCGAAATGCCGCTTTTGGTTTTGCCGGTTAATTTCACCGCGGCCGCAATCGAAGCGTTGTTCGGCACTTTGGCAAATTCACCGCCATTGAGCGCCGGATAACCGTGCGGCGAGCGGCCGATACGGCGTGAGTAAAACAAACGATCATTGGAAAACGGCCCATCGCCGCCGGCGAGTTTGTAGTCCAAAATATCCTGCCCCTCGATAAAGAACGGGCGCTTCTCTTCAAAGAACGTTTCGAACGCCGTGAGATTCACCTCCGAAGGATCGGCCTCGACCTGGCCGAAGTCGGGATTAACCGTCACATCCATCGTCAAATCGCTGGTGACGCCGACTTTGGCATCCAAGCCGCCGGAGAGTTTGTTGATTTCGCCGGTCGCAAAAGGATTGCCGATTTCTTTTTTGAATTGGCGCGTGCTGCCGACGGAATACGGCAGCAGCTCGAGACGGCGCGAAGGTTTGATGCCCTTCAAGCCGTGCAGCTCGCCGAAGAAACTCACCCACCCCGGCGTGTTTTGCGGAATATACTGCCACACCGAGCGTTCCTGTTTGCGGAAAATACGCCGCGTCATTTGAATGCCCCAGGTTTGCTCCTCTTTATCCGCAAAGCGCAACTGGCTGACCGGAATGCGCATCTCCGCGGTCCAGCCCTCGTTGTCGATGGCGACTTCGCCGAACCACACCGGATTCCAGTTGGTATCCCAATTGTCACCGTCGTTGGAAATGGCTTCATCGCCTTTCACGCCGGCGGCGTTGATCGTGAACGAAAACGCCGTGCGATGATCGAAATAACTGTCGATGTTGATTTCCACCCAGTCGCCGTCGAATTGATCGCGGCGCGTGACCCGGCGGACGATCTTGTCCGGTTCGTTGTCATAAGCGCGAACCCCGACGTAAAGATTTTTTTCGTCGTACAGGATTTTGAAGGCGGTCTGTTGGTCAGGCGCCGCGCCGTCGTTCGGCTCGCGCTGGGTGAAATTGGCCGCCCACTCCGCTTTTTCCCACGCCGGATCGTCCAAACGCCCGTCGATCACCGGCGGATGCGGGTTGATGGGTTTGGCATGATAGATTTTTTTCTCGACCGGCGGGTCGGCGGCGAAAACAGCGGCGGCAAAAAGCAAAAAACTTGGTACCAGAAGTTTACGGTTCATCTTGGAACTCCTGCGATAAAGTTCAGCAGCACCAATAGCTGGGTGAAATTTTATGAATGGCTCCCGCGACCTAGAGGGATATTGCGTCTCTCTTAAAAAGACGGAAAAAATGCAAAAAGGTTGCTAAATTTTTAGCACACTTATTAGGACACCGGAGGGCCGGAAAAGGTTGCCGGAAATTTTTAGTTTTTTGAAGAAATATATTAGAGGTGGCGATGAAATTTTTTGACGGCTTCCCCACATTCAGGACAAGAAAAAACAATCTTGCTTTTTTAATTTCCTGTCGTATATTCAAAATAATAAGACAGCTCTGGCTGCAAGAATCTTTCGGTTTTTCTTGCTAACATGTGCGCCGCAAAATAAGGCTTTTGTATAGAGGTTTCGACAGGGGTACGCGGATGGATCCCAAATATATTTTCAGCGCCAAGAGGTCAATCGCTTCAGCACGCCGCCGGCAAGCGATCTTGTACGCCTTTTTTGGCGTGGGGCTTTTTTGTCTCACCTTGGGCAGCGCTTTTGCTCAGACGATCAATCCGAACGCACAACAACTCTTCGAGCAAGCCGGCGCCACCACCGAGCTTAATCAAAAAATCCGCCTTCTCGAATCTGCGCTGCAGCTTTCGCCGCAATATATCGATGCCCGTGTGGAATTGGCCAAGACACTTATTGAATTGCAGCAATTCCGCCGCGCGATCTCCCAACTCGATACCGTGCTGAGCAAAGATCTCAAAAATGCCGAAGCCTGGTTTTACAAAGGACGTGCGTACGCCGGGTTAACGGAATACAACACCGCGATCAGATCGTTTAAGCAGGCCATCAGCTTTAAAAAAGATCTTCCCGAATTTTACATCGAGCTGGGGAAGGCACAGCTTGCAACCCAATCCTTCGATGAAGCTTTGCAATCGTTTCAGCAGGGACTCGCCCTGGCCATTTCGAAAAAAGACAGCAACACGCAAGCCGAAGCGTGGTATTGGAAAGGCCGCGCGCACGAAGCCAAAGGCGATACCACGAATGCCGCCAAGTCTTATCGCCAGAGCCTGCTATCGCAGCCCGATTTCAAAGAGGCGAGAATTTCTTTAGCAAACCTCGAGAATCAAACCAAATTTCAGGCAAAATCACCGGTCGATTCGGCGAAGGCTGTTCCTAAACCAGAAAAACTGGATACGGCGGCAGTGACTTTGGCGCAAAAGCCCGTTGCGGGGGGCGTGGAGAAAAAACTTGAACCGCGTAAATCCCTCGAACAAACCCAACCGCCCAAATCACTTACGCCGACCGAAAGGGGAGGCCAAAAGCCTGATTCGATTCTTGCAGAATCATTACCTTCTGTGACCAAACCAGAAAATGGCTTGCAGAGCAACCAACCGAAGATAAAAGTTTTAGAAAAGTTCTGGCAAACTTCGTCGGTGAAATGGATTGCCGCAAGCAGCATAATTATGCTGATCGCGGCCCTTTTTTATTTTTTCTATAGAAATAATAAGCGCCCAGTCATATCAAAAGTTGAAACGCCTAAAAAACCGGTCTTGATTGAAACGGATTTTTTGCGGCAAAAACTCCCGCGTTATCGCATCGAGCAGAGATTGGGTGAAGGCGGGATGGCCAATGTTTATAAAGCTTTCGACCGCGACTTGGAACGATGGGTTGCGCTCAAAGTCATTCGCTTTGAGTCTACCATGAGGAATGATGCGATTAAGGAGCGAATAAGTCGCTTTATCGAAGAGGCCAAGAAAACCGCTCAGTTTAATCAGGAGAACATTGTCAGAGTCTTTGACAAGGGTGATATAGATGGCGTATTGCTTTACATGATTATGGAATTTGTCGAGGGTTTTACGGTTCAGCAAATGCTTGCAAAGGAAAAACCGCTTCTAATCGATGAAGCGGTGCATATCGTCATGGCGACCTGTAAGGCACTTGAATACGCGCATAAACGCGGGATCATCCATCGTGACATCAAACCCTCGAATATAATGGTCAATATCGAAGGCATTGTCAAAGTCGTCGACTTCGGGATCGCAAAAATTCTGTCTTCGGATAAAGCAAAAGCTTCCCTTACTCTACCAGGATTTCTTGTTGGCACGCCATCGTACATGTCTCCGGAACAACTGAGTGCGGAGGCGCTTAATGGTCGCTCTGACATTTTTTCGTTGGGCATCGTTTTTTACGAAATGTTAGCAGGAAAACATCCTTTTATCGCTCTCGGGTTTAACCGAGTCAAAATTACCAAACTGTCGGTTCTTGCCTGGCTTATTTTTTTGCCATGCGCTGCAGGCCTTTACGGACAAACTTTTACCGACATCGGCGCGCCGTTGCCGGATGTACAATTTAGTTCCGTGGCTTGGGGAGATTATGACAATGATAATGATTTAGATATTTTATTGACCGGTGATTCAAGTACGGTGCGTCTCTCCAGAGTTTATCGCAACGAGGCCGGTCAATTTGTCGATATCAAAGCCGGGCTCGTTGGAATTTCTAATGGCTCTGTCGCGTGGGGCGATTATGACAATGATGAGGATTTGGATATATTATTGTCAGGCTCGCTTGGTTCGTCGACTGGTATTTCCAAAGTTTATCGTAATGATTCTGGGAAATTTGTGGACATCAATGCTCCGCTGGCTAAAGTTTACGGTGGTTCCGTTGCCTGGGGCGATTATGATAATGATGGGGATTTGGATATTTTGTTGAGCGGTACAGCAAGTTTTGGTCTCGGAGGCTATGGGCTATTCTCTGCTATCTACCTCAATGATGGGAGAAGTTTCGAATATAAATCGCTTTCTTTACTTGGCGCAAGTTCAGCCGCCTGGGGTGATTACGATAATGATGGCGATTTAGACATTTTACTAACCGGCAGTTCAATAACCACAATTTATAAGAATAACGGCGGCACATTTGTTGAAGATCCCGCAGTTGTCTTGCCGGGAGGTAGTGATGTATCTTCCGTTTTTGGGGATTATGATAACGATGATGATTTGGATATTCTGTTAACGGGCAGCGATAACAACTCCAAACCAATCACGAAAATCTATCGCAATAATACGACAACGAAAAATACCGCTCCCAACGCGCCTTCAAATCTGCTATCTACAGCCACGGGATACACGGTAACCTTAAGCTGGAACCTGGCCACTGATAGCCGTACTAGAGACAGAGCTTTAACTTACAACTTGCGTTTAGGAGCTCTTCCGAGCGGCGTACAAAAAGTTTCGCCGATGGCGGATATCAATACCGGTTACCGCCGTGTTGTACAACTCGGCAATACGAACCATCGCAACAGTTGGACAATCAAAAACTTGCTCTCGGGTACATATTACTGGAGCGTTCAGGCGATCGATAATGCGTTTGCCGGGTCCGCTTTTGCCACGGAACAAAGTTTTATTATACCTCAGGATGGAACTCCTCCGGCAGTGCCTCAACTACTCCCTTTAACGGCCAGCGAGCGTGAGGGGGAAGTCATTTTAACATGGAAGCCGAATGTTGAAATTGACCTGGCGTATTATCGCATTTACCGCAATGAAACACCGATGGCAGCGACCTTAATTGACACCGTCGCGCCAGGTTTTACAACTTACACGGACAAAAACCTGGTGGAAGATGGCACAACCTACTACTATCGCATTACCGCTGTTGATTATGCCGGTAACGAAAGCGGTTTTTCCAACGAGGTGAGTGGGACACCGCCTTTGGGCGCCTTTTCTGAAATGTTTAAAATTTCTCAGAACCTGGCAGCAGTCAGCGGTGGCTCGGTTGCCTGGGGTGACTATGATGATGATAGTGATTTGGACATGGTTATAACGGGCGATTACCCCGGGCTTTTCAGTTCCGCAGTCACCGAAATTTATCGCAACGCTGGCAACACCTTTACGCGAACCTCCTTTGGACTTAAGGGTGTTATAGGCGAAGCCGTTTGGGGCGATTATGATAACGATAATGATTTGGATCTTTTATTAACCGGGAGTGGTATCGCCAAAATTTATCGCAATGAACCCGGTAAATTCGTTGACTGCAACGCTTCGCTACAGGGAGTCACAAGTAGTTCCGCGTCTTGGGGTGATTACGATAATGATGGCGATTTGGATATTTTGCTAACAGGCCGTGCCGGATCATTCAACATCGTCAAAATTTATCGTAATGACTCGCGTGCCGACACGTGCAGATTTGTGGATATCAATGCACCTCTTGTTGGAGTATATAACGGGTCAGTCGCTTGGGGTGACTATGATAACGATAGCGATTTGGATATCCTGTTGACGGGCAGTTCGAATTCAGGCGATGTCTCTAAAGTCTACCAGAATCGTGACACAAGTTTTTTTGATATCAATGCTCCTTTGATCGGCATTGAATACAGTTCGGTCGCCTGGGGCGACTATGATAACGATGGTGACTTGGATATTCTTTTGGCAGGAAATGCGAATTCGGGGAATGTCTCAAAACTCTATAAAAATGATCGCGGCAATTTTACGGAAGCCCCAGTTGGTTTGCCTGGAACTTCCTTCGGCGCAGTGGCTTGGGGGGATTATGACAATGATGGTTATTTAGATATTCTTTTGACCGGCGAAGTAAGCTTTGGAAATTATATCGCCAAAATTTATCGGAATGAAGGCGGACATTTTTCAGACATTCAAGCTTTGCTATCGGAGGGAGATGGTTTTGGCGAAGTGGCCTGGGGTGATTATGATAGCGATGGTGATTTGGATATTTTGCTAAATGGCAGCTATGTTTCCAAAGTCTATCGTAATAATGCAAAAACCGCAAATACATTACCGGGCGCTCCTTTCGGTCTCAAATCAATCGTAACCGGAAGTTCTGTCACTTTAAGCTGGAGCAAAGCTAACGACAATCAAACTGCACAAAAAGGCCTGACCTACAATTTCCGAATTGGCACAAGCCCGAATGGCGTGCAAAAAGTTTCACCAATGGCAGAAGTTCAAGATGGCTTTCGTAAGCTGTCGCAAATCGGCAATGCCAATCATGACACCAGTTGGACGATCAAGAACTTGTCACCAGGCAAATATTTTTGGAGTGTGCAGGCAATCGATAATGCTTTTGCCGGTTCAGCTTTCGCGCAAGAAGATACGTTTAGAATTACGGGCAGTAACCAGCCGCCAGCTGTGGCAAACTCGATTCCTGACACAACCCTTGCTGTAGGCGGAATATCTTTTACTCGCGATTTGAATGCGTCACCCAAAGTGTTCAACGATCCGAATGGAGACGCGCTGACTTTTACGGCTAATTCGAGTGACACGACTAAAGCCAAAGCAAGCATATCGGGCAACACACTCACCGTCGCTCCTGGAGTCGCTGGCAATACAACGATTACTGTCATTGCAAAGGACGGCAGTGGAGCAATGGCGCAGACGACGTTCAAGGTGATAGTAGTGAATGGAAATCTTCCGCCAGTGGTGGCTAGTGCTATTCCCAATCAAACCCTCACGGCGGGCGGACCTCCATTTACACGTGATCTGAATGCTTCACCTGCGGTATTTATTGATCCGAATCGGGATGCGTTAACTTATTCGGCCAGTTCGAGCGCACAAAATATAGCAACAGCAAGTATATCGGCAAGCACACTCACGGTCGCGCCTGTAGCTTCTGGAAGCGCAACGATTACCGTTACGGCCAATGATGGTCGAGGCGGGACGAAATCGATTGCGTTCACGGCAACTGGAACTGGAAATCGACCGCCTACTGTAGCGAACGTAATTCCCAACCAAACTCTCACGGTTGGCGGGGCATCTTTCACGCGCAATCTGAATGCCTCGCCGGCAGTATTCACTGATCCTGATGGCGACGCGCTGAGCTACACCGCGAGCTCAAGTGCATTGAGCATCGCGACAGCAAACATATCGGGAAGCACGCTCACAGTTGCGCCGGTGGCTGTTGGCACTGCCGTCATCAAAGTTATTGCCAATGACAACAAAGGTGGAAAAGATTCAACAGCATTCACAGTGACGATGGGGAATCGACCACCAGTGGTCGCCAACGTCATTTCTCCTATAACGCTCATCGTTAGCGGCGCGCCGTTCACGCGCAATCTCAATGCAACGCCGCCCGTCTTCACCGATCTGGATAACGATCCGCTCACGTACACGGCAAGTTCGAGCATCACGAACGTAGCGACCACAACCATTGCGGGAAGCACACTTACAGTTACGCCGGTCGCTGCTGGAAGCGCAACCATCGTCGTCACGGCCAATGATGGCAGGGGTGGATCAGCACAGACAACTTTCACCGTAACCGTCAACCTCGATTCGGAGTCACCTAAAATTTTAACGGTGGATGCGGTTCCAATTGTCGATTTGAGCACGTCTATCGCGGTCTCGGCGAATGTTACGGACAACATTGGCGTGCAGAAGGTCAAGCTATTCTATCGCGAGGGTGGCAAAGTGGCGTTTGACTCGACCGATATGAGTTTAAGCCAAAGCCTTTATCGAGCGACGATTCCCAGCTCATTTGCTGGAACGCGCGGCGTCGAGTTTAAAATCCAAGCCGCTGATGGCGCCAAGAATCAAGTCTCAACCGTGCGGCAATCCGTGCGCGTTCGTTTGCCCGACAAACATTTGAGCAAAACTCACGTTGGCGGCTCGGCTGAGAATGCTTACCGTTTGGTTTCATTCCCGTTAGCCAGCGATAATCCTGACGTCAACTCGATTTTGCTTGATGATTTGGGACCGGCGGATACAACCAAATGGCGCGTGTGGGATATCAATCCGCAAACCGCCGAATCGGATTTTCCATATCGGGAATATCCTGCGATTGGTCCGTTGCTTCCGGGCAAGTCGATCTTTCTCATTACCAAAGAGAACAAAACACTGACGAGTAGCGCCGGCGCGACGGTGATCACAACCGCGCCGTTCACTATTGACTTGAAACCGGGCTGGAACATGATTGCCAGCCCGTTCAACTTCGACATTCCCATTCAAAATGTCAAGCCGGACAGCTTGCGAGATGATCTCTATGCTTACAACGGCGCATTTGTATCCTTTCCCAACTTTTTAAAACCGTGGGAAGGTTACATGATCAAAGTGAAGGCACCGGTGACTTTGACCATCCAGCCTGCCGAAACTCCGCAGTCTGCTATCACGAAACCTGTGGTGAGCCGAGCCGAACCAACGGCCTTCGCTCCGGATTGGTTTATTCGCGTTCAAGCCACGTGTGAGCGCGCGAGCGATATCGACAATGTCATTGGTGTTGTCCAAGATGCAGCAACAGAATGGGATCGCCACGAGCGCTTTGAGCCGCCGCCGATCGGCAAGTATGTGATGGTCTCTTTCCCGCATCGCGATTGGCAGCGCTATCCCGATGTTTACACCACCGACTTTCGCCCGCCCTCCAGCGATGGTCACGTGTGGGATTTCGCGGTAAGTTCCAACATTTCCGGCAAACCGGTCACGCTGAATTTCGACAATTTCGCTTCCGTGCCGCCGGAGTATGAAATCAAGCTCGTCGATCTCAACCTCAAGCTTTCGCAGGATTTGCGCCGCGAGGCTCACTATACTTTTCGCTCAAATAACTCCGAAGGCAAAAAGGCTTTTCGCCTGTTGGCCGGCAAAACGGATTTCATTTCAGAGCGCAGCGCCAGCGTGACCGTAGCGCCGGCCACGTATGAATTGGCACCGAATTTTCCGAATCCGTTTTCCGCGAACGGAACCTTCGGTAACCCTTCGACCTCGATCAAATTCGGCCTGCCGCAAAAGAGCCGGGTGTCGTTGCGCATCTATGATATTTTGGGCAAAGAAATCGCCACGCTTTTTAATGACATTGAAAAGGAAGCCGGTTATCACGCGGCGATTTGGGAGGGCAAGGACCGGCAGGGAAATGCCATGCCGAGTGGAATTTATATCTATCGCTTGCTGATTGGTGAGATCGTTTTGACGAAAAAAATGACATTGATTAAGTAGCAAGTGAAGCTGCGGGTTCTTAAATCCCGGAGGGATGAAATGTTTATAGCCATGAATTCCTGTTATTTTTTTTGGAACTCCTTTAGGTGTGAAATGTAAAGACCGCAATCATTTGCCGATACAGGTCATCGGTGGAACTCAAGAAAACATGTCACTCCGGAGTTCTCGATGCTTCTTATTCTCGGCGTGCTATAAACATTTCACTCCTAACGGAGTTTGTGAATTTCATTATCACTAACACGAGGAGCGCAAGATGTTTCGTAAACCGCGATTACACTTTGCCGCCATTTTGTTAGCCTATCTGTGCGCACAGGAAACGTTCGCAGCGCCGACACAGGATATGCAACAGATAAAATTAGCGGTGCTCAAGCTGACCTTCATCGAGATTTCACTTGCCGAGCAGGAGCTGATCAGGACGACGCTTTATGAAAACCTGATGAAAGATGAACGGATCACATTAATGACCGAGGCGCAGGTGCGCAAAGAATTGGTGTCGTTGGGAATCGATCCTGCCGGGCTGGACGACGAAGCGGATTATATGCGCACGGCGCAAGCGCTGCGTGTTGATTACGTTTTAGTCGGCAAGTTCGATAATATCGGCGGGTTTGTTTTGACCACCTTCACCGTTTTTCCAAGCCCGAAAGGAACTCAGGGACAATACGAAGGGGGAAAAATTTTGGATATGTTAAAGCAAGAAGGAATTCCTGAGCTGATTAAATCCATGACGCCAACATTGGCCAAACAGCAGCCAGATACCATTATTATAGAACCCCCGCCTCCAAAGACTGTTGAGTCCAAGAAAAGACCTAAATGGCGCTTGATCGCTCTTGGTGGTACAGCAGTTGGTGGTGTTGTGACTGCGGTACTTTTGAGTTCACGCGGCGGTAGCAAAGAAACGGCGGTTAATGAGGGTTTGCCAAGGCCGCCGAAAACGCCGTAAAAATATTCAAAGTTCAAACTTGATTTTAAAGTGAAAGTTGCTATCTTTCATTAAACCAACAGATCGGCATTTTATAGATACGGAGATTTCCCTTATGGAAGCCGCAACTTATTCCAGCCGCATTCGCGAAGATGGCAGTATCAACTTTCCGGTTAAAATGCGGCACGAGCTTGGTCTGCGTGCCGGTGATAAGATTAAGATCGTTGTCTATCCTGCGAATGGGAATGGCCGTTCAAAAAGATTATCGACGCAGATGGCACCTGCCAAACAAAAGCGTATGGATGAGTTATTGTTTCGCCATCGCGAAGGCGATATCTCTTTCGAGGAAAAAAGCGAATTGGAAGCATTGGTGCTGGAGGCGCAAATTTTGACCGTAGAAAAAGCAAAGCGGAGCTTGCGCCGAACCCGAGAAAGCCGGCGATAAGATCGGGGAAATTCTTTGGGAAAGCGACCTTACCTGTCACAAGCTCTGCGTAAACGCATTCGTCAACAGGCGAAAAATCGCTGCGGCTACTGCCTGGCGGCGCAACGTTTCTTTTCAAGCCGTTTTTCGATTGAGCATCTTATTCCTCTTTCCTTGGGTGGGACTTCAGATGAGGATAATCTCTGGCTAAGTTGTCCCGCATGCAATTGGTACAAAAGCGCCAAAACGCATGGTCGAGATTCGGAAACAGGAAATATCGTGCCATTATTCAATCCACGTGAACAGGAATGGCATGAACATTTTGCATGGAGTCCTGATGGAATACGAATTATCGGTAAGACACCGATTGGTCGTGCAACGATTGACGCTCTGAAACTGAACAATGAGTTGGCACTTGCGGCGCGACGTTTATGGGTCGTAGCAGGCAAGTTTCCACCAACAGACAGTTACATGTAAAACCTTTTCGATGTCAAAAATGGATGAATCCCTTTTCCTCGCCAACCTTCAATCCCTCGTTGCTTTCGAATCATCCGAACCCGAAGCGCATCTTGCGAAAGATGATCTCAAAACCCTTTTAGCCATCACGACCAAATATCGCACGCTGCACGACATCGGCAAGCTCGTGGCTTCGGAAATGGAGACAGAGACGCTGTTGCGCTTGGCGATGGATAAAGTGATCGAGGTGACGCGGGCGCAGCGGGGCTTTATTGCTCTTGTTGAAAACAACAAGCGATTCGATTTCAAAGTTGCGCGCAACCTCGAAAAGAGTGATATCGACCAGCCGCGCTTTCAGGTGAGCCGGAGCATCATTGAAAGAGTGATTGCGAACGGCGAGACGATCTGCCTGCGTGATGCCATGGCGGATGCCACGTTTGGCGGCGCCGCGAGTGTCACGCGCTTGCAACTGCTTTCCGTGCTGTGCACGCCGATCAAAATCGCGAGCCGTGTTGCCGGCGTGATTTACGTTGACAATTCCAACGTCAAGCAGCTTTTTGACGACGCCGTTGCCGATTTGTTGACCGCGTTTTCGGAGCAAATCGCCATTGCGCTCAAAAATGCGCATGTGTTCTCGGATTTAAAAAAGTCGCATCAGCAATTGGCGAACGAGCTGCGCGCCAACTACAAATTTGACAACGTCATTGGCTTCGGCCCGGCGATGACCAAAATTCTGCAATTGGTCGCGCAAGTTGCAGATACGGACACGACGGTCTTAATTCAAGGCGAGAATGGCACGGGAAAAGAGTTGATTGCACGCGCGCTGCACTACAACAGCAGCCGGCGCGATCGCCCGTTCGTCGCGGTCAACTGCGGCGCAATTCCCGAGACCTTGATCGAATCGGAATTGTTCGGCCACGAGAAAGGCGCGTTTACCGGCGCAGTCAAGCGGAAGCCGGGAAAATTCGAATCAGCCGACGGCGGCACGATTTTCCTGGATGAAATCGGCGAGATGTCGCCGACGATGCAAGTAAAATTATTGCGGGTTTTGCAGGATGGAACGTTTTCGCCGGTGGGTAGCGCCATTGAGAAACAATGCGACGTGCGGGTGATTGCCGCTACCAATCGCGATTTGAAAAAGATGCTGGCGGACAAAACTTTCCGCGAGGATCTTTATTATCGCCTCAACGTCATCCATTTAACGGTGCCGCCGCTGCGTGATCGGCGCGAGGATTTGTTGCTGCTCATCGATCATTTTATCAAAAAACACGGTAAAAGTGAAAAACTGCCGCGTCTTTCGGAAGCAGCGGAACAACTGCTGCTTGATTACGATTATCCTGGCAACGTCCGCCAGCTTGAAAACATCGTGCAGCACGCCGTGGTTTTGTGCAAAGGCGAGAGCATTGAAGTGCACCACTTGCCCGAAGAGCTGCGGGCTCCCGGTATTTACAACGACGCGAATCCGCAAGCGCCAACGACCTTTCAGGAACGCAAGCAGCGCATGATTGAAAAATTCGAGCGCGACGAGTTGAGCCGGATTTTGACGCAAACCGGCGGCAAAGTCCGCGCTTCGGCGCGGCTGGCGGGGATGGACGTGAAAAATTTTTCGGAGAAGCTGCAACGGTACGGCATTAAAGCCGAAGATTATAAAAGATAAAATTAAAGCGGTGGTTACATTTCTCCCCGGCTTCCTCCCAGCTCAACCCACGTGCCCGCGCCTTTTTCCAGCATTTTCGTGTAAATGTGCTGCGCCGAAGCCAGATCTTCGATGGCAAGCCCCAGGGATTTGAACAGCGTGATCTCGTCCGGCGACGTTCGTCCTGCAATTTGGCCGAGCAAAATCTCGCCGATCTCGCCGCGAATGTGACTGTCGTCGAGCACGCCTTCTTTTTTGGGGATGATGAAATCGCCGGCTTCGTTGAGGGCGGATTCGCGCCGGTCGACGAACAGGCGCGATTTGAGCATGGCGGCGGTGTCAAGCTCGCGCGTGATCGGTGTGCAGGCGCCGACGGCGTTGATATGCGCGCCGGCTTTGAGTCAATCGCCGGAAACCACCGGTTCGGCTGCGGCTGTTGTCGTGCAAATGATATCGGCGCCGGTCACCGCGTCTTTGGCTGTTGGTCAGGGCCGTTCAGTTCTTCCGTATTCCCCGGTAGTTTAGCACTTTTTCGAAATTCAGACAATTGTCGTACCTTTCTGAGCTGACGTTTTTGACTTGGTTTGCTCTCAAGATATTTAATGCAAAACTCCTGAGCTCTGCAAAGACATTGGGATTGATTCTGATTCTGGATTTGTCTTCGTCCATGCTAACGTCTCGAACATAATGATTGGTGTTTTCTATACCCCAATGGTTTCTGATGGCATCACAGAACTCTGCGGCACGAAGAGAGATGGTTGAGATGTAATATGAAGTCTCATCGGTGTTCTGCCATTGCTTGGTTTTGGTATTAAAAATCTCCCGTTTTCTGTCAACCTTAACCATCGTGGTAACCCTATTCCATTTTTCAGGATCACTAATTTTTATGTTCTCGAAGACTTCGGCTTTTCGGCTTTCGATGCGATTGCGTTCTTTAT
>Ga0209172_10003391_pt1 | contig 24515 bp, 25 predicted proteins | sample LarsenN4metaG_FD_184113 | JGI IMG/M metagenome (GOLD analysis project Ga0209172, IMG submission 184113) | Hot spring sediment bacterial and archeal communities from British Columbia, Canada, to study Microbial Dark Matter (Phase II) - Larsen... ... | reverse complement strand
CTGTGGTTTCCAAGCGGCGGTGGGCGGCGCTCTTTGCCGTCCACGGCCGCGTCAGCGTCCACGCCGTGGTGAACTTGCGGAAACTGCTCGACTAATTTCCACCACTTGACGGGGCACTACCTGGAGTTGCAGCGGTGAGGGTTCGCGTGATGGGAACCGTTCGAGCGCTCCTCCGCCGAACTGCAGGCCAGGACCTGATCGAGTATGCCTTGCTCGGAACGTTCGTGGCATTTGTCGCGTATGTCGGTGCCGCAACCCTCGGCGTCTCCGTGAATCGCTGGTTCTCCGCAGTTTCTCAGGTGGTGGACGACGGTGCGAACAAGACCGGAAACGTCCAGCGCGAGGCCGCGAACAAGCAGAACCAGCGCACGAAGAAGTCCAATTGCGGCCCACGGGGAATCGACGCCTCGACCGGAAAGTGCCACCCGGGCTAGTCTTCAGCCCCCCAGCCGCGAGCGACTGTCAGTCAATTGTCAGTCGTCTAGCGGCGCGGCGCGTGCGCGTCGACTTGCGACTCGTGAGCCGGCGTGAAGTCCCAGCCCGCGGCGCTCGTAACGTCCTCTGCACCGCCGGTACAGGCATCCGTCGGTGGCGTCACTGCGGCAGCACCCCACTGCTCCTGAAAGTGGTGGGTATCCCTGGCGACCGACTCCGTGTCCTCAACTCGCGCGTCTACGTGAACGACAACCCGCTGACGGGTTTCTCCGAGGAGTTCCTGTCGCGGCTCGCTACTCCCGTGAGGGTGGATCGGCGAGAAGCGTAAGGACTCGCGACCACAACACCGGTGAGGGCTTCCGCTTCCGACTTTCCCACTGATACACGACCGCCTTGCCGGCGGCGCCGATCTGCGCGGCGAGCTCCGCTTGCGTCAGCCCCAACCGGAGGCGGATGCCAATCAGCTGCGAGTCGTAGGTGGGGGGCACGTCTGGCAGGGACTCGAGCAGCGGTGGACGAACCGTCCACCGCGTCGTTCTGCGGTAATAGACATCAAGGAACGCTTGGCCCCACGCCCGTGTCGAGAGCATCACGGGGCGCCCAAAATACATGCGTTGATCGAAGGCGATTCTCAGACGGCCATGGCGCGCGGCGTGGCGAAGCGTTCGGACGTGCACGCTGAGGACCGTGGCGAGCGCCGCGAGTGGCAGCAGATCATCCCCAGGCTGCGCTCGCCCGACGATGGCCCCACGCTCGGTGGAGGATCTCAGATGGTGCCGTCCGGCGGTCGGTTTCCCACGGGCGGTAGCTCTCCAGTGCCACGCCGAGCCGTGCCGCCATCTGTCCCTGGGACAACCCCAACTCGGACCGCAGCGTGCGCAGTGGACTCGCCCACGTCATGGCTATCTCGATCGGTTGAGCACGTCGGCTGGGAGACTCTCGGTGCGCCGCCGAACGCCTTCGGCAGCCCCGCGACAGAGACCCGCCGCCGTCGCATGCGCCGCTTCCGCTGATAATCCCTACCACCGCGGAGTGGCGACGCGACAGCTACGGCCTCCAGCAGCTCACCGATGAGCGCCAGTTGCCCGTGAAGTGCCCGCAATTGCTCTTCGACGGTCACGGCCGCCGTCGGCGAACGTGATCCTGAGCGCTTGGTACGGCTCGACATGGCCATGACACAGTGCCATCGGGTGCCCGCGTAAGTGAAGTCAATTCGGGCGCAGGAGGCCGCTGAGAACTGCCGGGCGTGCGGACGCGCGGCAGCGCGTGAAGCGCGCCCGGCAGGATTCGAACCTGCGACCCTCGGCTTAGAAGGCCGATGCTCTATCCGGGCTGAGCTACGGGCGCGTGTTCCTCAGTCTACCGCCTCGGTGTAGAGTACGCGCACCGCTTCAGGAGGCTCGCACCGATGTCTACCGTGCTCGTGTCGTTCCTCGCCCTCGCCTTGCTCCTGCTCGCCCCCGCCGGCGCCGCAGCCCAGACCGGCAACGCCCAGAACGGGAAGGCGCTCTGGGAGTCGCCGGCGACCATGTGCCGGAACTGCCATGGGACCAACGGCGAGGGGGGCTTCGGACCCGATCTCGCCGGCCGCCATCTCACCGTCGCGCAGTTCCGTCATGCCGTCCGCCAGCCGTGGGGCGTCATGCCGGCCTTCGCCGCCTCGCAGATCAGCGACCAGGAGATTGCCGACTTCGTCGCCTACTTCAACAGCCTGCCGCCCGTTGCGACGCCCGGGGCATGGCGGTTCACCGCGCAGCCCGGCTCGCCGCGCGGCCAGCAGCTCGCCGTCGCCGCTTACGGCTGCGCGCAGTGCCACGGGCCGACGCTCAACATCCTGCGCATGAACCTCGGGGCGGTCGGCGCCGACTTCGACTGGGTCAAGCGCATGGTCTACGACCACGTCAACCTCATCGCCGCGCACTGGAAGACGATTGGCGAAACGCCGCCGCTGCGCGCCCGGATGGGCGACTACTCTCCGTCGCGGCTGCCGGAGTCGGTGCTGCAGGAAATCTGGATGTTCGCGCGCGACCTGGGATACCGGCCGTTCATCGCCGGCCATCTGAGCGCCGGCACCACGGGCGCCACCGGCGTGACCTACACGCTGACCGTCGAAGCGCTTGGCGTGCCGAAGCGGGGGCTCTCGGCCGAGGACCTGACGATCGCGCTCGTCGTCCCGGAGGGAGCCAAGGTGGTGCGCACCACCGGCAATGGCTATCAGGGGGTTCGCCCCGACGCGGCGCTCAAGGCCAACGTCGCGGTCTGGCAGCTCGCGAAGATCGCGCCCAGGGAGCACCAGACGTACTCGATGACGCTGTCGCGGGCCGCGACCGCCACCGACAACGTGCGCGGCGCCATCCGCTGGACGAAGCCGGTCGTCAAGACCGGACCAGTCGACGAGGTCGCCATCGCGCCGGCCCCGCTCGCGAGCGCCACACAGTAGCGAACATCGAAGGGCGTCGCCGGGCTACTTCGGCCGCCCGGCGAACCCCTGCGCCAGCATCGGGATCCGGTAGAGCGTCTTCGAATTGTTCCGCACGCCGGCCGGCGTGACGAACTCCTTCCCGTCCGGCCCGAGCGCGCCACGGCCGACCGAGTACAAGACGCGCTTGTCAGGTCCCGAGAACGCCAGCGTCGTCGCCTCGCGCGGTGTCGGTATGGTGCCGAGGTGCTTCCCCGCGGCGCTGAAGACGTGGATGCCCGGCGTCCCCGACGCCACGTAGAGCCGCCCCTCCGAATCGATTGCGAGGCCGTCGGCATTGCCGGCAGAGAGCTTCACGAATTCGCGCTGATTGATTGCCGACCCATCCGCCTGCACGTCGAAGGCGACGACGGTCGGGCCGTTCGTCACGTAAAGCGTCTTCTCGTCGCGGCTCAGCATGATGCCGTTGGCGCGGACCTTCTGCCCCACGCCGATGACGCGGCCGCCGTCCGGCGGGATGTAGAAGGCCCCGCCGGCTGTGAAGTACACGCCGCCGTTCGTCGCCACGACGAGATCGCTCGGCCGCGCGAGCGGCTTGCCGCCGAAGCTGTCGGCGAGCGTCTTGCGCTCGTTCTCGGGGTACACGATGCCGACCTTCGTCGGCTCCGTGCACGGCGTCTTCAGGCCCGGATCCGTGCACGTCCGCTGGACCGCATACACGCGCCCGCGCGTGTCGAGCCCGAGCGAGCCCCCGCCGTTCGTGCGCTCGGCATAGACCGAGAAGCGGCCGTTGCGATCGACCTTCCCGACGCGGCTCGGCTGCTCCTGCGCGAAGATCACGCCGCCGTCGGGCGTGCCGACGATCCCGTCCGCGTTGTCGGTGCCCTGCCAGACGATCGTCCACTGCGCGCCGGCGGCGACGACGCCTGGAATCGCCTGGACGGTCACCTGCCGGACGACCGCAGGTCCTTCCTCCTGGGCGGCGAGCGTCGCGCCGAGCGCGCACGCGACTGCCGCGACGACGGCCTTCGACGTCATGTCGACCTCCGGTGGTCAGCGCGTGCCGAGCTTCGCCTTCTCCTCGGCGACGCGTTTCTCGAACGCGGCCTCGGCGCTCTCGAGCTGCTTGATCCAGGCCCCCGGCTGCAGGAGCAGCGGGTGCGGCCGCACCCCCTTCCGCATCGCGTCCAGCGTCTTCGCGAAGGCCGCCTGCGGATGTCCGCCAAGCGAGATGTCGGGCGGCTGCTCGGACTTGAGGATCTTGAAGCTGCGGCGCGCGTCCTCGATGACGTTCTTGTGGCGCGGGTTGTTGAAGATCGGGACGCCGCCGTTCGGCGTGTTGCCCGTCTGGAACATCACTCTGTACTGCCGTCCGCCGTCCTCCACCGTCGTGACCCACGACGTACCGCCCTGCGTGTGGCCCGGCACGTGGATCGCCCGCAGCGTCGTGCCTCCCAGCGACACCGTGTCGCCGTGCCTGAGGACGCGGTTCACCTTCACCGGCTCCCAGCCGAGCGCCCCGAGCGCCGAGTTGTCGTGCCCGCTTTCGAGCGCCTCGGCGTCGCCGCGCATGGCCATCACCTGCGCCCCCGTCGCGCGCTGCATGGCCGCGTGCCCGTCGATATGGTCGAAGTGCGCGTGGCTCGACAGCATGATCTCGATGTCGGTGACCTTGAAGCCGAGCTTCTCGACGCTGCGCTTGATGCCGTCGTGCATCTCGTTCATGCCGGTATCGATCAGGATATGCCCCTGCGGCGTCGTGATCAGATACGACGCGATGTTCACGGCGCCGACGTAGTGGATGTTGCCGACGATACGGAAGGGTTCGATCGGCTCGCTGTACTCGCCGGCGAACTGCCCGTACCACTCGCGCGAGAACTGCGCCGGCCCCTGCTGCGCCGCGGCGATGCCGGTGGCAACGACGAGGACGGCGGCCACAATCAATGCACGCATCGGATCTCCTCCTACGATACCGAGAATTCCTCCACCTGCACGTCGAGCAGGTGGTTGATCCGCACGCCGACGATGCCGTCGGTCTGCGCGGTCGCGCCGCTCTTCGGCGTCGTGTGCACCACCGTGCCGTTGACGACGTACGAGATTGTATTGCCGGCGACGCGCACCTCGAGCGTGTTGGTCGACGCGCCGTCGGCGCCCGGCTGGCGGATGGCCGCGTGCGCCATGCGGGCGACATCGCGCGTCTCCTCCCCGGTCCGCTGCCGGACGATGAAGGTGCCGTCCTGCGCGACGAGGAAATAGATGTAGCGCTGCTTCGCGCCCTCGAGCGCCTCGCCTCCGAAGATGAGGCCGTAGTAATTCGTGTGGCCGCTCGGCTTCATGAGGCGGAACGTGCCGCGCACGGTGAAATTTCCCTTGGTCCGATGGGCCGAATTCCAGTACGTCCCGGCGGGGCCGCCGGTGACGCGAAAGCCCTTGCCGACGGTCGTTACCTTGACGTTCGGGACGTCGTCGGGATCCGCGGCGCTCGTGCTCCGATCGATGCGGACCTGCCATCCCTCGGGCGCCTGCGCCGCGAGCGGAACCGCCGCCAGTACAGTCAGGATCAGAATCGCAACGAATTGCAGCATGAAATGAGTCTCCTTCGAACGCTGGACCTGAATCCACGGCCTGGGCCGGGAGCCTGAGGCCTGGGTATGACCGGGGCGGGGATCGAACCCGCGGCCCGCGCATTAAAAGTGCGCTGCTCTACCACTGAGCTACCCGGCCAGCGAAGCTAGTCCGGGCAGTGTACCACGGCCATGGTTCACACCTGTGGCATAGGCAGCGCATTTGCAATCTCAGGTAGTCCATGGCCAGGAAGCAGCCTCCAGCGAGGACACTCTCGTTCCGCCCCGACGGCCGCCGGCGGAAGTCGCTGATCGAGTGGAGCGATCCGGCGACCCAGACGCACGTCCTCGACTGGCGGCAGCGGGCGCACGGCTTCGGGCTCGACGTCGAGGAGCGCGAGGAGGCGGAGGGAGGTCAGCCGTTCCGCGTGGCGCCCGAGCGGCTGCTTCAGGAGGATGAGCCGGAGGCCTTCGCCGATCAGCCGGTTGCGGTCGACGAGGAGGAGCCGCCCGTCGACGAAGACCTCGAGGAACCGGTCGAAGCGGCGGCGCCCGAGGATGTCGACCTCGTCCGGCTCTACCTGCAGCACATCGGCAAGCGAAAGCTGCTGAAGGCGCACGAGGAGGTGGCGATCGGTCAGCGCATCGAGGATGCGCAGCGCGAGCTGGTCGCGGCGCTGGCGGAAATCCCCTCGGCAGTGCAGACGCTCGTCGTCCTCGCCGACCGGATTCGCGCCAAGGGCGATCCGGCCGCCGAGCTCATTCTGCTCCCCGAAGGCGGCGAGCTGCGCGAGGAGCACATCGCGCCGGTGATGCGGGCGTTCGCGCGCGTCAAGCGCCGCCAGCGCGAGATCGAGGAGATGCGGGCGCGGCTCGCGGAGCCGCGCGGCGGCGTCCGCACTCGGCGCGAGCTCGAGCAGACTCTCGAGAAGGTGCAGAAGGCGCTCGCGGCCGATCTGGCCGCGCAGCCGATCCGGCCGTCGCTCATCGACGATGTGGTGGCGGAGCTGCGGGCGGTGGATCGGCAGTTCCGCGACGCCGAGCAGCGTCCGCGCGGCGAACGCGCCGAGATGTGCCGCGCGCTCGAGGCGCGCGTCGGTCTGTCGCGGGCCGACTTCCGCAGCCGGTTCGCGCGCGTCGAGGCGGCCGAAGACATCGTGCGCGAGGCCAAACGCGAGCTCATGGAAGCCAATCTCCGCCTCGTCGTCTCGATCGCGAAGCGGTATCTCAATCGCGGCCTCTCCTTCCTCGATCTGATCCAGGAAGGAAACATCGGGCTGATGAAGGCGGTCGACCGCTTCCAGTTCCGCCGCGGGTTCAAGTTCTCCACCTACGCCACGTGGTGGATTCGTCAGGCGATTACGCGCGCCGTGGCCGACTACGGGCGGACCATTCGCCTCCCCGTGCATGTCATCGAGTCGCTCAACCGGCTCGAGAAGGAGCGCAAGGCGCTGCGCGCGGAGAAGGGCCGCGAGCCGACGCCGCACGATCTCGCCGAGCGGCTGAAGATGCCGACGAGCAAGGTTCGCCTGCTCCTCGACGCGCGGAAGACGCCGTACTCGCTCGACATGAAGATCGGCGAGGACGAGACGACGGAGCTCGGCGAAGTGCTGCGCGACGCGTCGGTGCGGACGCCGGAAGAGGCCGTGATCGACACCGATGCGGCCAAGGAGGTCGAGCGCGCGCTCGAGCCGCTGTCGGACCGCGAGAAGGAAGTGCTGCGCCTCCGGTACGGCCTCGGCACCGACCGGGAGCATACGCTCGAAGAGATCGGCAAACACCTGTCGGTGACGCGCGAGCGCGTGCGGCAGATCGAGAGCCGCGCCCTCGAAAAGCTCCGCACCGCCAAGCAGCGCGAGCTCGCCGCCGCGGCCACGCGCCGAAGACCGGCATAATCCCCATGTGCCGTCCGTCGAGTACAGGCCCCAGCTAGCGACGCTCGTCAAGTCGCCGCCCGGGAGCGACGAGTGGCTGCACGAGATCAAGTTCGACGGGTATCGCATCGGCTGCCGCATCCACCGCGGCCGCATCACACTGATCAGCCGGAACGGCCACGACTGGACGGCCGCCTTTCCCGAGATCGCCGCGGCGGCCGCCCGCCTCGACGCGCGCGACGCGCTCGTCGACGGCGAGGTCGCCATGGTCCTGCCCGACGGGCGCACCAGCTTTCAGGCGCTGCAGAACGCGTTCGCCGGCACCGCCGCGCGCGCAGCGCTCGTCTACTTCGTCTTCGATCTGCTGCGCCTCGACGGCGACAACCTCGAAGCGCTGCCGCTCGAGGAACGCAAGGCGCGGCTGCGCACGCTCGTCGGCCGCCGGACGACCGGCCGCATCCGCTACGCCGATCACGTCGTCGGGCGCGGAGACGAGTTCTTCCATCAGGCGTGCCGCATCGGCCTCGAAGGAATCATTTCGAAGCGTCGTCAGGAGCCGTACCACCACGGCCGGCACGCCAGCTGGCTCAAGACCAAGTGCACGCTCCGCGAGGAGTTCGTGATCGGCGGCTTCACCGATCCGGAAGGGATGCGTTCGGGGCTCGGCGCGCTCCTCATCGGCCACTACGAGGACGGCCGGCTGGTCTTCGCCGGGAAGGTGGGCACCGGGTTCACCAACAAGAGCGCGCTCGAGCTGCGGCAGCAGTTGAACGCCATCGAGCTGAAGACCAGCCCGTTCGAGCCGCCGCCGCCCGGCTCGCTCGCGCGGGTCGCGCACTGGGTACGCCCCACCCTCGTCTGCGAGGTCGTGTTCACCGAATGGACGGGCGACGGACGCATCCGGCATCCCTCGTTTCAGGGGCTGCGCCGCGACAAGCGGGCGCGCGAGGTCGTTCGTGAGCGCCCGCGTTGAGACGCACGCCGCCGGAAGGCCGCTCGTGGCCGGCGTCGGCATCTCGCATCCTGATCGCGTCGTCTATCCCGCCGAGCGCCTGACCAAGCTCGACATCGCCCGCTCTTACGCGGCCATCGCCGATTGGATCGTGCCGCACGTACGCGGCCGTCCGCTGACGCTCGTCCGCTGTCCCGAAGGCCTTCGCGGCGAGTGCTTCTTCATGAAACACTCGCAGGTGTGCGCGCCGCCGGCTTTGCGGCGCGTGCGCATTCAGGAAAAGACGAAGCTCGGCGAGTACCTCATCGCTGACGACCTGGCGGGCATCGTCGGCCTCGTGCAGATGGGCGTCCTCGAAATCCACACGTGGAATTCGGTCTTCGACGATCTGGAACGGCCGAACCGCCTGGTGATCGATCTCGATCCTGGCGACGAGGTCGCGTGGCCCGCCGTGGTGACCGGCGCGCGTGAGGTGCGTCGGCTGCTGGAAGCGCTCGACCTCGCGTGCTGGGTCAAGACGACGGGCGGTCGAGGCCTCCATGTGGTCGCCCCGCTCGCGCCGCACGCGGACTGGTCGGAGTGTCTCGCCTTCTCGCGCGCGCTCGCCGAAGCGCTCGCGCGAGCGCACCCGCAGCGCTACACCACCGATTTCGCCCGCGCCGGCCGCGCGCGAACGATTCTGATCGACTACCTTCGGAACAACCGCACCAATACGTCGATCGCCGCCTACTCGCCGCGCGCCCGACCCGGGGCGCCGGTCAGTGTACCGCTCCGGTGGGAGGAGCTGCGCACTTCGCTCGACCCCGCGGCATTCACCGTGCGCACGACGCCTCGGCGGCTGGCCAAGCTCGAGCGCGATCCGTGGCACGAGTACTGGCGCTGCCGGCAGAGTCTGACGGCCCGGCGCCTGCGCGCGGTGGCCGACCTCTAGCGGTCTGGCGTGCCTCATGCAGCGTGATTGGGGGGAGGCGTTTATGGCCGAAGAGTCGATGCAGCATCGACCCGAGCAGTACGAAGAAACGGAAGACCCGCGCAACCCACCCGGCAGCACCGGGGCGGCGCCGGCGGTCGTCGCGGGCATGTGGTACGTGCTTGCGCCGATTGCGGTGATTCTGCTCGTGCTCTTCGTGCTCCTGCTCTACTGGTTCGGCCGGGGACCCGAGGATCGCGACGCGGTCGAACCGACGACGGGCATCCAGCAGGAGCAGGAGGCAACGCCGGGCGGCGTCGAGCCGGATCCGCGCTACGACACGCCCGAGGAAGAGCGCGATTTCCGCGGCGGGCGCTGAGCGGTCACACCCATCGGAACACGCGCAGCGCGATCGCGAACGGCACCGCGCCCCACACGACGAGCAGGAGCAGCTCGCCGGCAACGGTGCCGAGCGTCGCACCCTCGAGAATCACCGCGCGGAACGCGTCGTTCAGCGCCGTCAGCGGCAGCGCCTGGATAATCGGCTGCAGTGCGTCCGGAAAGTTTGTCGTCGAGAAGAACACGCCGCTGGCCACCCACATCGGCAGCATCGTCAGGTTGAGGATGCCGGAGATCGCCTCGAGCGTCTGCGGGCGGCTTGCCGTGAGCAGGCCCAGGCCGGTAAACGACAGGCCGCCTACGAGCGACACGACCGCGATCGCGGCGACCGATCCGTTGATCGGCATCCCGAGGACGGTCGCGCCAAAGACGAGGGGAATCGCGACTTCCGGACCCAGAAAGACGATCCGTCCGAACATCTGGGCCAGCAGATAGTCGCGCTTCCGCATCGGGCTTGCGACCAGCCGCTTGAGAATCTTCCGCAGGCGCGCCTGCACGACGGAGAACCCGATTCCCCACATGCCGGTGCTCATCACGTTCAGGCCGATGATGCCCGGAATCAGCCAGTCGACGTAGCGTGACCCCGGTACGACGACCGGCTCCTCGTGCGCGGTCCATGGCTCCGGACGACCGTCGGCGCGCTTGAGCGCGCGATCGACGAGCAGGCGCGCGGCACGACTCTCCTCGCGGGATGGGTCGAATCGGTAGGTGGGCGGGCGCGTTGGAACGACGATGACGTACACCTCGCCTTCGCGCAGCGCGCGCGCCTCGTCCTCCGGCCGCAGCTCGCGCAACGAGATGTCGGCGGCGGCGCGCAGTGCGGCGCGCACGGCACCGGCGCCAGGGCCGGCGGTCAGCCCGACGGGCACCGGCCGCACGCCGCGCGACGGAAAGGCCACGGCGAGGATGACCGATATGATGATCGGAAACACGAAGGCCCAGAAGAGCGCTTCCGGCTCGCGCACCCATTCGCGCAGGCGCGCCAGCGTGAGTTGGACGAGGGCATTACTCATCGCGGAGATGCCGCCCCGTCAGCGCCATGAAGACATCCTCGAGCGTGCCATGCCGCGTGACGACCGTCGGGGCGCCGAGCGTCTCGATCAGATCTTTCGGCCGGCCCTGCGCGATGATGCGGCCGTGGTCGATCACGGCCACACGGTCGCACAGCGATTCCGCCTCGTCCATGTAGTGCGTCGTCAGGACGATCGTGCCGCCGTCGGCGCGAAAGCGCTCCAGGACGCCCCAGAGCTGGCGGCGCGACTGCGGATCGAGCCCCGTGGTCGGCTCGTCGAGAAACAGGAGGTCCGGCGCGCCCGCGAGGGCGCACGCGACCGCGAGACGCTGCCGCTGGCCGCCGGAGAGCTTGCCGACCCAACTCGCCCGCTTGCCCTCGAGCTCGACCACGCGCACCAGCTCGTCGACCGAACGGCCACGGTGATAGAACGCGCGAAACAGCCGCAGTGTCTCCTCGACGGTCAGCTTCTCGGCAAGGCGCGTCTCCTGGAGCTGGATGCCGAGGCGCTGCCGCAGCGCGGCGCCGTCGGTCCGCCAGCGCAGGCCCAGCACCTCCACGTCGCCCGCGTCCGGCGTCAGCAGCCCTTCGAGAATCTCGATCGTCGTCGTCTTGCCGGCGCCGTTCGGACCGAGCAGGCCGAAGCACTCACCCCGCGCGACGGCCAGCGAGAGGCCATTCACCGCGACCACGTCGCCGTAGCGCCTCGTGAGCCCTTCGCAGCGGACGGCGAGCTGTGACTCAGAACTCAACACTCAACACTCAAGAAGTCGAAAGTCCGTATTGATGATGATAGCCGCGACGATCGTCCCGATCTGTTGCCAGCATACCGACGAAGTCATCGACGCGACTCACGAACAACAGCGCTCGTTCGTTGATGTCGTCATCCCGCGGCCGCGCGTATTGCATGCCGCGGAACGCTCCACGTCGTTCTGCTTCACGAGCGGTACGGTACGCGGAACCGAACACGTCTCACGGCTCGGACGTGGGCACAACGTAACACTTCCGATTGCCGCGATGGCGGCATTCGAGTGCGATCCGCTCGGGATGGCATGTCTTGTCGGCGCTTTTGCGTCCTGCATTTTGAGTTAGACTGGCAAGTCGTGCCCCCGGTCGTTCTGATCGCGTCCCCCGATTATTTGCCCGCCCTGAAGGAACGCGAGACTGCCGGCGACGTGCTCGCCTTTGCGGATACCGATGCGCTGCGCGCGCTCGACGCGATCACGCGTCAGCGCCCGCAGGTGGTCGTCCTCGAGCGGCAGTTTGCCGCGACGTCGCGCGGAGCCGCGCTCATCAATCGCGTCAAGGCCGACCCGTCGCTCGCGGCCGTCGAGATTCGCGTGGTCTCGCACGACGAGGGGCCCGTCTCCGCACCAGCTCGTCCCGGCGGCGACGCGAGGACGGCCGCAGCCGTCGCCACGCCGGCCCCGGCGCCAGCGCCGGCGGTGGCCGTCGCGGCCGTCCAACCCACGACCGCGGCGCCGCTCGATCAGCGCGGCACGCGCCGTGCGCCGCGCTTCAAGATGGCGAATGGCGTCGAGGTGCAGATCGACGGCAATCCCGCCACGCTCGTGGATCTCTCGATCGTCGGCGCGCAGGTGCTGTCGCCGACGATCCTCCGGCCGAACCAGCGCATCCGCATGACGCTGCCGAACGGGGGGAAACTGCTGCGGATGAGCGGCGCCGTCGCGTGGGCGTCGTTCGAGATTCCGAAGGGCGGCGTGCGCTACCGCGCCGGGATCGAGTTCCTCGACGGCGACGCGGCCGCGGTGATGCGCTTCATCGAGGCGAATAAGACGTAAGCCACCGGTCGACCACCGATCCCGGCTTCACGATCGTTTCCTTTCGATCGGATCCGGTCGAAATCACGGCGCACTCGACGCCGCTGACCTCTTCGAGCCGCGCGATGTAGCGCCGCGCCTCGGGCGGAAGCCGATCCACGCGCGTGACGCCGCGCGTCGGCGCCGACCAGCCAGGGAGCCGCTCGTAGATCGGCTCTGCCGCGGCAAGCGCGCGCAAATCGGCGGGGAACTCCGTCAGCGTGTCCCGTGCCGTACGGTAGCCGGTGCAGACGAGGACCTCCGGCAGGCCGTCGAGGACGTCGAGCTTGGTGAGCGCGAGCGCGTCGAGGCCGTTGATGCGGGCCGAGTAGCGAACCACGACCGCGTCGAACCAGCCGCACCGGCGCGGACGGCCGGTCGAGGCGCCGTATTCCTGTCCGCCTTCGCGCAGCCGCTCCGCCAGATCGCCGTGCAGTTCGGTCGGCAGCGGGCCCTCGCCGACGCGCGTCGTGTACGCCTTCGCGACGCCGAGCACGCCGTCGATCGCGCGCGGCGGCACGCCGAGGCCGGTGCAGATGCCGCCGGCCGACGCGTTCGACGAGGTCACGAACGGATACGTGCCGTGATCGATGTCGAGCAGCGTCGCCTGGGCCCCCTCGAACATCACCGAGCCGCCTTCGCGCATCAGACCGGCCAGGAAGACGGAGACGTCGCCCACCCACGGGCGCATCCGCTCGCCGTCCTTCACGAGCTCGTCGACGAGCGGCCTCCAGTCGAGCGTCGTGTCCTTGATGATGCGGTTGCGCGCGCTGACGTTTTCGCGTACCTCCTGCTCGAGCGCCGTCCGATCGCCGAGCAGATCGCAGACGCGAATCCCGCGCCGGCCGATCTTGTCCTCGTAGGCGGGACCGATCCCGCGCGACGTCGTCCCGATCTTCCGCTCGCCGCGGCGCGCCTCGGACAGCACGTCCAGCTCCCGGTGGTACGGCAGGATGAGATGCGCCTTCTCGCTGATGAGCAGCCGGCCGTCGACGGCTACCCCCATGCCCTCCAGCTCGTCGATCTCGCGGAAGAGCGCCTGCGGATCGATGACGACCCCGTTGCCGATGATGCAGGTGACGCCGGGGTGCAGGATGCCCGAGGGCACGAGGTGCAGGACGAACTTCCGCCCCTCGACGTAGACCGTGTGCCCGGCGTTGTGGCCGCCCTGATAGCGCGCGACGGCCGAAAAGTGCGGCGTGAGCAGGTCGACGATCTTCCCTTTTCCCTCGTCGCCCCACTGCGCGCCAAGCACGGCGATATTGATGGACATTCAGGTATATCGTAATTCACGAATGATCCGCCTCGACGGCCGTTCGCTGACACTCGACGATCTCGTCGCGATCGCGTACCGCGGCGAGACGGTCGCGATTGCCGCCGCCGCGCGCGCGCGCGTCGCGGCCGCCCGCGCCGTCGTCGACGACTTCGCCGCGCACGCCGAACCGACCTACGGCATCAACACCGGCTTCGGCGACTTCGCCGAGGTGCGGATCCCGGCCGACTCGCTCGCCGCGCTCCAGGTGAATCTGCTGCGCAGCCATGCGGCAGGCGTCGGCGAGCCGCTGCCGGTGCCCGTCGTGCGCGCAACCATGGCGCTGCGGGCGAACGTGCTCGCGAAGGGGTTCTCGGGGATCCGGCTGGAGACGCTCGAGCGGCTGATCGAGCTGCTCAATCGCGGCGTGCATCCCGTCGTGCCGTCGCGCGGGTCGGTCGGGGCGAGCGGCGATCTCGCGCCGCTCGCGCACCTCGCGCTCGTCCTCATCGGCGAAGGCGAGGTCTGGGACGGCGCCGCAACGCTGCCGGGGCGGGAGGCGCTCGGCCGCGCCGGCCTGCAGCCGATCGCGCTGGCCGCCAAGGAAGGGCTCGCACTCATCAACGGCACGCAGGCGTCGACCGCGCTCCTCGCGCTGGCCGTGGCCGATGCCGAACGGCTCGCGCGCACGGCCGACATTGCCGCGGCGCTCAGCATCGACGCCCTGCGGGGATCGACGCGGCCGTTCGATCCACGGATCCACGAGGCCCGCGGCTTTGCCGGCCAGCGCGCCTCGGCGGCAAATCTCGCCAGACTGATGGCAGACAGCCCGATCAATGCCTCCCACGCTAATTGTGGTCGCGTCCAGGACGCCTACTCCATGCGGTGTGCCGCGCAGGTCCACGGCGCCGCCCGCGATGGCCTCGCCTTCGCGCGCCGGACGGTCGACATCGAGGCCAACGCGGCGACCGACAACCCGATGGTCTTTGCCGAGGCGCGTGAGATCGTCTCCGGGGGGAACTTCCACGGCGCGCCGGTCGCACTGGCCGCCGATGTCGTCTGCCTGGCGCTCGCGCAGCTCGCCACGATCAGCGAGCGCCGCACCGAGCGGCTCGTCAATCCCGCCGCCAGCGGGCTGCCGGCGTTCCTGACGCGGCACGGCGGCCTCGAGTCGGGGCTCATGTTGGCGCAGGTGACGGCGGCGGCGGTCGCCTCCGAGCTCAAGACGCTGGCGCATCCGGCGAGCGTCGACTCCATTCCAACCTCGGCCGGCCGCGAAGATCACGTGAGCATGAGCATGACGGCGGCGCTCAAGGCGTGGCGCGCCGCGGATCTGGCGCGGCACGTCGTGGCGTGCGAATTGCTCTGCGCGTGTGAGGCGATCGATCTGCTGGCGCCGCTCGCCTCATCGCCGGCGCTCATGCGCGTCCATGATTTCATTCGCGCGCGCGTACCGGCGGTGGAGCGCGATCGATCCGTGTCGCCGGATCTTCGTCGGATTTCCGACATGATCGCCTCCGGCGAGCTGGAACGCGCGATCGGCGTGGTTGTCAACTGAAAATTTTTTTCAAATTCATTTGACAAGCGCGCGCGTGATTCTTACCTTCTGATCTCTCGCGGCGAGACGTTCGTCGGGACTCTGTCCATCGTTCTCGAATGTCATGACGATTGGCACGCGCATCATTCGATCGCCTCGCGGCGCAACGCTCTCGTGCAAGGGGTGGCCGCAGGAAGCCGCGCTGCGCATGCTGATGAACAATCTCGATCCCGACGTCGCCGAGCGCCCCGACGAGTTGATCGTGTACGGCGGATCGGGCAAGGCCGCGCGGAACTGGGAGTCGTTCGACGCAATCGTCGCCGCGCTGCGCGCGCTCGATCACGACGAGACGCTGCTCGTCCAGTCCGGCAAGCCGGTGAGCGTGTTCCGCACACATCGTCACGCCCCCCGCGTGCTGATTGCGAACGCGCTCCTCGTGCCCGCCTGGGCCACCTGGGAGATTTTCCGCGACCTCGAGGAGCGGGGGCTCACGATGTACGGCCAGATGACGGCCGGCAGCTGGATTTACATCGGAACGCAGGGGATTTTGCAGGGAACTTACGAGACTTTCGCCGCCTGTGCGCGCCGACATTTCGGCGGCTCGCTGGCCGGCCGCGTGGTCGTGACCGCGGGTCTCGGCGGCATGGGCGGCGCGCAGCCGCTCGCCGCGACGATGAACGGCGCCGCGGCGCTCGTGGTCGAGGTCGATCCCGCGCGCATCGCGCGGCGCCTGGCCGGCAGGTATCTGGACGAGGCGACGACGAGCCTCGACGAGGCGCTCGAGAAGGTCGAGGCCTGGCGTCGCAGCCGCACCGCGCGGTCGATCGGTCTCGAAGCGAACGCCGCCGACGTTCTGCCCGAGCTCGCACGCCGCGGCGTGGTGCCCGACGTGCTGACCGATCAGACGTCGGCGCACGACGCGCTCCACGGCTACGTGCCGCATGGCATGACGCTCGCCGATGCGCTCGTTCTTCGCGAAGGCGACCCGGACCGTTACGTCGAGCGCGCGATGGCGTCGATGGCGCGCCACGTCGAGGCGATGCTCGCGTTGCGCGCGCGCGGCGCGGTGACGTTCGACTACGGCAACAACATTCGAATGCAGGCCAAACGCGCCGGCGTCGAAAATGCGTTTGACATTCCGGGCTTCGTGCCGGAATATGTCCGTCCTCTCTTCTGTGAGGGCAAGGGACCGTTCCGCTGGGTCGCCCTTTCGGGAGATCCCGACGACATTTCTGTTACCGATCAGACCGTGCTCGAGATGTTTGCGGACAACGAATCGCTGTGCCGCTGGATCCGCTTGGCGCGCGAGCGCGTGACGTTCCAGGGACTGCCGGCGCGCATCTGCTGGCTCGGCTACGGCGAGCGTGCGCGCTTCGGCCTCCGCATCAACGAGCTTGTGCGCGAAGGCGTGATTCGCGCGCCGATCGTGATCGGCCGCGATCATCTCGACAGCGGATCGGTCGCGTCGCCGTACCGCGAGACGGAGGCGATGCGCGACGGGAGCGACGCGATTGCCGACTGGCCGGTGCTGAACGCGCTCGTCAACGCGTCGGCGGGCGCCACCTGGGTGTCGGTGCATCACGGCGGCGGCGTGGGTATTGGGTACGCGCTCCATGCGGGAATGGTCGTCGTCGCGGATGGGACGCGCGAGGCCGACGAACGGCTCGAGCGCGTGCTCACGTGCGACCCGGGCATTGGCGTCGCGCGTCATGCGGACGCCGGCTACCCGGAGGCCATCGCCACGGCGCGCGAACGCGGAATCCGGCTCCCGATGCGGGAGCGGCACTAGGCTTTGGGCGTTGGGCTGTGGGCTGTGGGCTGTTCCCCCAGAGCCTAAAGCCTAGAGCCCACAGCCCTTATGAGTCGGGGGAACGAGCATGACGAGTCCGCATACGGGATTCGACAGGCGTGTGGTGGCCGCGCTCGACGCGTCACCGTCGCGCATCCCGGTGATACCAGGCGGATGCGGCACGGGCCGCACATGGCTGCTGCAGCGGCTCCGCGAACGCGTCGGTCGCGGCGCCGCCCAGTACATAGACGTGGAACGGTGTGCCACGACGCCGGAGCGCTTCCTGCAGGCGGTCACCGCCTCCGCGCCCTTCCCGTGGCCGGGCCGCGATCACACGGCTGCCACGGCGCGCGAGGCGTTCGAGGGCGTACTCACCTTCTTCAATACCGCGCGCGCGCCCGGCGGGGCGCCGTGTACGTTCCTGCTCGACGAAGTGCTCGAGCTGCGGACCTTCGAAAGCTTCCCGGGGCTGCGCCACGTCGTCCGCGACCTGATCGAGGCGCTCGCGCTGAGCCCGAATCGCTTCGTGATGACGACGCGCTACGTGGCGCGTGCGCAGCGGCTCATGCGCGACGTGACCGCGCGCTTCGAGCTGATGCTGATGCCGCCGCTCGGCGCGGCCGACGTCACCGATCTTCTGGCGCCGGCGTTCAACGGCTTCGAACAGACGCCGAGCGACGACCGCGATGACCTCGGACGCGTCACCCAGGCGCTCACCGACGGACGCGCGGCGTACGTGCGCGCGATCGCCGACATGCTGGGCCAGATGGGGCGCGGCGGCGAGCCCGTCGCGGCGCTGGCGGCGCTGCTGCAGCCGGGCGCGACGCTCGAGCGCTGGTGCCGGTTCTGCTACGAGCTCCGCCTGCACCGCGCGCGCGGCTATGGCGCGCTCAAGGCCATCCTCGACATCCTCGCCGAGGACGAGCCGCTCACGCTCACCGAGATCTCCCTGCGTCTGCACCGGACACCGGGATCGACCAAGGACTATCTCTCCTGGCTCGAGGACGTCGACCTGGTGATCTCCCGTCAGAAGCGCTACAGTTTCACCGATTCGATGCTTAGGCTGTGGGTGCGTCTGCACTGCCGGCCGTCGCCGCCGACGGAAGAAGAGGTCGCGCGCGAAGTTCAGCGGTATGCCGCCTCGCGCGTGCCGCAGCGGCAGGAGCCCGCACCCGCGCTCGCATACGCCGGCGCGGGCGCCGCGATAGAGGTGTCGCCGGAAGAGCGGAAGAGCTGGGGGATCATCGAGATCGACTAGACGTGGAAAGCACCGCGCGGGCGGGATCGTTTTGCACTTCGGTGCTGCGAACCGCCGATCCCGACCGCGCCGCCAGATTCTACTCCGCTCTCATCGGCTGGACGACGGTTCCGGCTGCGCCCGATCACGCCTTCCTGCAGTTCAACGGCAAGACGGTCGCCAGCATTCAACGCATCGTGGCCGGTCGCCAGGTCTGGATCCCCCACGTGTGCGTCGACGATATCGGTCGAACGACGGCCGATGCCGTCGCGTTGGGCGCGACAGTCGAGGACGGCGTTGACGTGCCGAATGTTGCGAAGCTGGCGACCGTTCGCGATCCGGGCGATGCGCTCTTCGGGTTATGGCAACCGGCGCCGCACACAGGCGCCGAGGTGAGAGACGACCTGGGGAGCATCTGGTGGGTCGAGCTGCTGGCGCGCGACATCGAGGCGGCGCGCGAGTTCTATCGCCGGCTGTTTGGCTGGACCGTACGCGAGACGTCCTTCGAGCCGTTCGATGTCTATCGGGTGTTCGAGAGACCCGGCAGTCAGGAAGGCGGATTGATGCCGCTCGATCCGGAGTGGGGCATTCCACCCGTGTGGCACACGTTCGTCGCTGTGGAGGACTGCGATCGCACGCTGGCTCGTGCTTGTGATCTGGGTGGCTCGACCGGCTTCGTCCATACGGTGCCAAAGCATGGCCGAATCGGCGGCTTCTTCGACGGGGCGGGAGCCGGCCTCATCGTCCGCGGCCCCGTCCGCGCCCCGACGACCTGACTTCGCTACTTTTCCACGTCGAGCCTGGCGAGAGCCAGGCGAGCCGCCTCCTGCTCCGCTTCTTTCTTGGCCCGTCCCGTCGCGCTGCCGAGCACCTCGCCGTCGACCACCACTTCGATCGTGAACAGCTTCCGGTGATCGGGGCCGGCTGTTGACGCCAGGCGATATTCCGGCAGCGGGCGGCCCAGCGCCTGGAGCCGCTCCTGCAGCGCCGACTTGTAATCGAGGCCGACGACGTCCTGCTGCGCGCCCGCGTCGATCGCATCCGTCAGCTCGCGTTCGAGAAATGCCGCGGCGGCGGGCAGGCCGCCATCGAGGTAGATCGCCGCAATCAACGCTTCGTACGCGTCGGCCAGGAGCGCCTGCTTGAAGCGCCCGCCCGTCTTCTCCTCGCCGCGGCCGAGCAGCAGATGCTCGCCGAGCCGGATCTGCTCGGCGTGGCGCGCCAGCGCCTGCGTGGACACGACCGCCGCCTTGATCTTCGACTTCTGCCCTTCCGTGTACTCCGGGAACCGGCGGAAGAGCACGTCGGCGACGACGAGGCCGAGCACGGCGTCGCCCAGAAACTCCAGCGACTCGTTGTCGAAGACGCCGCCGGAGGCGTCCTCGGCGGCGCGCGACTTGTGCGTGAGCGCGTGCTCGAGCAGCCCGCGATCGTTGAAGCGATACCCGATCCGGCGCTGCAGGTCGTCGAACTCGTCGCGGAGGCGCACCACCCGGCTGCCGACATCCTCGCGATGGCTCTCGATGATGCGCCGCGCCTCGTCTGCCGCCTCCGCCGCCACCGCGATGCGGATGTCGTCGAGCGGGTTGACCGCCATCGGCCAGATGGCCTGCGGGTTGCCCGAGCGGCGGAAGCTCGCGATGCCGTGGCTGTCGAGCAGCGCCATGACGACGCTCGCCTCGATATCGGAGCGCGTGGTGAAGACCACGACCGGTTCCATCACGTGAATGGCAGCCTTCTGCGTTTCACGGGTTCAGTGTACGCTCTTATCTCGTGAAGCTGCGCGAGAACGCCGGATTCAGTACGCTCTGCATCCACGCGGGCCAGGAACCCGATCCCTCCACCGGCGCGATCGTCACGCCAATCTACCAGACGTCGACCTACGTGCAGGAAGCGCTCGGCGTTCACAAGGGCTACGAGTACGCCCGGACGCAGAACCCGACGCGCTCGGCGTTCGAAGCGAACCTCGCGGCGATCGAGCGCGGCCGGGCCGCCTTCGGGTTCGCCTCCGGTATGGCCGCCACCGGCGCCGTGCTCACGCTGCTCCAGGCGGGCGACCACGTGGTCGCGACCGACAATCTCTACGGCGGCACGTACCGCCTGTTCGAGCGCGTGCTGCGCAAGTATCAGCTCGATTTCACGTACGCCGACACATCCGACCTGCGCCAGCTCGAGGGCGCCATCCGTCCGACGACGCGGTTGATCTTTCTGGAGACGCCGACCAATCCCGTGCTGCGAATCACCGATCTGGCCGGCGCGTGCACGATCGCGCACGGCCACGGCATTCCGGTCGTCGTCGACAACACGTTCGCGAGCCCGTACGTCCAGCGGCCGATCGACCTTGGCGCCGACCTGGTGATCCACAGCACCACCAAGTTCCTCAACGGTCATTCGGACGGCGTGGGCGGCGTCGTCATCGCGACGCGCGACGACCACATCGAGTGGCTGCGGTTCGTGCAGAATGCCGAGGGGGCGATCATCGGCCCCATGGACGCGTGGCTCGTGCTGCGCGGCACGAAGACGCTGCCGATCCGGATGGAGCGGCACAACGCGAACGCCCTGGTGCTGGCGGAGTATCTCGCGTCGCACCCGAAGGTCGTGCAGGTGCACTATCCGGGGCTTGCCTCGCACCCCCAGCATGCGCTCGCGGCGCGGCAGATGCACGGCTTCGGGGGACTGATCTCGTTCCGTGTCGGCTCGCTCGAGGGGGCGCGGACCGTCCTCAACGGCGTCCGGCTGATGGCCCTTGCCGAAAGCCTCGGCGGCGTCGAGACGCTCGTCAGCCATCCCGCAACGATGACGCACGCGTCGGTGCCGGCCGATCGGCGGCAGGCGCTCGGCATCACGGACGATATGATTCGCATCTCCGTCGGCATCGAGGACGTCGAGGACCTGCGCGACGACCTGGCGCAGGCGCTGGATCGCCTCTGATTTCCCTTTCCAGGACCTGACGTGGCCGAATTGATCGACCTGCTCCTGCACGTCGACCGCTATCTGGTCGAATTGATTGCCAACTACGGCGTCTGGGTGTACGCCATCCTGTTCGCGATTGTCTTCGCCGAAACCGGGCTCGTCGTCACCCCGTTCCTGCCGGGCGACTCGCTCCTCTTCGCCACCGGGGCGCTCGCCGCGACCGGCGCGCTCGACCTCGGATTGGCCGCGATCCTGATTACCGGCGCCGCGATTGGCGGCGATGCGGTCAACTACGCGATCGGACGGTTCGCCGGCCACCGGATCATTCATCTCGCGCAGACCGATCCGCGGTGGGGCCGCTGGATCAATCCCGCGTATATCGCGCGGGCGCATGGGTTCTTCGAGCGGCACGGCGGGAAGGCGATCGTGCTCGGGCGGTTCATGCCGATCGTCCGCACCTTCGTGCCGTTCGTCGCGGGCGTGGCCGAGATGACGTACCCGTCGTTCGCCTTCTACAACGTGGCGGGAGGGATGTTGTGGGTCGGCGTCTGCGTCGGCGCGGGCTACCTCTTCGGCAACGTGCCGATCGTCCGGGACAACTTCTCCCTGGTCGCCCTCGGGATCGTCATCGTCTCCATCCTGCCGATGGTGTTCGAATACCTGAGGTATCGACGGCAGGCACTCGACCGCCCCTAGCCCGCGGCGGTGCTCTCCAGCAGCCACGCGCCGTAGGCGGCGCCGGCCGTGGCGTCGAGCACGACAAATTCCGGCAGCTCATATGGATGCAGCTCTTTGAGGCGCGCTTCGAGCGCCGCGACCCGCCCGATCGTCGTCTTGATGACGAGCTGCTGCTCGCGGTCGTGCTCGAGCTGCCCCTTCCAGCGATAGACCGAGCTCATCGGCGGCAGGACGCTGACGCACGCGGCCAGCCGCTCCTCGACGAGCGTCCGCGCGAGGGCGGCCGCGTCGGTGTCGGCGCCGACGGTCGTCAGCACGACTGCCGCGTCGCGCATCCGGCCTCTTGTACTTTTTCCGCGAATGCGCGATTTACCACTTGTACTTCCGGTCAAAACGCGCTATTGTGGCACAGCACCTGTGAAGCCGACGTCCTCCAAACGGACTCCTGACCCGCAACCGGCGCGCCGCCGCCGGCGCCGGGCCGTCGAGTATCTGGTGATTCTCGTCGGCACCGTGCTGCTCGTCGACGCGTTCGTGGGCGACAAGGGGCTGCTGGCGATGATGCAGGCCCGCGAGCAGTATCGGCTCCTGGAGCAGTCGCTCGCGGACGCGCGCGCGGAGAACGCGCGGCTGCGCGACGAGGCGCGCCGCCTGCGCGAGGATCCGGCGGCCATCGAGGAGATCGCCCGCCGCGAGCTCGGCCTCATGCGTCCGGGCGAGAAGCTGTTCATCGTGCGCGACGTCGAGCCCCGGTAAAGGGCCAGTCGCCGCACACGCTGTGTGGTGGCCCCTGTGGCCCCTTTTCCCTCGCGGATGCGCATGTTACAGTGATATCTTCACTGCCGCGGGGTGGAGCAGTCTGGTAGCTCGTTGGGCTCATAACCCAAAGGTCGGGGGTTCAAATCCCCCCCCCGCAACCATTTGAACTTGCAGCGAGAGGTCGCCGGTTTCTGGCGACCTCTTCGCATTTGTGGCGGCGCTCAGCATCGCCGCGAGATTCCCCTTCAGTTCAATTCTGAGCTCGCCCTGGTCCGGCGTCAGGGTGATGGCGTCGATGAGGCCCCGGAGCGCCTCCGTGGCTTCCGTGCGCGTGTCCGAGTCCTCCAGGGCGTGCGCTAGCGTCGTCACCTTCCGGCGGTACAAGTCGGCCATCTCGGGGTGCAGGAGCGGAGGCGGCTCGTCGGCGGTTTCGAGCTGCGCCTGCAGCTCCTTCCGGCGAGCGTCGAGCGTTTTGATCTCGGCCTTGCCTTCGTCCACCGCGAACTCGTCGTCCAGCATCAGGTTCAAGAGCTTCTTGATTCGCGTGCCGATGCGCTCTACCTCGCGCTTCGCGGAGGACAGGCTGGCGCGCCGTTCCATCCGAAGTCGGTTCATCTCGTGGGTGAACTCGTCGCAGAATTCTTCGAAGAGATCCTGCTGAAGCAACCTCTCCCGCAGCGCGCGGAGCACGCGAGCTTCAACCTCGTCGCGCCTGATGGTCAGATGGTTGTCGCACCGTCCCTGGTCGCGAGCGCCGAAGCACCCAAGCCGGTTCTTGCCCGACATGATGAATCCAGCTCCGCAGACTCCGCACTTCGTCAGCCCGGAGAACAGGTACTGTGGCCTCTTCACTGCGCCGAGCGTGCCAGCGGTTTTCATCGTGTGGCGTGTCTGTTGCTGCCGTGCCTTCGCGGCGACCCAGAGGTCATCCGGCACGATGCGCAGTGCCGGGACTTCCTTGCGCATCCACTCGGCCTCCGGGTTGAGACGCGACACGCGCTTTCCGGTCTCGGGGTTCTTCACGTACCAGAGGCGGTTCCAAACAAGCCGACCGATGTGCAGCTCATTGTTCAGAATGCCGGTTCCGCGCTTCCCGTTGCCGTAGATCGTGCTCGGACTCCAGGCGCCGCCGAACGGACCAGCCACGCCCTCGCGATTCAGATTCTTCGCGATTTGCTTCGGTGACACGCCGGCCACGAAGTCTCGAAAAATGCGCTCGACGACCGCGGCCTGTTTCGGATCTATTTCCCGCTCGCCAGTCGTCACAGTCCCGGCGTTCAGTGCCTTGACCACGCGATAGCCGTAGCAGAGCCCACCGGCCGACTTGCCGTCCTCGACGCGACCGCGCAGTCCGCGGTGTGTCTTCTCGGCGAGATCCTTCAGAAACAGGGCGTTCATCGTGCCCTTGAATCCGATGTGCAGGTGCGTGATGTCGCCCTCGGCGAGCGTGACGATGTTCACGCCGGCGAAGGTGAGGCGCTTGAAGAGACCGGCGGTGTCCTCCTGGTCACGACTGAAGCGGTCCAATGACTCGGCGAGCACGACATCGAATCGCCGGTTCAGCGCATCGCGCATCAGCGCCTGGAATCCGGCGCGCAGCAGGGTTGCGCCTGACACGGCGTGGTCCGTGTACTCCTCGCAGATCGTCCAGCTCTGACGCTCGGCGTAGGCGCGGCACACCCGGAGTTGATCGGCGATGGACGCGTCCCGCTGGTTATCCGACGAGTACCGGGCGTAGAGGGCGACTTTCACGGCCTTCACTTCATTGAACTTCTGGCGATCGATGCTTCAGATCTCGGTCGAAGCACTCGCGTGCGGCCTGGCGCGCCAGCGCGCGGACGAACGCACGGAGTGATGCGTCTGCGACGTTGTCGGCGCGTCCGGTGTTCCTCGCCTGCGCACGAGTCCAGGACTGCCGGCCGCGCCTCGTTCGTGGTCGTCGTCTTTCGGCCATGATACGCCTGC
>Ga0209172_10003389_pt1 | contig 24548 bp, 22 predicted proteins | sample LarsenN4metaG_FD_184113 | JGI IMG/M metagenome (GOLD analysis project Ga0209172, IMG submission 184113) | Hot spring sediment bacterial and archeal communities from British Columbia, Canada, to study Microbial Dark Matter (Phase II) - Larsen... ... | reverse complement strand
CAGCGGGAGTGGTCGAAGCGGCAAGGAGGCTGGGAGTCACAGTCCCTGTTGTAGTCAGGCTGGAGGGAACCAATGTTGAACAAGGCCAGGAGATATTGCGCAGCTCAGGGCTGAACTTCACTGTGGCTACAAGCATGAAAGATGCAGCGGAGAAAGTAGTGCCCCTGGCCGTTTAGCTCCAGCCAGACAAGAATAAATCGCGCGGCTTGATTCAGCTTATCGAGACCGGTACGGGCATAAAGCTTACTATAAAGACGAGCAATGCGATAAGAGCCAAAATCTGGCGGCCCCGCCCCAGCGGCTCAGCCGCGTCGGGAAGCGAAGGATGGCGGACAAACATCATCACCGTCAGAAGAGCTACGTAGATAAAGCCGCCAGCCCAGTTGTAGCGCCAGTAGCCGAAAAATGCGATAACTATAGCTGCTGAAAAAGTCAGCAGAGCGATAAGCCGATGAGCCCGGTGGCCGAAGATAGAATAGACTATGTGCCCGCCATCAAGCTGCCCGACCGGTATAAGATTGAGTCCGGTAGCTAGCAATCCTACCCAGGCAGCAAACCAGATGGGATTCCACTGCATAGCGTCGAATGGCGGCAAAGAGAACGCCTTGTTGATCAAAGTAAAGAGCAGTGGAGCATTGAAATCGATAGTGGCCTCGGTAGTCTTAATTTGAGCAAATAGCAATCCGATCAAAGAGGCTGGCACAGCAAAGATAAATCCCGCCAGGGGCCCCGCAATGCCTATGTCAAACAGCGCCCGACGCGATCTTATAGCAGAACGGATGCGGATGAATGCCCCCAGAGTGCCTATCCCGATGCCGGGCAGAAACGGTATGAAATAAGGGAGCGAGGCTTTGACCTTGTAGTAGCGACAGGCAAAGTAGTGCCCCAGCTCATGTGCGCCCAGAATAATAAGCAGAGTGAATGAGAATGCGATTCCGTTTATGAGTGGCACTGGGCTGCTCAGCATGTATCGCGCCAGAAGCGCAATACCATCGGGCTCTTCCAGCAGTCCGATGAGAGGAAAGATCATCCCCGCCAGAGTCGTTGTCACCGCCGTCGCCAGAAACAGAGTTAGATGAACCAGCACCCGCCAGAAGGTGAACTCTCGTTCAACAGGTAGTGAAATAGGTCCGGTGGCAACAGTTATCGCAGCCGGTAGGAGTGGCTGAAGCTCAGGGAACAGGTATGGCTGATAAGGCTCCGATTGATGCGCGTTCATTACTACTAGCTTACGTCTCTCCTGACAATCTCAGCGACTCATACAAACCGGCTATGTTGTAATGAGATCGTTAAACAAGATCGTACCATCAATATAAAAGGCGGTCAAACAGCGGCCCGCCTCTTCTTTATTGCAATTCTGAATGTAGACATTAGGACTGTTGTAGCTCTTTGCCTGGTTTGAAGCGGATCGTTTTACCGGCAGGAATCGCGACCTCCTGGCCTGTACGAGGATTGCGCCCGATGCCGCGCTTGCGCGGTTTCACGACAAAAACCCCAAAGCCTCTCAGCTCTATCCGCTCGCCACGCTTGAGAGCTTCCTTCATGGCATCGAATAGAGCTTCGACTGCAATCTCTGCCTTGATCTTAGGCACCCCCGTCTTATTAGCAACCCGGTTGATGATGTCCAGTTTAATCACGTCTCCTCCGTCTAGCTCCTCGCTCGAACTCAGAAGTCATTGAAGCAATTACAATTGAGAGTCTGCATTATAAGAAGGGTGGTCTGTTCTGTCAAGCAATAGGATGAAGGAAAACTTAAAGATCGAAGGTAATCGTCTCAGCTTGCGCTCGGCTGAGGGGCAATGTTAGACTAGCGGCTCCTTGAAAGATCACATAATCCAAAACCGGAGATAAAAAGCTGATATGTCAATTAAATCTGACAAGTGGATTCGCCACATGGCGCTGGAGCATCGTATGATTGAGCCGTTCGAGCCCAATCAAGTGAGACAGGTTGATGGACGCCGGGTTATCTCTTACGGGACATCGAGCTATGGTTACGACATTCGTTGCGCCGACGAATTCAAACTGTTCACCAACATCTACAGCGCTATTGTTGATCCTAAAAACTTCGATCCTCAAAGTTTTGTAGATATAAAAGGCAATCACGTCATCATCCCTCCTAACAGTTTCGCCCTTGCGCGCACAGTTGAGTATTTCCGTGTCCCGCGCAATGTGCTGATCCTCTGTGTCGGGAAAAGTACATACGCGCGTTGCTTTCGTGGAGATACACGGGTGGCGCTGGTGGATGGGACAGCCCCCACGCTGGAAGAGATGGCGCGCCGGGCTACAGCAGGCGAAATGTTTTGGGGCTACAGCATCGATCAGTGCGGGCGCATCATTGTTGCGCTGCTCGACGCGCCGCGGTATATCGGTCGGGATGCATTGCTGGAAATCGTCCTCGACAACGGCGAGGCGATTCACGCCACGCCAGACCATGAGTTTATCTTACCAGACGGGCGGCTTGCGCAAGCACACACCTTGTCTGCCGGCGATTCTCTGATGTCTCTGTATCGGCAATCTATTCGCGGCTACGAGGCCGTCTATCAGCCATTGAACGGCCATTTTTATCCTACTCATCGCCTCGCCGATGAATGGAATATCCGCCATGGCATTACGGATGACGCCCCCGGCACACGCCGCCATCACCGTGACTACAACCGTTGTAACAACATGCCATGGAACATAGGACGCATGATAGCGGCGGACCATATTCGCTATCACAACGCCAAGAGTTATGGCGAAGATTTTGATCCGGCGCTGCCGTCTCAGGCGATTGGCAAAGCGTTTGAGAGAGAGATGACTGCTAACCTTGTGCGAGAAGCGTTGCATCAGGCCGGCTCCATTCGAGGCGCGACGCGATTGTTAGATTGTGATCGCACGGTAAGCGGCCGCTTCCCTGAAGTGATCGCGCATATTCGCGCTTCTGCCCAAAAAGGCCGCAATCACAAGATTGAGCATATTCGCGCTATGCCGGGTGAGCACGACGTTTACTGTTTAACCGTTCCAGAAGCTGGAAACTTCGCCCTGGAGGCCGGTGTGTTTGTCCGTAATTGTGGTATCATCGTCAACGTTACCCCCCTGGAACCAGAGTGGGAAGGATATGTGACACTGGAGTTTTCCAACACTACCCCCATGCCCGCCAAGATCTATGCCAACGAAGGGGTCGCACAGGTAATATTCTTTGAAGCCGACGAAGTGTGCCAGGTCTCATACAAAGACAGAGGCGGGAAATATCAGGGGCAATTGGGGGTCACTCCACCAAAGCTCTGAACCGGTATGAAACAGAGAAATCAAAAGGCAAAAAATAGAAAGAGGGAGTTTTGTCACCTTCTTTTTTATAGATCAACCAAAGATACCAAAGTAGATTAGAGAGAAATAATAAGAGATTAAAACCTGCCGCTTTTTACTTTTGCCTTTTGATTCTCTTTTTCAAGCTGCGTTACGAAGTGTCGGAAATGTGAGAAAAATTTGGATGCTCAAGCTAATTAAAAATATCTACTTGATTGCGGTTACAAACTCATAATCTTTTTATCTATTTTGCGTGGTGGCAAGTAGGCTTGCTGACCGTCTTGCTTTGAGAATAGCTGGAGCCTCGCGGCAAGACTGTCGATGACGATCCGTACCTGAGATGATGAAGATGATTTTAAGCTGAGGGGAAATGGGGGAAGATGCAACCAAAAGGTCGGATAAAACGGCAACGCCCGCAGATCGAGATTAATCCTGAATCTCTTGATTTCGTTCGGTGGGCACATTTTGAGATCACCAGAAATGGGCATGTCAGCTTTCGCCTTGGCGGAAGCAATATGGAACCTACAATCAAGTACCGGGAAATGGTGACAGTCGCGCCAATCGATGTAACAACATTGCAGCCGGGCGATATTGTTCTTCACTGCACACCGCGCGACACGGCCGTAGTGCAACGGGTGGTCCGGTTTATATACACTCCTGAAGGAAAATTCGTTATCACTCGCGGCGATAATTGTCTGCTTGAGAATGCTCCCGTGCCTGTTGAATATGTAATCGGCCAGATAATCGCAGTCGAGCGAGACGGCGAACAGATATCGCTCATTAATCCGGAGAGGTGATTACTCCGCGGCCTGAGAGCGCGCAGCTTCTATCAAGATGACAACTCAAGGCTTTGATAAGAAGGGCAACCCTCAACCCTGTCCTCGTCCATCCAAACTTTCGCTCTTTAAAGAAGAGATATCGCTGCCCTAATTCTCATTTTGGTTTATAATTACCATCGTTGAGGGTGGGGCTTCTTTCGTTAGGAGTTAAAAGAGATGCAGAGAAAGATCAGGCAAATCCTTGTAACAATAGCGTTGACGCTGTTGAGCGTTTCCGCCGCCGTCAGCGCCGCCTATAGCTTCGATTGGCAACGGGCAGTCTCGCTCTACCAGCAGGGCAAGTACCGCGATGCTCTGGCCGAGTTTCAAGCAGTGGTCAAAGAGTATCCCGATTTTTCCGATGCTTATAAGTTCATCGGCTTCTGCTATGTCAATCTCAACGAATACGAGCATGCTATCGAGGCGCTCAAGAAGACTCTGGAACTCAAACAAAAGGAGCAAAAGACCGATCCAGAAACGCGCGGAGTTCTGGGACAGTCATACTATTTCCTGAAGAGCTACAGCGAAGCCGTGCCACATCTATCAGCCGCAGCCGAGCAACAAGTGAAAGACCTCAATCAACCATCACTGACACCTCAGCAAAAAGCAGGATTGCAAGCAGCAGCGGCAAGAAACTATTATTACCTGGGTGCATCTCAGTTCGTACTCAATAAAGATGATGAAACAATCGATGCCCTGAAGAAGGCTATAGAGCTCTATCCCAAAGATAGCAGATCGCCCGACTTTTTAGGCGCGCTGGAACTGCTGTCCCAAACCTATACACGCAAAGCGACTGCTGCGCAAGATTCGCAAGCCTTTGCTGAGGCAGTCAAAGTAGGGGAACAGTTGCAGAGCTTACGTGATGACGCACGGACAGCCCTGGTCCTTGGCAATGCCTACCTGGGAATAAGAGATTTTGAGAAAGCTGCTACTGCCTTGAAGAAAGCCGCCGATGCTAACCCGGATAATGGCCCGATATGGTTTAACTATGGCCTGGCGCTCTCCCGAAGCAAGCAGTGGGCGCTTGCCGAAGTAGCACTGGAAAAGGCTGCTCAACTGGTTCCTAACAATGTCGGTCTGTTGAATGAACTGGGCTTCGTCTACGAGAGCAATCAAAAATATACCGAAGCACTCAATGCCTACCAGCGAGCTTATGAAGCCAGCGGCAGAACCAATGCCTCAATCCTGGAGAGCATTAACCGCGTTAAGCCTTTTGCCAAAAATTAATGTCCGACAAACTGAAGTTTGCCGCACAATTATGGAATGCCTTAATGTCCGACAAATTTCAGTTTGTCGCTTACCCACCTTAGTCATTAGTCATTTAGAGAGTGCTGTGAAATTCATATCTCGCGCCGGAAAGCGCGGCCGTGAGACTAGCCAGATGCGCAACCTCCGGTAGAGCGGCAGACTGTTTTCGTGCTGCGGAAAGAGCGCAAGAACTCTTCCCGCGTCACGGGCGCGGGGGCCGGTTCCAGGGGCCGGAGCCTCTGCCTACCTTCCTAGTCGCCGCTTCGCAGCCGCTAGGCCATTTCAAAACACTCTCTTATACCGTCCTTGGTTTGAAATCGGGCCATCGGGGAAGCGACCGCGGGCGCCTTACGACCTGGGCTAGGACCAAAATGAGTTCGTAACCCAATTCCAAACGATGTCATTCACTGCCTTCTGCCTTCTGCCTTCCGACCCGGGCTAGTACCAAAATGAGTTGGTAACCTAACTCGAAACGATAAGGCATTGGAAGTACAGTCGCCGGATGTTTGACCAACCCTTCTGTCTAAATATGAGTCTATCACTATCAAATCTGTATCATACCCGCCGTTAAACCCGGCACAAAAATTTTTTCTTCTTCCTCAAAAAAAGTACTTGACAAGAATGGACTCAGATTTTATTATAGTGATGCATTTAAATTTAAAACTCAGTTAATAGGAGGATTGACGATGTTACAGACTGTTTGGAACCCATCGACAGCTCTCTCTTCATTGCAATCGACGCTCAATACTTTCTTCAACGACCCGATCTTTACCAGACCATTCAGACTCACTGAGGACATCTACACCACTTCAGGGCCGAGGGTTGATCTGATTGAACACCCGGAGGAGTACCTGGTGAAATTAGATGTCCCCGGTTTTGACAGTCAGAAGTTCAATATCAGCTATCATGACAACACGCTTACGGTGAGCGGTGAACGCCATCTAGAGGAGCGGGAAGGGCTCCGCTATCACCGGGTAGAGGGTTTCTACGGCCAGTTCACGCGCTCTTTTGTGCTGCCCATCGAAGTAGATGCCGACAAGATAACGGCCAGCTACAACGATGGTGTCTTGACCGTAAGGCTGCCCAAGGCAGAATCGTCTAAACCGAAGAAGATCAAGATCAAAGGGTAAACAACCGAAGCAAGTCAGGCACAGACCACGGTCTGTGAGAATTGAGTTTCATTGAAAGGAGGAAAAGATATGTCACTCGTGAGGTTTGATCCATTCCGCGAGATGATGGAGTTACAGGAGAGAATCAACAATCTATTTAGCGAGAGGCTAACCCGCACCGGTGGGCGCGAGGAGGCTATGACTCAGGCAATGTGGACTCCGGCAGTTGATATATTCGAGAGCGCCGATGAGCTGGTAATTAAGGCCGAGCTGCCGGAGGTTAAGAAAGACGATGTGCAGATCAACGTTGAAAACAATATCCTGACGCTGAAAGGCGAGCGCAGGCTTGAGAATGAGGAGCGGCGCGATAATTACCATCGCATTGAGCGGCTCTATGGAACCTTTACTCGTAGCTTCACTCTGCCGTCTAACGTCGATCAGAACAAGATAACGGCGGAATTTAAGGATGGTGTCTTGCGCATCGTTCTTCCTAAGAGAGAAGAGGCCAAGCCGCGCCAGATTGCAGTCAAGGTAAACTAATTTGCCTCAAGGCAAGGGAATATCTCACGCCTGCTCAGATACTTGCCAGCGACTGGCATGCCTGTTCGGGCAGACAAAATGGGCAGCCGCAGGTAGTATCTGGCACGCGGCTGCCTTTTATTCCTTATCTTATTGTGGGAATGAGAATTGCAACAATGGCTCATCAGGAAATTCTTCCAGAGGGGGGAATAGGCAATGGCAAAGGCAATCGGAATTGATCTCGGCACTACTAACTCGGTAGTAGCAGTAATGGAAGGCGGCAAGCCTACAGTCATAATCAACAGTGAAGGCAATCGTATTACTCCATCGGTGGTCGCCTTCACCAAGACAGGCGAGCGGCTGGTCGGCCAACTGGCAAAGCGCCAGGCAATCCTCAATCCGGAGAATACCATCTACTCGATCAAACGCTTCATGGGGCGCAAGTATTCGGAGGTGACTCAAGAGAGCAAGCAGGTGCCCTACAGAGTCGTTCCCGGCCCGAATGATGCTGCGCGTGTTGAGATCATGGGGAAGCAGTACGCTCCGGAAGAGATCTCGTCCTACATCCTGCGCAAGCTGGCCGATGACGCTTCAAAATATTTAGGAGAGAAGGTAAGAGACGCGGTTATAACTGTGCCTGCTTACTTTAACGACGCGCAGCGTCAGGCGACCAAAGACGCAGGGCGGATTGCCGGATTGAATGTGCTGCGCATTATCAATGAGCCCACTGCGGCCAGTCTCGCCTACGGGTTAGAAAAGAAGAAGAATGAGACAATAATGGTCTTTGACCTGGGTGGCGGAACGTTCGATGTCTCGATACTCGAAGTTGGAGATGGCGTCTTTGAAGTGAAAGCGACAAGCGGCGACACTCACCTGGGTGGAGATGATTTTGACAAGAAGATAGTAGACTGGCTGGCTGAAGAGTTCTTGCGCGATCACGGGATCGATCTGCGCAAAGATCGCCAGGCGCTTCAGCGTCTGACCGAGGCCGCCGAGAAGGCCAAGATAGAGCTCTCCAGCACGACCGAGACTACTATCAGTCTGCCGTTTATCACTGCTGACGCTTCCGGCCCCAAGCACCTGGACACGAAGCTGTCGCGGGCGAAGTTCGAGGCGTTGACTGCGGATCTGGTCGAGCGCTGCATCGGGCCGGTCAAACAGGCGCTGGCTGACGCACGACTAACCGAGCGGGATATAGACGAAGTGATACTTGTCGGCGGCGCCACTCGCATGCCGGCGGTGCAACAGTTGGTCAGACGGCTCACGGGAGGCAAGGAGCCTAATCAATCGGTCAACCCTGATGAAGTAGTTGCCGTTGGCGCAGCCATTCAAGCAGGCGTGCTGGCGGGCGAGGTCAAAGATGTCTTGCTGCTCGATGTGACTCCGCTCTCTCTGGGGGTCGAGACTCTGGGAGGTGTTATGACCAGGATCATCGAGCGCAACACGACCATCCCGGTTCGCCGCAGCGAGATATTCTCAACGGCGGAAGACAATCAGACGGCGGTCGATATTCACGTGCTGCAAGGAGAGCGCGAGATGGCGCGCGACAACCGCACTCTCGGCAAGTTCAGGCTCGAAGGCATTGTCCCGGCGCCTCGCGGCTTGCCTCAGATAGAGGTGACATTCGATATTGACGCCAATGGCATACTCAACGTCTCGGCGGTTGATAAGGCCACCGGCAAGGAGCAGCGCATTACCATCAGCGGCTCCACGTCGCTGGCGAAAGACGAGATCGAGCGCATGGTGCGCGATGCCGAGATGCATGCCGCAGAAGACCGTCGCCGCCGCGAAGAGGTCGAGGCGCGCAACAATGCTGATAGCCTCGCCTATCAGGTGGAGCGCGCGCTCAAGGAGATGGGTGATCGCGTTCCGGTTCACGAGCGGGCGCGCGCCGAGCAGCTTATCGGCGACATCCGCCAGGCGATCAAGGAGAATGCAAACATTGATCGTCTGCGGCAATTGACCAGTGATCTGCAACAGGTGTCGCACAGCCTGGCGGCAACAGCTTATCAGCAGGCCTCTTCGGCCAGAGCTGGCGGCCAGGGCGCTACGCCCGGTTCCGCAGGAGAGGATGTAATTGATGTTGAGTACAGACCGGGGAGCTGAAGCCCATTCTGAATCTTCGGATCTCGGATTGTGAGGAGCAGGTCCTTCAACCAGCAAACCGAGAATCCGAAACTCCTAAAATCGGAAGATGGCAGTCAAGTTCAGAGATTACTATGAAGTATTAGGCGTCGGCCGCTCAGCTACGGCAGACGAGATCAAAGCTGCCTATCGCAAGCTCGCCCGCAAGTATCACCCAGATGTAAATCCCGGTGACAAAGCGGCGGAGGAGAAGTTCAAAGAGATTCAGGAAGCTTACGAGGTGCTGAGCGATCCGGAGAAGCGCAAGCGTTACGATCAGCTTGGGCCCAACTGGAAAGCGGGCGCCGACTTTACTCCGCCGCCCGGCTGGGACTTCGGGCGAGGGGAGCCATTCGGCGGTTTCGGGCGCATAGATTTTGAAGACCTGGGCGGCGCCTTCAGAAGAGAAGGCTTCAGCGATTTCTTTGATATGCTCTTCGGCAGAGCGCGCGCGGCGGGCCGCGGGGCCAGAGCAGGAGCGGGTTTTGCCATGCGCGGCTCCGATGTTGAATCGGAGATTCGCATCACCCTTGAAGAGGCCCATCGTGGCGCCACGCGCAAATTCACCATCCAGGCCGGTGAACTCTGCTCCCAGTGCCATGGCTCAGGCATCCTTAACAACAGACCTTGCCCTGCCTGTGGGGCCACCGGCGCGGTGAGCAGGCCGAAAACAGTCGATGTGAATATTCCCGCGGGAATGCGCGATGGATCGGTGCTCAGGCTTGCCGGGCAAGGCGAGCCGGGAGTGGGCGGCGCTCCCGCCGGGGACCTCTATTTAAAGGTCCGCCTGGAGCCGCACCCGGTCTTCACTGTTGCCGGCGATGACGTGCAGATTGAATTGCCGGTTGCTCCCTGGGAAGCTGTGCTTGGCGCCAGAGTCAATGTTCCGACGCTCGATGGTCAGGCGGAAGTGGTAATCCCCAGAGGGGCCCAGGGCGGCGCGCGGCTGCGGCTGCGCGGCCAGGGCCTCAATCGCCGTCAGGGCGGTAGAGGCGATCAGTATGTCAAGCTTAAAATAGTTGTGCCAACGAGCCCGACGGAAGCCGAGCGGCGACTCTTCGAGCAGCTCGCGCGCGAGTCGCGCTTCAATCCAAGAGAGCAATATGGGAGGGCCACCGGATGAATGAGAGACGCTATCAAATCGCGCTGTCTGCGCCTCAGCTTCGGGAGGGAGCAGAAATTATTGAAGTGGCGGCCCAGTTGTGCGGCGTTCATCCCAGCGTCTTACAGCGATTCGTTGATCTCGGCCTGATCGAGCCGATCCGCTATGGCCCGGATCAGTATCGCATAACTCATTCATCAATCCTCCGGGTCAAGCGCATAGAGAGGCTCAGACGGGACCTGGGAGTGAATCTACTGGGAGCAGGAATTATTCTAGACCTGGTTGATAAAATAGAAGAGTTGAGGCGAGAGGTTGAGCAGCTGCGTTGCAGACTATAGCAGACGTTCGCTGCTCTGTGTTTTCGCGTCGAACATCAAACGTTGAACGGAAGGATGAAGAGAATATGGACATCAACAGAATGACAGAAAAGGCGCAGGAAGCATTACGCGCTGCCCATTCGATTGCCGCGCGGCTCGCCCATCAGCAGATCGACGTTGAGCACCTGCTGATGGCGCTGCTGGATCAAGAAGGGGGCCTCGCTCCTGCCATCTTAGAGAAAGCAGGCGTAAGCCCCGATCGCGTCAAACAGGAACTGGAAAGAGAACTTAACCGAATGCCGCGAGTGAGCGGCCCGCAGGGCGGCCTCGATCAGATATATATCACCTCGCGGTTAAATCAGCTCCTGGTAGCTGCTGAAGACGAAGCTCGCCGGCTCAAGGATGAGTATATCAGCATCGAGCACCTGTTGCTTGCGATGGTGGAGGAAGGGCGCAGGGGGCCCGCAGGCAGAATACTCAATGAGCTGGGCGTCACCCGCGACCGCCTGATGCAGGCTCTGGTGAGCGTGCGCGGCGCTCAGCGGGTGACAAACCAGAACCCGGAAGCTACTTATCAGGCGCTTGAGCGCTACGGGCGCGACCTGACACAACTTGCCGCTCGGGGAAAGCTGGACCCGGTCATAGGCCGTGATGACGAGATACGCCGGATAATCCAAGTGCTCTCGCGCCGAACCAAGAATAATCCCGTCCTCATAGGCGATCCGGGCGTAGGTAAAACGGCCATAGTTGAGGGCCTCGCCCAGCGCATAGTCAGAGGCGATGTGCCGGAAGGATTGAAAGACAAGCGCATTGTCGCGCTCGATATGGGGGCCCTGATCGCCGGCGCCAAGTACCGAGGAGAGTTTGAAGAGCGGTTGAAAGCGGTGCTGAAAGAGATTCAGCAATCGGAAGGGCAGATCATTCTCTTCATCGATGAGCTGCATACGGTTGTCGGCGCAGGCAGAGCAGAAGGCGCAGTAGACGCTTCCAATCTGCTCAAACCGATGCTGGCCAGAGGGGAGCTGCATTGCATCGGCGCGACCACGCTCGATGAGTACCGCAAGTACATCGAGAAAGACGCTGCGCTGGAGCGGCGCTTCCAGCCGGTGCTGGTCGATCAACCTTCGGTAGAGGACACCATCTCCATCCTGCGCGGCTTGAAAGAGCGTTATGAGGTGCATCACGGAGTCCGCATCAAAGACTCTGCGCTCGTCTCGGCGGCGGTCCTGAGCCATCGCTACATCAGCGACCGCTTCTTGCCCGACAAGGCTATTGACCTGGTGGATGAAGCAGCGGCCAAGCTGCGCACGGAGATCGATTCGATGCCGGCAGAACTGGACGAAATCCTGCGGCGGGTTATGCAGCTTGAGATCGAGCGCGAGGCGCTGCGCAAAGAGACAGACGCGGCCGCAGCAGCGCGGCTGGAGAAGTTAGAGAAGGAGCTGGCCAATCTGAAAGCCGAAGCCGATTCGCTCAAGGCGCAGTGGCAGGTAGAGAAGCAAGGCGTTCAGCGGCTGCGCAAGCTGCGCGAGGAGATCGAGCAGACCAAGATCGACATCGAGAGGGCCGAGCGCGAATATGATCTTAACCGCGCAGCAGAGCTTAAATTCGGCAAACTCAATGAGCTGGAGAAGCGACTCCGCGGCGAAGAGGAGATGTTGAGCAAACGGCAGGGCAGAATGCGGCTTATCAAAGAAGAAGTGGACGAAGAGGATATTGCCGAGGTCGTAAGCCGATGGACGGGAATCCCGGTAACTAAACTCCTCGAAGGCGAGATGCAGAAGCTGCTCTCGCTGGAAGAGCATCTGCACCGGCGAGTGGTAGGTCAGGACGAAGCCGTCGCTGCCGTTGCCGACGCTGTGATCCGGGCTCGGTCGGGGCTGAAGGACCCTAACCGGCCTATCGGCTCATTCATCTTCCTCGGCCCGACCGGCGTCGGCAAAACAGAGCTGGCGCGGGCGCTGGCCGAATTCCTGTTCGACGACGAGCAGGCGATGATCCGAATAGACATGTCCGAGTATCAGGAGAAGCACACCGTCGCCCGTCTGATTGGGGCCCCTCCTGGTTACGTTGGATACGAAGAAGGCGGACAGCTTACCGAGGCGGTGCGGCGGCGGCCCTACTCGGTCATCCTCTTTGACGAGATCGAAAAGGCGCATCACGATGTGTTCAATGTCATGTTGCAGATACTTGATGATGGTCGATTGACCGATGGCCAGGGCCGAGCGGTCGATTTCAAGAATACGGTCATCATCATGACATCGAACATCGGCAGCCACTACATACTTGAATATCGCGGCAGCACGGATGAGGCCTCTTATCAAGCGATGAAAGAGGATGTGCTCAGCGCGCTGCGCCAGCACTTTCGCCCTGAATTCCTCAATCGGGTTGATGAGATAGTCGTCTTCCATTCGCTCAGCGAAGAAGACTTGAAGAAGATAGTCGATATACAACTGGGCAGGCTGCGCAAACGTCTAGAAGAGAGGCATATTGAGCTTGTATTGACAGAAACGGCAAAGACTCAACTGGCGCGCATAGGCTACGATCCTGTTTATGGGGCGCGGCCGCTCAAACGCGCCATTCAACGAGAGCTTGAAACGCCCATAGCCAGGCGGATCATTAAAGGTGAAATCCGCGACAATTCCACCGTCGTGGTCGATTATGTTGCGGGCAAGTTTGAATTCTCCAGCCAGATAGCAGCATCTCAGGTTGGAGATTAGTTTGAATCGAGTAACGCTGCGGACATCTGTTCAGCAGCAGCTTACTATGGTAGTAACTGAAGTTTTAGGCAAGGTCGTTCGTCCTCAGCGCAAATGGTTAGCAGTGGCGCAGGTTGCGCGACGTCTGCTATGGCCGGAGGTGGCAATTGACTTAGGCACATCAAATACGCTCATCAGCATTGTCGGCAATGGAGTAGTGCTCAACGAGCCATCGGCTGTGGCGGTCAGCGCGGTAACGGGAAAGATCGTCGCTGTGGGGCATGACGCCAAGCGATTGATCGGGCGCACGCCTCGCAATGTGCGAGCCTTTTATCCTCTGTCCGATGGAGTAATTGCCGATCTGGATGCGACTCAAGGAATGTTGACTCACTTCATCGGCAAGGCGCTGGGCGGCAAATCGGTGTTGAAGCCGCGAGTGGCAATAGCCGTGCCGAGTCAGGCGACGGAAGTTGAACTGAGAGCAGTTGAAGACGCCATCTGGCGCGTGGGCGCGCGCAGCGTATTGCTTGTAGAGGAGCCGCTGGCAGCGGCGCTGGGAGCGCATCTGCCGGTTGACAAGCCGCACGGACAAATGATCATAGACGTGGGCGCCGGGACTACCGATATTGCTGTGATCTCGCTCTCAGGATTTATCTATTCTCATACTCTGCGCGTTGCCGGTAACGAAATGGACGAGGCGATCATCGCCGAAGTCAAGCGCACACATGGTTTGATTATAGGCCCCCAGATGGCCGAGCGAATAAAGATTCAACTGGGTTGTGCTGTGCCTCCAACCGAACGTAGTATAATGGAGGTCAAAGGGCGAGATTTAGTCTCCGGTCTGCCCAGAGTAATTGAGCTGTCGAACGCGGAAGTATACGAAGCTATTCAGCCGCTGGTGGCGCAGATTGCTGGCGCAACGCGCAAGGCGCTGGAGATATTGCCGCCGGAAATTGCCGCCGATCTTATCGACACGGGAATTACTCTGGTGGGAGGCGGATCGCAACTGCGCGGGTTCAGCCAGTTGCTGCAACAGACAACCGAATTGCCGGTTACTCTGGGCGAGGACCCCCTTCTGGCGGTGGTCCTTGGCGTAGAGCGAATGCTGGAGACCGGAGGCGGCTTTGTCGCCGGAAGCAAGGAGCTTCAGCCGCGATTGACCAAACGGTTGAAGTGGATATTCAGCGGCATACGCTAAGTAAACTAATGCTGTGGACGTCCGCTCCGCAGTCGTCCGCCTATCAACCTATGGCATTTGCACTGACTCTCGCAGGATTATTTGGCATACTGTTTATAGCCTGGATTGCCTGGTCTATCTGGGATTACGTTAAATATCAACAATCGCTCAAGCCATCAAGCGATTTCCTTGAGCGAATGAAAGCGACGAAGAAGGTACAATGAGCGAAGTCAAACGGAGACAACTACAGGAGGCAGTGGCCCTGAGTCCGACAGAGACAGATATGCAACCGGGGACAGCTCGATTTGCCTCATTGCTGGAGGCCCATCGCGGCGAGCGCCATATCATCGTCATACAGAATTTCCCCGATCCCGATGCTATCTCTTCTGCGCTGGCTCATAAGATGATCTCAGCCGAATACAACATCGACGCTGACATCGTTTACGATGGCATAATCAGCCATCAAGAGAATCTGGCTCTGGTCAGGTTGCTGGATATAGACCTGATGCGCTACAACAGCGACTATGATCTGTCGCGCTATGCTGCAAGCATCTTCGTCAATAACCAGGGTAGCCGCACTGTCCTGACCGAGCGGCTGAAGCAGGCAGGGGTCAAACCGCTTATGATCGTTGATCATCACGAGCTGCAAACATCTCTTGGGGTGGAGCTGCTGGATATTCAGAAGGTCGGCGCGACAGGCACTATCTATACCGGTTATCTACGCGATGGATTGCTGGTTCTGGATAAGACCAACTCCAAGCATGTGCAACTGGCGACTGCTTTGATGCATGGCATTAGAACCGAGACGGGGAACCTGGTGCGCGCTCGCGCCGAAGATTTCCTCGCCTGCGCTTATCTGGTGCGCTTCGCCGATCAAGCTCTGCTCTCTGAGATACTGAAAGTCAAACGGTCGAAGAAGGTGATGGACATTATCGAGACTGCTCTGGGCAATCGCGCGGTGCGCGATAACTATAGCATCTCCGGAGTTGGCTACCTGCGCTCCGATGACCGTGACGCCATACCGCAGGCGGCGGATTTCTTGTTGACCGAGGAGAATGTCCACACTGCAATTGTGTATGGGATCATGATTATGGATAGCGGGCGCGAAGTGGTAATAGGCTCGCTGCGCACATCGAAGCTCACGCTTAACACAGATGAATTCCTCAAGGACGCATTTGGAAAGAATGAGCAAGGCAGCTACTACGGCGGCGGCAGGCTTGATGCCGGGGGGTTCGAGATCCCGATCAGTTTCCTGTCCGGCTATGCGGACGAGGAGTTCATGAAGCTTAAGTGGAAGATATACGATGCCCAGGTCAAGCAGAAGATCTGGTCCAAGATAGGCGTGGAAGACAGGCAGAGAACGACAACGCGCAGTGAAGAAAGTTAGAGAGTGAGGGGGTAAAACAACCGATGACCGAGAGATGGCGCCAGATGGTTATTTTCGGCATCACGCCCTCGCAATCCGGCGAGCGGTTATGGCAGCCTGCGGCCGATGTCTATCGCACGTCCGATGGCTGGATTGTGAAGTTCGATCTGGCAGGAGTCTCACTGGAAGATATTGAGGTGAGCCTCTCTGGCTGTCATCTGCGGGTGCGGGGGGTCCGCCGGGATACGCTACTGCGGGAAGGTTATAGCTATTATCAGTTGGAACTGGCTTACAGCCGGTTTGAGCGGGCGATTACTTTTCCTTGCTTGATAGATAGCTCGGACATTGTCTCTGAATATCGCGATGGATTGCTTATTCTCAGACTCACATGTAGAAGTTAATCCCGGGAGCGAGCGCCTCTCATCCTCGCCTGCCTGTTGCAATATATTGCAACGGGCAAGCAAGGATGAGAGGCGCTCGCAGAGTATTTCTAAGGAGTTTTTCAGCTGGCTCGCGTGACGCGAGAGAAATGATGAAAATGCGATGTACAGCGACCTGTTAGGTTGCTGATAGGTCGCGCACTATCAGCAAGGCTGACCGCCACGGCTGTACATTTTCTGAGGAGTCTTTCATGTCGTCAGCGACGACGCTCTGAAATAATGAGAACAGCGCAGTTGGAAGAAGCCTGCCCGCCTGCCTTCTGCCTTCTGCCTACTGTCTTCTGAGGAGCAGATATATATGAGTAGTGAGCAAAAGCTAATCGATCTTCCGGTGCTGCCGGTCAGGAGCACGGTTGTTTTCCCTTATATGATAATCCCTTTGGCTGTAGGCCGCCCTCGCTCGTTAGCGGCGATCGAGGCGGCGCTCTCTACTGAAGAGAAGTTATTGATAGTCATCGCCGAGCGCCATCCGGTAGAAGGGGACCCAAAGCCTGAAGACCTCTATCGCGTGGGCACACTGGTCGTGATCAAGAAGATGCAGCGCATGGAGGGGGACCAGATGCAGTTTGCCGTCCAGGGGCTCGACCGGGTAGAAGTGATAGATTTCGACTACGGCCCCACCTATCTGAGAGCGAAGGCGAGAATTTTGCCTGAGCCGGTTGAGGACACCCCTGAAGTAGAAGCATTGCGGCGCAGTATAAATGAGATGATCGGCCGCGGCCTCAGCTTGCTGCCCGGAGCGCCGCCGGAGCTTGCTTCTCTCATCACCGGCACCGATGACCCGGTAAAGCTCGCCTACCTGCTCGGCACCCTGCTCAACCTCGATCTGGAGAGAGAGCAGGCTCTGCTCGAAGCCAATTCCCGCGAAGAGATATTGCGGCTGGCTCACAGCTATCTTGCCCGTGAAATTCAGGTGCTAGAAGTGCGCTCGCGGATTGCAGGCGAGGCCCAGGCCGAGATGAGCAAAGCTCAGCGCGACTACATACTGCGCCAGCAGTTGAAGGCTATTCAGAAAGAGCTGGGCGAGCAGGAACCGGAACAGGCCGAAGCCAACCTGCTGCGCGAACGGTTGGAGAAGGCCGATCTGCCCGATGAAGTGCGCAAGGAAGCAGAAAGAGAGCTGTCGCGCATGGAACGGCTCCCCACCGCAGCGCCCGATTATCATGTCATCCGCACTTATATTGAATTGATACTCGATCTGCCCTGGCGCAGGGGTACCCAGGATATTCTTGATCTGGAGCGCGCGCGCCAGGTGCTTGATGAGGACCATTACAATCTCAAAGAGGTCAAAGAACGCATACTTGAGCATCTGGCAGTGATCAAGCTCAAGCCGGATGCCAAGAGCCCGATCCTCTGCTTTGTTGGGCCCCCGGGGGTCGGCAAGACGAGCCTCGGCATGTCAATAGCGCGCGCGCTGGGCAGAAAGTTCGAGCGCATGTCGCTCGGCGGCGTGCGCGACGAGGCGGAGCTGCGCGGGCATCGCAGAACCTATATTGGAGCCCTTCCGGGACGAATCATACAGGCGCTGCGACGGGCGGAAGTTAACAACCCGGTGCTGATGCTGGATGAAGTGGACAAGCTGGGCGCAGACTTTCGCGGCGATCCGGCCTCGGCGCTGCTGGAAATCCTCGACCCGGAGCAGAACCACACGTTCCGCGATCATTATCTGGACCTGCCGTTCGATCTATCGCGGATCTTCTTCATCTGTACGGCCAATTCGCTGGCCCCGATCCCGGCGCCGTTGCGCGATCGGATGGAGATCATCTACCTCTCCGGCTACAGCGAAGAAGAGAAGTTGCAGATCAGCAAGCACTATCTGATACCCCGCCAGATAGAGCGCAACGGCCTGAAGCCGGATCAACTGACTATCACCGAAGATGCTCTGAGAGGCGTGCTCTTAAACTACACGCGCGAGTCCGGCGTGCGTCAGCTTGAGCGCACAATAGGTCGGCTGGCTCGCAAAGTGGCATTGCGCGTGGCGCGAGGCGAAATCGAGCGGGCAGTGATCCGAGGCGAAGACCTGGAAGAGTACCTCGGACCGGGAAGGTTCTTCCCGGAAACTGCTCGTCAACAACTGCCTCCGGGAGTGGCAACAGGACTTGCCTGGACCGAGATGGGAGGAGAAGTGCTCTTTGTCGAGGCTACACTGCTGCCGGGCGGAAAGGGGTTGACGCTGACCGGCCAGCTCGGCGATGTGATGCAAGAGTCGGCTCGCGCTGCTCAAAGTTATCTGTGGGCCCACGCCAAAGAGTTTGATATAGATCGGGAGCTATTTGAAAAAGCGGGAGTTCATCTGCATGTTCCGTCGGGGGCAATACCCAAAGATGGCCCCTCGGCGGGAGTGACAATGACAGCGGCGCTGGCTTCAATGTATACCGGCAAGCCTACTCGCAGCGACACGGCGATGACAGGAGAGATCACCCTGTCGGGCCTGGTGCTGCCGGTGGGCGGAATAAAGGAGAAGGTGCTGGCCGCGCGCCGCGCCGGAATCCGCCGCGTTATCTTGCCTGAACGCAATCGAAGCGATCTCAAGGAATTGCCCGACGAGGTTCGCGCCGATTTAGAGTTTATCTTCATCAAGGAGATCAGCGAAGCCTTGCACGAAGCGCTCGTTGAGACGGCTGTGGCCGTTTAGCTTACGTTCTACGTTCAATGTTAAAAACGTAGAACGTAGAACGTAGAACGTAGAACGGAATGTCAATTGTCCAGAGTCTATCAAATGAATTTGAGCGATTGCATCAGACGGCGCTTGAGGTCTTGGAGCTGATCCCGCCGGAGAAGCTCTACTGGCGCCCTTATGAGAGCGAGCGCTTCCTGAGAGTCTATTCTTGCGGCGAGCTGCTGGCGCATATTGGAGCAATTGTCGAGTACGGTTTCAACGGCATCAGCCGCAATTTCTGGGATGATCCATTCGACTGGACGATGCCTGAAGCGCTGGCCAGCAAGGAGAATATCAAGCTCTATCTGGAAGAGGTCGCAGCCATTCGTCGAGAAGCGTTCTCGCTGCTTAAAGATGAGGATCTTTCAAAGTTAATCTATCCGCCGAGCGGCAAGCCGGTCACCATCGGGCAATTGATTATTAAGATGTTGACGCACGCAGTCCACCACCGAGGCCAGGTGTATGCGTATGTCCATCTTTTCTCAGAAGAAAAGTTGCCATCTATCTTTGTAACGGCCGTATCCGACCATCAGTAGAGCGCCAATAATCGATCCAGTCCCGTAGGTACAAATCGAACAACAGTCATCAAATTAGCCAATAGACTTTGAGGCCAAAAAGCGGTGAGCTCGAAATTTTTTGGGTTCATCACGAAAACGCGTGCAAAAACAATGCACGCAACCGGAAGGCGAGCGAAGTTGCGGAAACCATAAGCCTTGCGTTTGAGTAATTGCAGGGCATTGTTAACTCCCTCGGCAAAGGGCATTGGTCGCCCGCTCAATAAAATAGTTCAGAATCCAAGCCTTCCAATCCTCCACCGCCTTGAGAAAATTGTTGAGTGCTCTTCGGGCCAACACTCTTGGCCAGTTCTATCCACTCATCCAACTTCTCGCCTGCCTGTCCGATCTCCTCACTCTCTTCATACCAATCACAGAACTCTTCCTTGAGATGATGCATCAGCGCCCTCCTCCGGGCATTGATCCAAAACTGCGTCCAGAATCTGTTTCTGCTCCTCATCCAACTCGTCGTAATTGCTCACTATCAACCAGCGTGTCCCCTTCAACTCTCGTTGTTTTTCCCCTGGTAGAGCACGCTCTCATCTGGCGGCGCAGTTTGCTGATCGCTTCCAGCCGCCTTCTTCTCCACATGAAAGCGATCAATCACAATCACAGCGTTGGGGAATACCTCCAGCGCAGCATAAAAGTAGCCATCCCACATATCGATGGTCACCACTTCAACTTGCCCCCGTTGCTCCTCAGTCCAACTCTGCTTGATCCAACTGAGCAACTCCTCTAAGGTGTAAAGGATGCTCATATTGCTAGTCAATCACTCTGTGACATTTTTTCGCCCTTGCACGTATTTCCGTGATGAACCAAAAATTCTTCCGCTCGTTTGAAATTTCTCTTGACTCTTCCTTTGCCCCTGTATTATAAACTTACACCGAAGCGCGAACTGATAAACTTTAAAATCCGACTTTCTAGGGATCAAATCCTCTGCAATGGTTTCTGGAGTTGTTTCTTAATCAATCTTCTTGATGATCAAATCGGGGGTGGGTTTATGACTTTCTCTCCGTGATTCCTGAATGTGACCAGGCGAGTTTGTGGCTAATGTACAGCAACCTGTCAGGTTGCTGATCGCGATAACCTGCTGAGAAGTGTGGAAAGCCGACGAGCTTGCTAGAGTAGTTTGGCGACTGCTGTCAGCAAGCCCGCCGCCTTCATCAACGATCACCGCTTTTTCGCGGAAAGGGGATCGTTATGTCCATAATATGGCTAATTAGCCCTTTATTCAAGAAGAATCACAACGAGAATAAGAATCAGCTTAAAGACTGTGCGGTTGCTACTCCAATCCGCTATCAGCAACCTGCAATCACCAATAGCCAGTGGTTGAGCGTCTCTCTTGACTTACTTACTAATCTAATCCGCAATCCGAAATCCGCAATCCGAAATCTTCTGATTCTAAATCTGAATCGACAAGTAGCAATCATAGCGACTCGGTCCGAGTCGAGTCGAAGTCAATTCAAAGGTCATCTGTTTATGCCATTTGCAAGGAGGAATCTATGTCACGCTTAAAATCATTACCAGAAATCCGCCATATCAGACTGACCGGCCTTAGTCCGGTCTCACTAATGGTCATCGCTTTCGCCATCGTTACTGTGTTGACAGTGACTGTTCGGGCCTGGCTGGCCCCAGCAGCAACTACAGGTGCTCCAGCCTCAGCTAAAGTTTCTTTAGCATCATCCACTACTGCGGCCCAAGGCAACCCAGCACAGGTGCGAATCGAAGTAGAGCGAATCACAATTCGCCCACGTGGCTTTGAGCCAACCGAGATCACGCGCCCTGCTGGACACTTTATTCTCGCTGTCAATAATCGTAGCGGGCTTGAAGAGGTTGCTTTGCGTCTCGATCGAGTGGCAGGCAGCCGCCTGCGCGAGGTACGGGTCCCCAGGACAAAACTAGACTGGAGAAGCTTGGTTGATCTAACCCCAGGGCGTTACGTGCTGACAGAAGCCAATCACCCGGATTGGATCTGTCACATCACCATTACTGCCCGATAAAGGTATAAGAACCAAAAGTTAATTAGATTAATGGCCGGTTATAGGCCGCCAATCCCTAGCACCTGAATGGAGGAGAATACAATGATTAACATCGCTATTATCATTCACTCATCTTTGGCCACCATGATTCGCTGCTCACTCGCAATCGCATTGCTGTTGTCGCTATTGGTCAGTATTGTCAATGCACAATCTACCAGCTTGACCGACGGTTCTACACCATTCGGTACTGCTCCCGGGGCACCTGCCGGGTCGTATGCGCTGAGCGGATTTGACAACATTAATTTCTATAACGGTAACCTCAACTTCCGTCTGCCACTTTTGCAGATGGGCGGGCGCGGCGCAGCGCAATACATTATGATGCTGCCGATCGAGCAACGCTGGCGCGTTGTGACAAATGCTGCCGATAATGGCCAATACATCGAATACATAAGTTACCCTGAAGCAAATTGGTGGAACGGGCTAGAACCCGGCTATGGGCCTGGCGTGCTACAGGGACGGCAGGTGTCTGACTTCCCTAATGCTTGCGGTCACAATGGCGTCACACTCACTCGCCTGACTTTCACTGCATCTGATGGAACGGAGTATGAATTGCGTGATCAGGCTACTGGCGGAGAGCCCAAACAAATCCAATGCTTCCAAAGCTTTTCCCGCGGAAATGTTTTTATTACGGCAGATGGCACAGCAGCTACCTTCATTTCTGACTCGACCATTTATGATACCTACGATGGCTCGTTCCCAAACCTGATCTATCCTTTAGGGTATCTCATACTTCGCGATGGCACTCGCTATCGTATCGATAATGGACGGGTTAGTTGGATACGCGACCGTAATGGAAATCGTCTGAGCTTCACCTATGACAGCTCCAGTCGAGTGACTTCAGTTACAGACTCTCTCAACCGCCAGGTGACAATCGCCTACGATGTTTCTGATGTGCCGCCTTATGGTCTGTGCGACCAGATCAGCTTCAAAGGCTTTGGCGGGGCGCAACGGATGATCCGAATTTCAAAGACCAATCTTCAATACGCACTCCGCTCGGGTTATTCTCTTCAGACATACGCAGCGTTGTTTCCAGAACTTAATGGCGCTAGCAGCAGCACCAATCATAATCCAACCGTTATCTCCTCAGTCTGGTTGCCTGATGGTAGGCGCTATCAATTCTTTTATAACAGCTACGGCGAGTTGGCACGGGTAGTGCTCCCAACAGGAGGAGCATTTGAATACGACCATACACCTGGCTCAAGCGTATATGCAGTGGATACAGAGTTAGAGATTTACCGCCGAGTTGTGGAGCGCCGCGTTTACCCGGACGGGACTACGCTTGAAAGTAAAATGACCATAAGCAACTTTGAAACTTCTAATCCCGCTCTTACTACGGTTACAGTAGATCACCTCAATCTAGGCGGAACACTGCTACTGCGCGAAAAGCACTACTATAATGGTAGTGCACTTGCCTCGTTGGGTCAAAGACCGCTTAGCTACTCATTCTGGAAAGATGGCAAGGAGTATCAAACTGAATATATTAATAGCAATGGCACAACTGTGCTTCGACGAGGAAGTGAAACTTGGCAGCAGAGGGCGCCAGTGAGTTGGTGGAACAACTGGTGGAACACATACCAGCAAGGGGCTGAGCCATCCAATGATCCGCGCATAACCGAGACGGTCTCGACATTAGTCGATACCAATCAGGTGGCGAAACAAACATTCACTTACGATGATTACAACAACAAGACTAACGTCTACGAGTATGACTTTGGTTCAGGAGCAGCCGGACCGTTAGTGCGCCGCACAGAGACTGTCTATTTAACAATCAATAATGGATACAATTACCAGACCGACACTAACATCCACCTGCGCAGCTTGCCAGTGCGTCAGTCTGTCTACGACGCCAGTGGCATAGAACGGGCACAGACGACCTATCAATATGATAACTATACAGCGGATGGAAGCAACGCGCCGCTAACTGATAGACCAGGGATCAGTGGATTCGATAGTGGATTCACTACCTCTTACCTGATTCGGGGGAATGTTACTCGCGTATCGCGCAGGCTGATCTCTAGTGGAATCGATCTTAGTACTTATCAGAACTACGACATCGCAGGTAATGTGGTGAAGATTAAAGATCCGCGAGGCAACTGGACAACATTGGAATACAGCGACCGCTTTGGTTCTCCCGATGGTGAGGCGCGATCTAACAGTGCCCCGGCACCCCTTAGTGGGCAGACAAGCTATGCATTTGCGACTAAAGTGACCAATCCGCTTGGTCACACTACTTACACTCAATTTGATTACTACATCGGCAGGGCGGTTGATTTCGAGGATCAGAATGGGACAGTGACCAGCGGCTATTACAGTGATGCGCTTGATCGACCGACTCAGGTGATACTTGGCGTCAATCGTGGTGACCCATATAGAAGTCGAACTCTATTCACCTACAGTGACTCAATAAGAAAGATTACTACCAACAGTGACTTGGTCAACTACACTGATGGACAGCTTACAACCGACCTGACCTACGATGGACTAGGACGAACAGTGGAGACACGCAGCTACGAAGGCAGCGGCTGGATGATCACCAGTCAGGTGACTTATGACGCGATGGGCAGAGTCAGCCGCAGTTACAATCCTTATCGCTCAACTATTGATTCCAGCTATGGCTACAGCCAGACCAGCTATGATGCTCTTTCGCGAGTGATAAGTGTGACCAGTCGTGATATCAACGGAGTGTCAAGCGGGACAGTGCAGACCAGTTACAGTGGCAATCAAACCACAGTAACCGACCAAGCAGGAAAGGTGAGACGAAGCACTACCGATGCGCTTGGTAGGCTGGTACAGGTAGTAGAAGACCCCAACTGGCTGGCATACTTGACTAGAAGCAGTCTCATAAATAGCATCTGAGTAAGATAACGACACAACCAAGGTGCACGAAACCAAGGAAGTTCTCGACATGGCGCTCGTAACGCATCCCCAGTCGGCGGAAGTTTTGCAGCCAGGCCGTAGCCGTTCGACGATTTGAGGGCGCTTGGCGCCCGAAGAGCGCCGGCCGTCGGCCGCCGCAAGGGCCTGCCATCTTGCGTTGGAGGTTTCTTTCGGTTTTCTCTGTGAGGAGCGATCATCGGCGACACCTTGCTCTT
>Ga0209172_10003384_pt1 | contig 24597 bp, 14 predicted proteins | sample LarsenN4metaG_FD_184113 | JGI IMG/M metagenome (GOLD analysis project Ga0209172, IMG submission 184113) | Hot spring sediment bacterial and archeal communities from British Columbia, Canada, to study Microbial Dark Matter (Phase II) - Larsen... ... | reverse complement strand
ACGGCCTGTGGGAGATGCGCGGGCACCCGCGCGCCGTCACGTCGTCACTCGCCGCGCAGGACGTCGAGACCGCCCGGCGGTTGTGGGACCTCTCAGCGCAGCTCACATCCACCCGCTTCCCGATCTAACTCCACGGCCAATGCCGCCGGATGCGGTAGGACCTGGCTCCCCGGGCGTGTCCGGGATTCGGGACTACACCCCCGTCAGAGATCCGCGCGACGGTTCGTTGGTCGTTCCGGCCCTGCAGCTCGGCTGACCTCACCTCAACTCGATCGGTTGCAAAGTCGTACAACATGTACCACTTCCGGCGTTGACCGTACTCGGCGTATCCATATGATCCGCCTCAATAACTCAGCTTGGTTGGTTCGTTCCGCGGGCGACATGGGCTGAAGGCCCGCTAGGCGAAGGGGCGCTCGATGCGAAAGGCGGCGATTCTCACACTCCTCCTCATAACGGCTACGTTGATGGCGTACCCCAGTGAGGTAGCCGCGGCCCCAGGCTCCCAATCCGCGGCGCAAGATACACCTATCTTTCGTTGGCCATGGCCGCCAAATGAAGAGTGGGGATACAACCAGGGCCCGCATGGGTCACCAGTTAGTCTTGACTTCCAGCCGCTCAATATAGCAGTGGGCTGTTCACCAGCAGTGGATACGACGCATGTCGTGCGTCCAATGGCGCCTGGCAAGGTCGTTGATGTCACGTATCCGACTGCTGACCATGGCGCGGACCAAAGTGTGCCGGTTTCGCTGAAGATCGATCACGGCGGCGGTTGGTTCAGTTACGTCACACATCTGGCCAATACAACCGTGGACCAGGGTTCCAACGTGACCTACTCAACCAACCTCGGAAACCCGTCGTGCTACTTCGAAGAAGGCGGCAGCGCTACAGGCAGGCATGTACACGTTGGGCTGATTCATGATTCGTCTCAGTCAGCAATCTTCGACACGAGCATATGTGGTTGGACCGTTTCGGACACAAGCCCATATGTGATCACAAAGGGGAGTGTCGTCGCCTATCCATTGGGGAATGCGGAAGGTCAACCACGTGGGATTATCTCAAACGACAATTGTCCGGAGCCGCCACCGCCGCTGAAGGTCCTCGTTGCGGGCGGAATGACCTCGAACTCGTGCACTATCAACTCCGACTCGAGCGCTCCCGCGACGTGCCCCGCTGGGGAACAAGCGGACAAGGACGGTGTCGTAACCACAATCAGGAAGGCGCTGGGTGATCAAGCAGTCGTGGAGTGGCTTTCTTACGTTGATGGTGTCGATGGCACCGATGCCAATGCATGGCAGGAGCCCTACACCAAAGCGGATACTTGTCGCGGCGTCTCAAACTTGGGAGCCAATGTCGAAGAAGCCATTGACGCTGCGCATCCAGACACGCGCGTCGTCCTCGTTGGGCATAGCTTGGGCGGCTTCGCGATTGCCAAGTGGGCATCCGGCGCATCCGCAACAAGACTAGGGCGCGTCTCCTCCATTGTCACGCTCGATTCGCCGCTAAACATCGATACCTTCGGGGCTGCCAGCTTTGTGCAGGCCGCGATGGATGCGCTTTGGCGCTGCAGTGTGCGCGATGGAGATAACGACCCTGGCGGCTTCTTCCCTGGATGTGGATTCTTCGATGAGGAGAGAGCCCAATGCCGGACGTATAACGAACTGACTTCGGACAGCATTCAAAACGCCATCGGGCAGGTGCCACGTAAGGTTCCGTTCGCTGCTTTCGACTGCAGAGGACTAGGGACCGACGAGTTCGACATATTGCCAGAAGAGCTTGACGGTGACGGTATAGAGCCGAAGCTCACACCGTGTCTCAACACAGTTGAAGAACTGCTGGACGAAGCGCTGATCGAGGTCATCTGTGAGGAGCTGGCAGCCCGATTTCCCAACAAGGTGACCATTGCAGCTTGTCTAGCTGCCCTCGTCGGCACTTTCCTGACGGGCGTAGATACGGACTTGGACGGGACGTGGCGCTACCACGGTACTAATGATCCGTTCAATGGTCACGACTTCTATCGCAACGCCTCCGCTGCGCATCACATTGCTGACAGCATTAAGACAAGGCTCATTGAGATAGGACAGACGGCCGTTGGCCCGCTCTGCACAGACGCTGGACACTGGGCGCCCGACCAGCACGCGCATTGGATAAACGGGGCCGCCTGCCGAACAGACGACACTGTCACGACGGAATTCACCGTCCCTCAGCAAGAGGATGTCCTCGCCGTTCGACTCGTCTACGGTGGTGACCTCAGCGCCGAGGTCAAGATCGGTAATGGCCAGTGGATCGATCTTGCGCCGACGGGTGCCTGTGCGGTCTATCCATACCACACGCGGGGTGCGTTCGACCTCCTTGGAAAGGAACTCTGCTGGTGGTATTACGCGAAGCCACCGTCGGAATTCGACACAGTCACTATACGCACGGAGGAGAAGTGTGCGTTGTTCCTCGGCTGTCGGGATTTCGTACTCGATGGCGTCGAGGTCCTCTATAAGCCCCAGCCGCCTGACTCGTCAGGAGGAGGAGGTGGGCCAACGGTCCCGGCTGACCTGATCTCGCGCGAGGGAGACACTCTGTGGATCAACGTGGGTCCCCGCGCGTCGTTGAGAAATGTGGCGACGTCCGAGGTCAACGAAACCGTAACCGTGGCGTTCGACGCGGCATCAGGCATGTACGTCGCCGAAGGCTTCGGACAGCGAGATGAACAAGCGGCTGATGGTATCTCGCTGATTACGGGAGATGGAGCTTCGGGGAATGATGCGCTGCTACTGGAGAACGTGAGTGTCCGGGCGGAGCTTCACGGTGGCGACGGCGCTGACATGCTTACCTCTGGTTCCGCGGGTGATTGGCTTACGGGCGGCCCCGGCCCGGATGTCCTGTCCTCCGACGCTGGCAATGACACTGTAGACGCGGGCAGCGGCGACGATTTCGTTTCATCGGGTAGCGGTGATGATGAAGTCGAAGGGGGCGACAATCCTGATCAGCTGTTTGGTGAGTTTGGCGATGATGCGATGAACGGCGGATCCGGCGCCGATCAGATTGGCGGTGGACCCGGCGCAGATCTGCTCGGTGGTGATGGTGAGAATGACAGTCTGTCCGGCGGGCCTGGTGCTGACACGATGCGCGGCGGCACCGGCGACGACATCATGAGTGGCGACGCGGACAACGACGACTTGGACGGTGAAGAAGACAACGACAGCATGTCCGGTGGCGACGGAACCGACCGCATGCGCGGCAACTCAGGCAACGACGAAATGCATGGCGACGATGGCCAGGATGATATGGAGGGCAACGAGGGCGCTGACACGATGAGTGGCGGGCCTGGTGCCGACGCGATGATCGGCGGCACTTCGACCGTCGGCACGCCGGACTCCGGCGACTCCATGAGCGGCGGCGACGCTCCTGATGTCATGGTCGGCGACAACGGCACGATCGCCGGCACGACCGTCACGCTGCTTGACCTCAATCCCATCGGCGACGACGACGTGATGCACGGCAACGCCGGTCCGGACCTGCTGTACGGGGGGCCGGGCAACGACGAGATGCACGGCAACGACGGCGACGACTACATGGAAGGCAACAACGACGCCGACACGATGACCGGCGACGCGGGCGCTGACCGGATGATCGGCGGTACGTCGATAGCGGGTATCGCTGACGGCAACGATACGATGGATGGCGACGACGCGATCGACCACATGATCGGCGACAACGGCGTCATTCCGATCACCGGCACGCCGACCATCATGTTGTTCGAGGTTCCGTTCCTGCATCAGCCGCCCCCACCCGCCGGAACCAGCGGCGATGACGCCATGTCGGGAGGAGCCGCGCCCGACGTGATGTACGGACAGTCCGGCAACGACGAGATGCACGGGAACGACGGCGACGACTACATGGAGGGGAACGCGGGCGCCGACACGATGACTGGCGATGGCGGCGAGGACGACATGCTCGGAGGCAACGGCCGCGATACCGGCAGCCCGGGCAGCGGCCGCAGCTTCGCGAACGTCCTCGACGACAACGTCAACGGATCTGGAGACGTGCTGTCCGGAGGCGACGCCGTCGACTACATCCTCGGCGACAACGGCCTGATCCGGCGAGTCGGCGGCACACACGCGTACAACGGCAGCGCTCGTCGGCAGGTCATCTTGGCGAACGCCCAGGTCGATGACCCGGCAGCGTTCTCGTTTGACCTTCGCGCCAGTGGCGACGACACCATCAGTAGTGATAGTGGAGACGACGTGATTGCCGGTCAGGGTGGCAATGACACCATCGACGCCGGTCCCGGCCACGACTACGTCGAAGGAAATCACGACAACGATGTCATCCGCGGTGGACCCGGTCAGGATGACCTCATCGGCGGCGGAGCCTCGAATCTCGGTGATCTCACCGACGGGAGCGGCAACGTCGTCGGCGGCAACCCGACCGGCCTTTTTGACGGCGACGATGTCATCTACGGCGAGGGGGACAGCTCGGACGGCACGGCCGAAGGCGACGGCGCCGACTACATCCTCGCCGATAATGGATCGCTCGCCCGCCCGCTGACGGACGGTGGCCTCTGGCAAACGAACACATTCAACGGCAGCATCGTCCGCCGCGTATGGCTCGGAGACATCGATCGGGTGGACGAACCACCTGTATCAGGCGTGCGTAGCGGCGCCGACGCCATCTGGGGAAACGACAACGACGACGTGATCTACGGTCAGGGCGATAATGACCAGCTCCACGGCGGCGCAGGCAACGACTACCTGGAGGGCAACGCCGGCTCCGATCTCGTGCACGGCAACGAGGGTGAGGATGACATGCTCGGGGGCAGCGGGCCTGTTGCGAGCGACTCGCAACTTGGCCCTGTGACGCCACTCGATCTGATCACGCTCGAGTCGCTGCGAGATGCGAGCGCGTCCACGCGGCAGGTCCCGCTGGGATCATCGGCTGCTGCCACAGTACCCCTCGGGGACACCATGTACGGAGGCGATGGGGCCGACGAGATGCTCGGTGACAACGGCCTGATCCGCCGGTCATTGACCGAAGGCGGACAGTGGATCGTACTGTCTTATGCGCTGCTTTCGGACACGGACGGTGAGTTCTCGCCGCTGCATGTCACCGGCGGCGCCACGTCCCGGGTCGATCGCGTGGTCTCGATGGCCCAGACCGAGCCGGGCCTGACCGCAGGGAGCGACCTGATGTTCGGCGGACCGGGTGATGACGACATGTACGGGCAGTTCGATGACGGAACCACGCCGAACATCGGCGATGAGCTGCACGGTGACGATGGTGAAGATGCCATCGCGGGAGATCAGGGCGAGTTCGATAACCGCGTCCTGAAGGAGCCCTCGCAGCACATCGAGCCGCGTGCGCCATTCGTCGAAGACGACATCTTCATCCAGGGATCGCTCTTCCGGGAGTTCCGCAGCGAGCAGATCGCGCTCGGTGGCGACGATCGGATTCGCGGCGGGCCCGGCGGCGACTGGATCCATGCCGGCGCGGGACACGACATCGGCAACGGTGATGACGGCAACGACCATGTCTTCGGCGCTGATGGCCGCGACGTGCTCTGGGGTGGGCGACACCACGACCACCTCTGGGGCGGGAGCCACGACGACTTCTTGGATGTGCACGCTCGAGTGGATGAGAACCCGACGATCCCCAACTCGTGCAACCCGCTGACGCCGGCCGATCCGCTCCACTGGTACGCATTCGGCTTTGAAGGTGGGCTCGCCACAGCGAACTGCGACGGGAACTTTGAACACATCGACTTCATCTACGGTGGCAAGGGCGCCGACGCCATGCAGGCGAACGTGGGCGACAACGGGCCGCGGCTGGGCGATCGCCTGTTCGACTGGGTTGGCGTCTACAACCTGTACATCCTCTGCCCCGGTACGTACGGCGCGTGGATCATCACGCGGCAGCTGAGCCCGTCGATGGAGACCTTCCTGCACGCGTTGGCCGCGGGAGACGGCGCGTACAATCCTGGTCCAGACGGAGCGGATTCGTCAGGCGCCAACGAGGTTGCCTTCGTCTTCAAGACGGACCTGAAGGACAACAATAACCCGCCCTATCCCGGCACGCCCGGACATTTCACGTGCACCGTGGATTCGACGACGACCGGTAATGCGTCGCTGGAACTGGCTGATGCGACGAATGCAACCCCCGATCCGCGCTCGCAGCTTTCCTCTGTCGAGGTCGGTGACGCTACCATGGCGATCTCCGGCACCGTCTGGACGTCCGCGAACGCGAACGCGCTCGTTGACTTCTACGCAGGCAGTGAGTGCGACAGATCCGGTTCGGTGGCCGGGAAGAGTTGGATCGGGGCTACCGCCTTCATGACCTCGGGCGACGGCTCGCGAGCGTTCCTCGCGACATTCAATTCCACGATGGAAGCAAACGCCTACGTAATGGCCAACGTAGTGGATCTCAGTGGTAACAGCCCGTCCTTTACCATCTGTGCCGGGACGAACGCGGCGCTGGACAGCGATGGCGACGGCTGCGCCGACGTCAAGGAGCGCGGGCCGGATCGGATGTTCGGCGGCGAGCGTAATCCATCTGACGCCTGGGACTTCTACGATGTCACCGCCGATCAGGCCATCGACCTCGGCGACACGCTGGAGATCCTCGGTACCTTCGGCTACGGCCCGGGCGATATGCGCTACGTCCCCCGCTTCGACCGTCAGGCGAGCGATGCGCAACGACCATGGTTGACAGCGCCGGCTGCTGGAGATCAGCTGGGCATCGACCTGCAGGATGCGATCCTGAATTTGCAGTCGTTCGGGCACAGTTGCCGCTGATGACAAGGAGGAGGGGATGCGCCCCATCGGGCGCGCCCCCTCCTCCCGACCGCGGACGAACAGCGGCTCGCTGCGTAGCATCATGAAACAGTAGGATTCTCATTCTGGGCTCTCGTCGGCCTCGTACCTCGTGGTAGACGCGCTGTACAACTGGCCGTTCGTGCTCAACCTGCTGCAGATCGACACCGGTGACGACAACGTCGACGAGGCGTGTGATGCGGACGACAACGATGGTTTGTCCGGTGCAATGGAGGGTGTTGGGCACAAGCCTGACCCTACCCCGCTTCTCCGGACTGCTTGATTCTTGGCGCATCATGCCGTATGCCCCCGGCGGTGTACAGGCATTCGTACGCGATCGGGCTGAGGTTGCCGATCGACGTGCCGCCTGCGCGGGTTTGTACCACGCCTCGATCCACTCGAAGATCGCGGACGCGAGTTCCAAGAGATCGCCCACGCGCGCCGGTCGAGCAGCTCGCGTTGCAGCGTGCTGAAGAAGGACTCCATCATCGCGTTGTCGTACGACGAGCCGACGCACCCCATCGAGTCGAGCAGGCCCGCTGCGCGCAGACGGTGCCCGAAGGCCCACGAGGTGTACCGGGCGCCGCGGTCGGAGTGCAGCACGGTGCGCCCAGGCGTCGGCGTCCGGCACCGGGGATCTGGCGAATACGTCTACGATTCGTATGCCCTTTGGCCACGCGCCGAACGATGATCCGCTCGATGAGCTACTGGATCGCTATGCGCCGAACCAGTCGCGGCGCGGCGCGCAGCCGCTGCGAACGATGGCATCGATCTGACCGTTGCCCCTCGAACCTGCAATGGTTCGGACGCTGTAGCGTTTGAGAACGCCGTAAATGCCCGGTCGAGCGGAGGATTTCTACGGAAATGGGGCAGATCCCATAAGATGCGTTCGCCAGACTTCATTGGTTCGCTGCGGCGTGGGCAGTTCTTCGTTGAACAGCCCGTTGGCACGTCGAAGTCAATCACTCTGTGGAGTCGCCCGCTTTGTGGCACCCGCATGATGTTCAGCCTGACTCGTTTGATCTCACCCGCGGATGCTAGGCGCCGAGCTCTACCTGCGCCCATCTCGCGAGCACATGCTCCAAATACTCCTTCGTGGGGCCGCGGCGTAGCTGCGTATGCACGAACTGATTGCGATAGGACCTGAGGCAGCCGTAACAGGAGTCATCATGACCGCACCCACACGCGCCATTCACCCTGACGAGCGCTTCTTCCAGTGCGCGGCGCAATTGATCCGGATCGTGAAGCGTAGCTACCAGTCCGGCCCCGCCGGGCACAGAGTCGTATAGAACAATGTGTGGAAGGGCGGACGTATCCGTGTGCGTCACTGTCACGCTGAGGTCGCTCGTCGGCGCGCCGGTAACCGAAGCAGCTCCTTCGACCAGCGCATACGCCAGCGACCAGGCGAAGCCTTCATGCGCCGCACTCGCTGCCCGCTCCAGAAACTGCAGGCGAATAGCATCCGTTGAGAAGCGATGTGCTAGTGTCACGCGCCTTGCCTGACCCGTGCACGCGCGATTGAATGGCGTTCGATGAGCTTTTGACGATCCATTCTTGCTAGTCGACCGTACGTTTGTCCCGCACTCGAAGCATATATTGAATCCTCGGCCATGCTGGCCTTCGCACAGGACGACCATCGTGCTAGGAGAAGGCTGGAATACGCGTAGGAGGGGCCTGCTCGCCGGGATCTCCTGCTGCGGCGGAAGAGCGCTCGTTGACTCGACATATGGACGCGTTGAGTACTGTCGATTGGGGCGCCGCTTCGGCTCCTTCGGTCGCTCGATCCGTCCGGTCGTGAACCCGAACTCTGGGATCACGTACTGCGGCGCGCCATCCCTGAGCTTGTCGCAACACGGCGTTAGTGCACGTCGCTCCTCTTCGGTGCGCCACGGATGGAACACACCATGCACGCGGCAGACCGAATACGAGCTACGGTCCCATTCCTTATCGGGTACCCGTTTGACCGCGTACGACGTCCAGAGCCTCTTGTTAGCCACGACGGACGCGCCCGGGGCGAATTCAGCAATCGCGATCGAGAGATCACGATCGAGTTCGATGGCGGCTCGCTCTTCAGCGAGCCTCACGTCCAGGTCCACAACATCGACCGGGAAACCGTACTTGGGGACGACCGCCTTGCGCGATAGAAATCCGATAACCTCAGCCCCCGCCAGGGTTCGCGCGCGCATACTCGCCCACTTGGCGTCGTCATAGCGTTTCTCGGTTGCGGACTGGCTCTCGAAGCGTTCGATCTGCACATACTCGCTGGCAAGCTCGCTGATTGCCGAGGCGAAGCGGCTGCCTGGCCCGGCACACCGCTCGATCCAACTTGGGCGTCTAGCGCCGATCCCGAACTGTGCATGCATCTCCGGCGGCACTATCGTCGACAACGTTGAATCCAGCTCACGCGCTCGCTCGTTGCAATGCACTTCCAATGCCTGAACCACGTTAGGATCGGCCATGTCGCCGAGCAGTCCGTCGGTCCCTTTGAACCGCTGCGGGTGGCGTCGAAAAAAGTCCGACAAGATGACCGCTGAGATGTGGCGGGCCGCGATCTTCTCATTGGCGAGACGAAGGTTTGGCGGAGTGATCCGGCCCGCCATGATGCGCATCGGATCTGCGAAGTTGAACAGGTCGTGTGACGTGCGTCCGCAGTAGGTCACTGCGAAGCCGGGAAAGCCCTGACGCCGTCCGGCGCGTCCGACCCGCTGTGCGTAGTTGAATGACTCCGGTGGCACATTGCGCAAGAACACCGTGTCAAGATCGCCGAGATCGACGCCCAGCTCGAACGTAGTCGAACAGCTCAATACGTGAATACGATTCTCTTTGAAATCATGCTGGTACTGGCGCGCGATATCGCTGCTAAGTTGGGCGGTATGCTCTTCGACACGGAGGCGCCCAGGCAAGCTTATTGAGGCCAGCGTTCGGTAGTGATTCGCATCGAGTGGTGCAGTGACCTCGGTGACGAGCCCCGGACACGCGAAGCGAAGGCAGACACCTTGCAAGAACATCGGTTGAATGTGATCGCAGACTGAGCACCTGTAGAGCTTCTTGGGAATGAAGGCGCGCCACCAGATTGGATTGAGCCGCCGGCTACCGTCGCGCAGATCTGAAAGGAGGCCATGATCGCTGGCTTGCGCATCGTCGAAATCTGCGATGTGCTGCCATATCTCGCGGAGCAGATTAGCTATCTGTTCGTCCGCCACCGGCCCGCCACTGATACGTTTAAGCAGTCGCCGGACCAGGTCGGCCCGATGTGTACCGGGCCCGTCCCAGGCGAGATGCCGCTGGCTGCCCATCGGCTTTCCGATGCGGGCGGATACCTGGGAGGTCGTCAGTTCCAAGTCATCCCATGTCAGATGCACTCCGGGCTCGGTGACCAGTTCGACCGCGCTCCGCATGCGGAGCGTCTCCAGCAGGGCTTGCACCACTTCTAATGCCGTCTCGTGGGACAGCTGTAACGGCGACGCCCCGAGTGAGGTCGGCGGCCTGAACTGCTTCGGCCAGTCGATGCGCCAACCAATGAGGCCCAATCCATCCAGGGCGATCCGCCGCTGATCCGTTGCGAACTCTCGATATACGTCGCGCCAAGCGCGCTGGCGTCGCGTGGTGGGAGCGTCGCTCTCTCGAAGTATTCCGGTCTCCAGCATCCGAGCTTCGAGCGCTCTTGCCAGTTCGTTTAGAGACGACGCCACATCGCGGCTCGTTGACTCCTCGACCGTGTGGAAGATTTGATTGCGAGCGAAGAGGTCACGGTAGGAACGATCCAGGTACCAGGCGAAGAACGCGGCCTGTTGGCGGCCATCTGCGAACGCAAGGATCTTCCTGCGCTCACTGGGCAACCGGTGGAACAGCGTCGTGGCGATGACAGCATGGGGTCCATCAGCGCCATGCACTACTTCGGCAATAGGATCCTGCCCCTTGTAGCCGCAGTTGATACACCGGCGTGCTTGAGAAGGTTGCCTGCCCGCATCAACTTCAGTGAGCGTGACGTCAGCGTCGTGCGCACAGCTGGATGCCGAGAGAGAGTCGCGAACCGAACCACAATCGCCGCACAGTGCGATCCTGCGCCCTGTCCTACTCGTATCCCCCTCACGTAGAAGATCCTCATCGAACTCGTCCGAAGCTGATGCCGGCGATGGAAGCCAGAACGTCACGCCGAAGTCCGGATCGCTTGGGTCCCGCTTGGCTTCGACGAGTTCAGATCCACTTCGTCGGCCCGTGATGTAGTGCTGCCCACATTCCCTGCATAGCGCAACTTCGAAGGTCTTCGAGGCAGATGCTCCCCGGTTCAGCACGATGTGTGGCTCAGGCTGGAATGCTAGGAATGCGCCTTCCATGGCGCGCAAGAACAGATGAACGCGCGCCGAGAGCAGTGGCTCCCCTTGTTCGTCATGACCTGCGTTGAGAAGCCGCAGCAGCGTTGAGATCGCGGCGTGTGCGGACTGCTCATGGAGCTCGGGGAAGGTCGCGGTGCCAAGGTCCCGCAGAAGCTGCGGTGTCGTGCGGACTTTTCGTATCACCGCCACTGCCCGGTCGTCCCGGGCGAGCCTGCTGCCGAGTGCTCGCTGATCAATAGTTCCTTCGTCAAGTTCCCGAGCCAAGCGCGAATACTCTGAAGCGTCAAAGGTTCGTTGGGGCGTGAGCGCTACCTCACGTGGCGCGGGGATGACGACATCTGTTTCATCAAACGGCTCTCCAAAAAGATCACTCGCGAAGCGGGCGACTCCAACCCGGGATGCTACGCCCGCACCGATCGTAGCGCTGGTCGCGATGCAGCGGATGGAGCCTGTTCTTCCGCCTTGACGGATACGTTGCTTCAACCTGCGCATCAGCATGCCCATCTCGATCCCGTTGGCACCTCGGTACTGATGGGCCTCATCGAGCACGATGAATGCCCAGTTCGCGCCCTGACCATCGTCAAACAGCGGGCTATCGTCCGGGCGGAGTAGCAAATACTCCAGCATCGAATAGTTCGTCAAGAGGATGTGCGGCGGGGTGGCGCGCATCTGCTGCCGAAACACAAGCTCACTAGGCGAGGCCTCTTGGGCCTTCTGCAAAGCCTGCCTGCTGGTGTCCGATTCGTCCGCTGGCGTTTCACCCGTGTACTGCCCGAACATGAACCGGAACTGCGAACCGGCTCGAACCAGCTCGCGATCGATCGCGCGGAGGCGATCTCGCTGGTCGTTTGCCAGAGCGTTCATCGGATATAGGATCAGGGCGCGGACGCCTGGTCCGATCTGGCCGGTCAGATGCTCTCGGTAGAGGTGCATCAGGATCGGGAAGAGAAAGGCCTCGGTCTTTCCGCTGCCTGTCCCGGTTGCAACGACCACGTTCCGCCCTTCCTCAACGAGCCGTATCGCTTCCCCTTGATGGGCATACAGCCGGCGATCGCCGCCAGCCGCTGTCACGACTTCAGTGGGAAGCGGCAAGCCGTGGTGAGCCGCTACATCGGCCAGAGTTCCGATGCGCTCGAAGGCAGGAATAGCCTCGACGAACGGACCCTTCGCGAGGTGATCTTGCTGGAGTGCCGATTCGAAGGACTTCCTCAGTCCGAGATCGCGGAAATGAAACGTTGCCTGAAGGTACGCGCGATACGACGACTCGAGTTCCTGCGCGAGCTGGACGAAGTTGGCCTCGCCACTGGCCGGATTGCTCACCATAGCGTTCCTTGGCCGTGTTCTCTCCAAACATGAGTAAGCGGCCGTTCCTTAACATTAAAGAACCATTTGCCACAGAGCGCGCACCGACAGACTGTCCCCACCCTGTCCAGCACGTATTGCAGGTAGGTGTTCGTGATCTGTCGGATGTCGGTGACCACTTCAAACGCAAGGCGGCCCTCGGCCGACCGGCACACTTTTCGGTGTGCTTCTGTTTCTGGCTGGAGTCGTTTGTCATCTGCCGCGACGTAGTGGTTGCAGAAGTAGCACTTCTGGATGATGGTCGGCAGCTGCTTTACGTTCGCCTGCGCATTGTAGGCGTCGATGATCTCCCGGTAATCCGTGATCAAGGGCACGAGGGAATTAACGTGCTCTGACGCGTAGTGCGTCTGAAGCTCAGCCAGCGTCTCGGCAGAGAAATGACTGCATCTCCGACATGAGAAGGACGGTATGACAATGCCAATGGGCGTGACTACCTCGCCAATTCGTACCAGAATGCGCATGCTGGTGCCGCGTAGCGCGCGAGCCGCTGCCTCGAGGTTCCGGAGCTCGAACTCCGCTACCTGGCCTCTCCGTCTGTCAGGCTTCCTCGTTCCCCAGCCGTCCACCTCAATAAGCACCGCTTCATCCGGTCTAGAAGCAGGGAGACGAATCCTCGCGACAGTGTTGGCTGTCGCCCTGACGCTGTCAGGCGACAGGTGCGCCGTACGGTGGCTCCACTCGACGTCTGCGGATGGACCTTCTGCGATCTGCCACCACACAAGGTTAATTGGCGCTGCCAGCGTCACGGCCGAGCGGGGCTGCTGTTCAACATGTATCTCAAGGAAATCGATGGGAACGTCCTCCGGGATGACCGCTGACACAACACCTGTGGCAGGCGTTCTCCAGTCGAGCGGTTGATGGCGCCCCTCAAGGGTGTCTCTGCCGTCGAGGCCGAGCACCTTGAGTTCTACGGCGTGTCGAAGACTGAACTGGATTGGGAGCATTGGCTGATGGAGCAGATAATGGTCGGTGACGTACACCTCCTTTAGGGCCGGGACGTACCAGAAGGACTCACTATCAGCCAAGAGGTCTCCCGCTTCGTACAACCGAATAAAGTACCGTCCGGGGCCACGTTCTGTAATCAATGCCGGGATGGCGCTCCGGAAGTTGTCGGATGGATCCACACGTCGACGCCACGGGGCACCCTGCGCGCCTTCTGTGCCAAGAACGATGCACGAGACTACTGACTCGTCCATCGCTTGCGCGCCATACTCCGGTGCACGGGCGCCGTAGACCGGTTCGCCGCCTACGGCGCTGCACATGGGCTGTGGCCGATAGAGCTGAACACGCCCACATCGCAGCTCCATCTCGCTGCCTTCAACGACAAGATACAGGCAGTCGCCGTCGTTGACCTCGATTTCCCAGGCGCGATACGCGCTGATGCCGATACCTGGTTCGGAAACGACGTGCCGGCTGCCATTCACGATTGCTGCTTGGGCGGGTGCGACCACCAGGTTGCGGCCGGGTGTGAGACGGGCGCGCTGTCGACCGCGGTCACCATTGGCGCTGAGTTCGAATGTCAGCAAAGAAGACAGCTGCAGCAGTTCCTCCCCCGTATTGGCGCTCCACCGATACGGGACAGAGAGGTCGGTCAACCTACATACCCCGTTCTCGCGGGGTAGCGATATGCCGTTCGCAGTGATGTCACCGTCGAAACTGTCGACAGAGAAGCCGATTGTGAAGTCCAGGCCTTGTTGGATGCAAACGAGCTGCGGGCGTCGGATTACGTCTCGGTGTGTGTTTATCGCGCTGCTGGGGCCATGCGGACGTCCACCTCGCCGTTCGGGCGCGATTGACGCGGCTGACTCTGCATCTGACCGCAGCGTCTCGGACAAGAATGACTGATGGCCATGTACTGGCGTCTGAGGTCGAGTGATGGCCTGCACTTCAATCGCGGCGTGCGGCTCGGCGGCACAGTCCTCATCTGCCGGGCGCGTCGGCTCGACTTGCTCCCCGATTTCCGGATCTGCCGCCTCGGATTGGCCTCCCTTCGTCACGAGAAGCTCGGGACGACCGCCATGCAGTGCCGTTGGTGCTGGGTGCTGCGTTGCTTCCGATGGCTCCGATGGTGACTGCGGAGTGGAGTCGTCGAACCGGGCATAGCGGATGGCTTCCTGCGGTGCCATGTTCTGTGCGGCCCCTGAGGATGTTCCTTCTCTGGCTGACGTCGATATTTCGTTCGTCTCGGCGGTCGTCAATGGGGGGGACCCTTGACCAGCCATGGACTGTTGCGCATCACTGGTTGGTGTGCTGCTGCTTGCATCGCATTCGCGCGTGAGACCTGCGTCGGCCGTTTCGGAGTGAGGGTCTGGCCCGGGCGCTTGTCGCGAGGGCAGCAGGCCCAAGAGACGAAGCAGGAACGCGATGCCTGCCCAGATGAGATCCTGAAGTACTCTCAGCATGTGCCCCCTCCGAAAGCTGCGAGAGAACAGATCCTAGCGTATGATGGCTCGCAGCCGCGAGAAGACCAATCGAAGGTTCTCCGGCCAGTCTGCTCCTTCACTGACTCGAATCCTTGAGGAGGATATACGGCTTCGGATGCCTCGCCAGCGACACGGATTGCTTGGCGCTATGGGGAGCCACCTTTCTATTGCGGTCGAGCCAGGCGACGGGGATTGACGCGTCGCTCAGGTAGAGATGCTGCATGACCGTGTACAGAGCCTACGCACACACGCCGCCTCCCGGCTCGGATGCGTGGCATCCGCTCGAACAACATCTTCGCGCCGTGGCCGAGCTGTCGGGGCAGTTCGGCGAGCAGTTCGGCGCTGGCGCCCTCGCCTACGCGGCGGGTCTCTGCCACGACCTCGGCAAGTTCCATCCTGACTTCCAACGCTATCTGGAGTTCTGCGTGACGCATCCCGGTCGGCGCGGGCCGCATGTCGACCACAAGGGCGCCGGCGCCATGTTCGCGGCACGGCTGAACCCCGCGCTTCCGCTGGTCATCATGGCGCATCACGGAGGACTGCGGAGCCCCGCCGACCTCGAGGCGTCGCTTCGCGAGGACGTCGTTTCCGCCCGAGTGGCCGCGTCGCTCGAACGCGCGACACAGGCACTGTCCGAGCTGTCCTCGCTGCGTGACCTTTCGCTGCCGCTGTCGATCCAGAGCCGCACAGACGCCGAAATATTCGTCCGCATGCTCTTCTCGTGCCTCGTCGATGCCGACTTCCTCGACACGGAGTCGCACTTCGCCCCCGGTCGCGCCACCGGTCGCGCGGTCCAGTTCAGCCCGACCGCGATGCTCACGAACTTGCGCGAGGCGAGGCGCCGGCTCGCGCGCCACCGCCACGACGCACTGACCCGCCTGCGTGCCGAAATCGCTGATGCATGCGAAGCTGCGGGCGAACGGCCACCGGCGCTGTACCGGATGACTGTCCCGACCGGTGGCGGAAAGACGTTAGCTGGGATGGGCTTCGCGTTACGGCACGCAATGGCATATGGGAAACGGCGAGTTGTCGTCGCGATCCCCTACACAAGCATCACAGAGCAGACGGCTTCCATATACCGAGAGATCTTCGGATCAAACAACGTCCTTGAGCATCACTCCGCCGTCCAGCTACATGAGCGCGACGACGATGACCCGACTGCCGATCAGTCGTGGCAGCGGCTCGCCGCAGAGAATTGGGACGCGCCTATTGTCGTCACGACGACAGTGCAGCTCTTTGAGAGTCTGCTCGGTAACCGCGTCAGCACGTCGAGAAAGCTGCACAACCTTGCGAACAGCATTCTCATCCTCGACGAGGTGCAGATGCTGCCGTCGCGCCACCTTGACCCTATCCTCGATGTGCTGCGCGCGCTCGTCGATCACTTCGGCGTAACCGTGCTGCTCTCCACCGCCACGCAGCCTGACTTCACGCACACCGGCATTGGCGGCGAGGAGATCGCCCCGGTCCCGGCGCGCACATTCGCAGACCTGCGGCGCGTGCGCTACCACTTCGAGCCGCACCCGTGGTCATGGGAGGAAGCGGCACAGCGCATCGCCGCCGAGCGCCAGGCGATGATGGTGCTGAACACTAAGAAGGATGCGCTGCACGTCCTCGACGCCCTGGCGGCGGCAGGCATCGAGGACGGCGTGATGCATCTCTCGACGAACCTCTGCGGCGCGCATCGTCAGCGGCGGTTGGCGGAGGTGCGGGAGCGCCTTGAGGCGGGCGAGCCGTGCCGCCTCGTCAGCACGCAGGTCGTCGAGGCCGGCGTCGACCTCGACTTCCCCGCCGTCTACCGCGCGATGGGGCCGCTAGACCGAATCATTCAGGCGGCGGGGCGATGCAACCGCGAAGCACGCCTCAAGGCGGGCCGCGTGATCGTCTTTCGTCCCGCGAAGGGTGGCCTGCCTCCCGGCGCCTATCGCACGGCCACGCAGCTCAGCGGCATCGACTTCGACCGCGAGGTCAATCTGGACGACCCGTACGCGCTGGGTCCGTGGTTCCGTCGTTTGTACGACACAGTGGACCGGGACGCCGAGGGTATCCAAAAGCTGCGAGAAAAGATGAACTACCCCGAGGTCGCACGGAGATTCCGAATGATTCAGGACGATACCGAGGACGTCGTCGTGCCATACGGCGATACGGCGGAGCGCACGCGCGTCGACGACGCCGTGTCCCGCCTGCGGGCGCGCGCCGGGTCGCCGCGGCTGCTATTGCGCGTGCTCCAGCCGTACACGGTGGGCCTGCGCAGGCGCGACATCGGGCGCGCGGCCGGCCGCGGCTTCCTGCAGCCCATCATCGATGGCGTCTGGGAGTGGACCGGACCACCGGAGCTGTACGACGGCGTGCGCGGACTGATCGCAGATGGAGCAGACGAGGAGCTGCTTATCGACGCATGAAAGGAGGAGCCATGACGGCGAACACACGGGACGGACCCCTGCAGGTGCAGGTCTGGGGCGATTTCGCGTGCTTCACGCGGCCGGAGATGAAGGTGGAGCGCGTCAGCTACCCGGTGATGACGCCCAGCGCCGCCCGCGGTGTGCTGGAGGCCATCTTCTGGAAGCCTGAGTTTGACTGGCGTGTCGAGCGGATCGAGGTGCTGCGGCCGATCCGCTACTTCTCGATCCTGCGGAACGAGGTGAACAGCCGCCAGAGCGAGCGTGCCGCGCGCGGCTGGGCCGGCAAAGGCGGCGCGTTCATCGCCGAGGACGACCGTGCGCAGCGCCACACGCTGGCCCTGCGTGATGTCGCCTATCGCATCACCGCCGGCATCGAGCTGCGGCAGCACGCGACCGACGACATCGCGAAGTACCGCGACCAGTTCCGCCGCCGTGTCGAGGATGGGCGCTGCTTCGCGACGCCGTACCTCGGCTGTCGCGAGTTCTCCGCCGCCTTCGGACCACCCACCGACGCACAGCCGATCGCGCTCACGGAGGATCTGGGGCTGATGCTGCGCGACATCCAGTACGAGCCAGCCGGCGGCGGGCGCGGGACGCCCCGGTTCTTCGCCGCGCGCCTGGAGGGCGGCGTGCTGCATGTACCGCCATTCGACGGAGGTGAGGGCTGATGCTGCTCGAAAAGCTCCGTGAGTATTCGGAACGACTCGATCTGCCCCCGCGGCTCTACAGCGAACTCCCGGTGCGGTACATCATCGAACTCGACCGTGAGGGTCGTGCGCTGTCGAAGGAGCTCATCGATACGGCTGATCCGTCCAACAGTGCGACGAAGCGAGGCACACGGCGTCTCACGCCGTCGCTGCAGCGATCCGTCGGTATCAAGCCGTTGCTTCTGACGGACAAGGCCGATTACGTGCTCGGTTACGTCCCGGATGACGGCAAACCGGGCCGCGTCGCGCAGTGCCATGCCGCGTTCGTGGATCTGGTCCGACGATGCGCCAAAGCCACCGGCGAGCCTGCCGTGCACGCGGTTGTGGCCTTCCTTGAACGCGGGCCGCTCACCCAGATCGAGCCCGACCAGGACTTCGACCCTGGGGCGCTGATCGCGTTCCGGGTCGATGGCGAGAATCCCACCGCCCTGCCGCCCGTCCAGGCGTTCTGGGCGGCCGAGAACGACCCCGCGCGCGGGTCGGCGCCAATGATGCAGTGCATTATCTGCGGCTCGCAGCGTCCGGCACTGGAACGGCTCGAACTCAAGGTCAAAGGGGTGCCAGGCGGCCAGAGTTCGGGCACCTCGATCATCAGCTTCAACGCCGAGGCGTTCGAATCGTACGGGCTGACGGCTTCGCTGAACGCGCCCACCTGTTCGGACTGCGGCGAGCGCTTCACGAAGGCGGTCAATGAGCTGCTGGCCTCGTCCGACGCCTGCGTCCGGCTGCAGAACGTCGCGTACGTCTTCTGGACGAAGGAGCGCCAGTCCGACACGCCGTTCGCCGCGCTCCTCAACGAGGCGAACCCCGAACAGGTGAAGCAGCTCTACGAGTCCGTCTTCACCGGCGCGGGCAGTACGGCCGTGCGCGAGTTCGATACCGAGCCCTTCTACGCGGCGGCGCTCTCCGGCTCTGGCGGCCGCTGCGTCGTCCGGGAATGGATCGACACCACCATCGGCGAGGCGCAGCGCCAGCTCGCTCGCTGGTTCCAGATGCAGCGCATCATCCAACTCACTCAGTTCGGCCCAGAGGTGGCCGCGCCGATGCCGCTACGCCAGCTCGCGTACGCCACCGTGCGGACCGGTGACCACAACAACCCCGCCCCCGCGAACGTCAGCCGCGCGCTGCTTCGCACGGCCCTCACCGGCGCCCCGCTCCCGCACGACCTGCTGTACCAGGCCGTGCGCCGTTGCCGCGCCGAACAGTCCGTCACGCGCCCGCGCGCGGCGCTCATCAAGATGGTGCTGCTCTCGCAGCGCCGCGATTTCAACCCGGAGGAGGAGGAGACCATGGTGGAACTCGACGAGACGAACAAAGACCCTGCGTACCTCTGCGGCCGCTTGTTGGCGGTGCTCGAGCAGGCACAGCGCGCTGCGCTGCCCGGCATCAACGCCACCATCGTCGACCGCTTCTACGGCACGGCGTCATCGGCCCCAGCTTCCGTGTTCGGCCGGCTGATGCGCGGCGTCCAGCCGCATCTCGCGCGGCTCGAGCGGGACCGGCGCGGCGCCTGGGTGACGATCCAGCGCCGGCTCGAGGAAGTGCAGGCGGACCTTCGGACCTATCCCCGGACGCTCACGCTGGAGCAGCAGGGACTCTTCGCGCTCGGTTATTACCACGAGCGCGCCCGGCGCTGGACAAAGGCCGCGGATAGCGACACCAACAACGTTGAAGAGCCCCAGGCGGGCGACCACGAACAGGAGTAACGAACCATGACGACAGCCACCACCACCGTCTACACCGACCCCGCGCGGCGGCACGACTTCGTCCTGCTCTTCGACGTGCAGGACGGCAACCCCAACGGCGACCCCGACGCGGGGAACCTCCCGCGCGTCGACCCTGAGACCATGCAGGGCCTCGTCACCGACGTCTCCCTCAAGCGCAAAGTCCGCGACTACATCGATGTTCTCAAGGGAGACGAGGGCCGCTTCAAGATCTACGTGCAGGCAAAGGGCATCGCGCTGAACACGCAACACGAACGTGCCTACACCGCACTCGGCAAGAAGTCGACCGGCGCGAAGCAGGACAAGGAGACCGTTGATGCCGCCCGCGCCTGGATGTGCGAGAACTTCTACGACGTCCGGATGTTCGGGGCCGTCATGACGACGGGCGTCAACTGTGGGCAGGTCCGCGGGCCGCTGCAACTGACATTCGCCCGCTCCGTGGAACCGATTGTGCCCATCGACCACTCGATCACGCGCGTCGCGATCACCAGGCCGGAGGACGCCAAAGTCGTCGTCTCCGACGACCCCGACAAGGGATCGACAGGCAAAACGACGGAGATGGGCCGCAAGTCCACCGTGCCGTACGGGCTGTACATCGGTCACGGCTTCTTCAACCCGCACTTCGCCGCGCAGATCGGCGTCACGCAGGAGGACCTCGAACTCTTCTGGCAGGCGCTGCAGGGGATGTGGGATCTCGACCGCTCGAGCTCCCGGGGATTGATGGCGCTCCGCGGCCTCTACGTCTTCACGCACGAGAGCAAGCTCGGCAACGCGCCCGCGCACGCGCTGTTCGAGCGCGTCTCAGTGCACCGTACTGACGGTGTCGATGCCCCGCGCACGTTCCGCGACTACACGGTCACTGTCGATGAGACATCGCTCCCGCAGGGCGTGACATTGACGCGCCTGGTGGGATGAGCGAGCAGACAAGCGCGAACGCCGCGAGCTGGGAGCCCGACGAGGATCTCATCCCCGTCTCGGCGCTCGAGCACCATGCCTACTGCCCGAGGCAGTGCGCGCTCATCCACGTTGACCAGACGTTCGATGAGAACATCTTCACTGTTCGGGGGGCACTCGCGCATGAGCGTGTCGATATGCCCGGCGGCGAGCTGGTGTCCGGCGTGCGGTGCGAACGCTCGCTGCCCGTCTGGTCGGAGCGGCTCGGCCTGATTGGAAAGGCAGACCTTGTCGAGTTCCGGGCGGCCGGACCCTACCCGGTGGAGTACAAGGTCGGGCGGAGGCGAGCCGTGCCGGGCGGCCGCTTCCCTCCTGAGGACGTGCAACTCTGCGCGCAGGCCCTTTGCCTGGAAGAGATGCTCGGCACGCCCGTGCCACGCGGTGCCGTCTTCTACTGGACCACCCGCCGCCGGCACGAGGTCGAGCTGACCGAACCACTACGGGCCGCCGTTGCCGAAGCCCTGTTGGCGATCCGCAAGTACCTGCGAGCGCAGCGGCTTCCTCCGGCACCCAATGACAGGCGCTGCCGCGACTGCTCGCTGCGCATCTCGTGCCTCCCCGAAATCGTTGGCGAGCCCGATCGCCTGCGCGGCTTGCAGGGCGCCTTGTACCGCGCGGATGACCCCGGCGATCTACCAGAGGTGAGCCATGATTGAAGTGGGTAACACCCTGTACGTCACGACGCCTGGGGCTGCCTTGCGGCTTGACCATGACACTGTCCGTGTCCAGGTGGACGGTGCGACGGCGCTTCGCGTGCCATTGCTGCGGCTGTCCGGGATCATCTGCTTCGGCGCCATCGCCATCAGTCCGCCGCTCGTTGAGCGGTGCGCTGAGGATGGCCGCACGCTCGTCTTGCTCGATCGCACCGGAGCGTTTCGGGCGCGCATTCATGGGCCTGTGAATGGCAACGTGCTGTTGCGCCGATCCCAGCACCTCGCGCTCTCCGATGGGGAGTGGACCGTGCGCATTGCCCGACAGTTCGCCGCGGGAAAACTGCAGAACTGCCGCCAGATCCTGCTGCGCGCGGCGCGTGACACCCCGGATGAAGGCGACCGCCGGATCCTGGTTCGCGCCGGCGCGTTCCTCACGGATGGCATCGTCCGGCTACGCACCGCCAACGACCTCAATCTCGTCCGCGGCATCGAAGGGGACGCCGCGCGCACATACTTTGGGGCGTTCGGCGCGATGGTGCGCGAGTCGCGCCATGCCTTCGCACCATCAGGACGCACACGCCGCCCGCCGCGCGACCGCATTAACGCGCTGCTTTCGTTCCTGTATGTGCTGCTGAGGTCCGAGTGTGAGAGCGCGTTGGAGACCGTCGGTCTCGATCCGCAGATTGGGTATCTGCACGCATTGAGGCCCGGCCGCCCCGCCCTCGCGCTCGACATGATGGAGGAGCTACGGCCGGTTTGCGCCGACCGGCTGGCACTCACACTTGTGAACCGCCGGCAGGTCACGGCCGAGGGCTTTCGCGATCTTCCTGGTGGGGCCGTGTACCTCAACGATGAGACGCGAAAGACCGTCCTGGCAGCATGGCAGAAACGGAAACAAGAGCCCGTCGAGCATCGCGTGATGCGGCAGCGGATACCGCTAGCAGTCGTCCCGCACGTGCAGGCGCGGCTGCTCGCGCGGCACCTGCGCGGCGACCTCTCGCATTATCCTCCGTTCTTGCACCGGTGAGGGAGTATGCAACATGGAACTGCTGGTCGCCTATGACGTGGCTACCGATACGAAAGAAGGCCGCCGACGGCTGCGGCGCGTGGCGACCATTTGTGTTGCGTACGGCCAGCGCGTACAGAAGTCGGTGTTCGAGTGCGTCCTTACCGAGAAGCAGGTCGAGCGATTCACCTATAACCTGCTCAGGGAAATCGAACCCTCGGAGGACAGTCTGCGTGTATACCGGCTCCGGGAGCCGCGTGCGCAGTACACCCAGGTGTTCGGCATCGATCCTCCGGCTGGCTTCGATGGGCCGCTCATTGCCTGACGCGCGGACCACCAGTTCCGGAGGTGACACGTTGGGGGTTCGCGCACCAGGAGCATCGTCCTGGCGGCCGGAAGCAGCTTCCGGTGGTCGCCGTTGGGGCGCACGCAGGGCGGAAGGAGGTCCGCGGTAAGCATAGCCGAGTCTAAGGAGTGAGTTCATCAGGCCACAAAAGTGTCCGGATTAGCCGTTGCACCCGGCGTTCGCGCCGGGTGAGGATTGAAACTGGTTTTCGCGGCCAGCCGGTCACCCGATCGCTGGACGTTGCACCCGGCGTTCGCGCCGGGTGAGGATTGAAACTCGATGAGCCTGTACAGTGCTTCCGTCAGCCGGTCCATCGTTGCACCCGGCGTTCGCGCCGGGTGAGGATTGAAACGCGAGCGATAAGCGGGAGCTTATCGAGCGCGTCCGCGTTGCACCCGGCGTTCGCGCCGGGTGAGGATTGAAACCCGCGTATCTCGGCCTGGCGCCGCACCATCTCGGCGGTTGCACCCGGCGTTCGCGCCGGGTGAGGATTGAAACATGGGCGCCGGCATCTCAATAAGCGGGTAGACCTGTTGCACCCGGCGTTCGCGCCGGGTGAGGATTGAAACCTGTCACCGAGGTCATCGCAGGTGTCATAGTCCCGGTTGCACCCGGCGTTCGCGCCGGGTGAGGATTGAAACTAGCGATCTGTCGCGAGTTACTGCCGAAGAAGCGCAGGTTGCACCCGGCGTTCGCGCCGGGTGAGGATTGAAACCCGATCGGCGCAGGAGCAGTGCTCGACATGGAAGTCGGGTTGCACCCGGCGTTCGCGCCGGGTGAGGATTGAAACATCTGGACAACGGCGGCGTCGAGCGGCAACGTGATCTGGTTGCACCCGGCGTTCGCGCCGGGTGAGGATTGAAACGTGGCCTGGCTGGGGACGCTCAACAGCTACGGCGCCGCGGTTGCACCCGGCGTTCGCGCCGGGTGAGGATTGAAACCGCACGATGGCGGCCATAGGTGCGACGCCGTGCGTCCGTTGCACCCGGCGTTCGCGCCGGGTGAGGATTGAAACCGGAGGAATGCCAGCCCAGTGTCCAGCCGGTAGTGTTGCACCCGGCGTTCGCGCCGGGTGAGGATTGAAACTAGACGTGCACTCGCTCCTCACTATCTGGACAGCGTTGCACCCGGCGTTCGCGCCGGGTGAGGATTGAAACTTTGCATGTTGCATGCAATGGTTGACGGGGCAGGCGCGTTGCACCCGGCGTTCGCGCCGGGTGAGGATTGAAACCGGACGAATGCCAGCCCAGTGTCCAGCCGGTAGTGTTGCACCCGGCGTTCGCGCCGGGTGAGGATTGAAACCGGTCAACGGGATCAGCACGGCGCTTACCAAGGTGTTGCACCCGGCGTTCGCGCCGGGTGAGGATTGAAACATCCGACGGACGAACAGAGGGTCTCGAGCGACGTAGGTTGCACCCGGCGTTCGCGCCGGGTGAGGATTGAAACGCCTGGAGCGCCGAGAGTATGCGCTCGGCCGATCGTTGCACCCGGCGTTCGCGCCGGGTGAGGATTGAAACATCCGTCGGCTGAGGGTAATGGCGTCGCGCTTCGGTTGCACCCGGCGTTCGCGCCGGGTGAGGATTGAAACCACATCCGCTCGTCCCAATCACCGCGGCCCCAGACGTTGCACCCGGCGTTCGCGCCGGGTGAGGATTGAAACGGTCGTCGCCACGATCCCATAGATCGAGTCGACCAGGGCGGTTGCACCCGGCGTTCGCGCCGGGTGAGGATTGAAACACATCTGCCGCCTGCCGCCGGAGGATGGATACGGGTTGCACCCGGCGTTCGCGCCGGGTGAGGATTGAAACACATCTGCCGCCTGCCGCCGGAGGATGGATACGGGTTGCACCCGGCGTTCGCGCCGGGTGAGGATTGAAACCTCGCCGCGC
>Ga0209172_10003381_pt1 | contig 24606 bp, 19 predicted proteins | sample LarsenN4metaG_FD_184113 | JGI IMG/M metagenome (GOLD analysis project Ga0209172, IMG submission 184113) | Hot spring sediment bacterial and archeal communities from British Columbia, Canada, to study Microbial Dark Matter (Phase II) - Larsen... ... | reverse complement strand
TCGAGCTGCAGGGCACCGGAAATCCTGTTGTCCAGCGCATCGATGTCACCGTTCAGCGCCACCATCTCGTAGCTGTCGCGGACGGCAGCGAAGGCCTTGGCGATCTTCTCCGGTGACGCCCCGGTCTCGTCGGTCATGCGCGCGATCAGCGACGGGCCGCCGCGATTGATCATCGAGTTGGTCAGATGTGTGGCGATTATCTCGCGCCGCAGCCGGTGCTGCTTCAGCGCCTCGGGGAACCGCTGCGAGAGGTCCTGCGGGAAATAACGGACGAGGTCGCGCGCAAGATAAGGGTCGTCGGGCACCGTCGTCTTGATCAGCTCTTCGAACAGCGTCAGCTTGGCATAGGCCAGCAGCACCGCGAGTTCCGGCCGCACGAAGGACTGCATGCGGCGGCGGCGCTCGGAAATCTCCGCGTCATCGGGGAGGAATTCCACCGCGCGGTCGAGCGCGCCGCGCGCCTCCAGCATCTGCATCAGCCGCTGCAGGAAACCGGAATCTTCCAGACCGCGCCGCTCGGTCAGCGAGATCGCCAGCGTCTGCTGGTAATTGTTGCGCAACACGAGCTGCGCCACCTCGTCGGTCATGCCGGTGAGCAGGACATTGCGGTGCTCCAGCGTCAGCTGACCGGCCCGCATCGGAATGCCGAGTGCGATCTTGATGTTGACTTCCAGGTCGGAGGTATTGACGCCGGCGGAATTGTCGATGGCGTCGGTGTTCAGCCGCACGCCGCGGAATGCCGCCTCGATGCGGCCGCGCTGGGTCATGCCGAGATTGGCGCCCTCGCCGATCACCTTGCATTGCAGATCGGCGCCGGTGACGCGGATGGCGTCGTTGGCGCGATCTCCTGCCGCCGCATCGGTCTCGCTCGATGCCCGCACATAGGTGCCGATCCCGCCGAAGAACAGCAGATCGACCTGCATTTTCAGGATGGCGCGCATCACCTCCTGCGGCGTCGGCTTTGCTGTTGTCAGCTTGAGCAAGGCCTGCGCCTCGGGCGACAGCGGCACTTCCTTGGCGTTGCGCGGATAGACGCCGCCGCCTTTCGAGATCAGGGATTTGTCGTAATCCTGCCAGCTTGAGCGCGGCAAATCGAACAGCCGCTGGCGCTCGGCAAAACTTTTCGCCGGATCCGGATCGGGATCGATGAAAATGTCGCGATGATCGAAGGCGGCGACGAGGCGGATGGTCTTCTCGCGCAGCATGCCGTTGCCGAACACGTCGCCCGACATGTCGCCGACGCCGGCCACGGTGAACAGTGCCTCGCCGATGTCGACGTCCATTTCGCGGAAATGCCGCTTCACCGCCTCCCAGGCGCCGCGCGCGGTGATGCCCATTTTCTTGTGGTCGTAGCCGGCCGAGCCGCCGGAAGCGAAGGCATCGCCAAGCCAGAAATCGCGACTCTGCGAGATTCCGTTGGCAATGTCGGAAAAGGTCGCCGTGCCCTTGTCGGCGGCAACGACCAGATAGGGGTCGTCATCGTCGTGACGCACGACCTGCAACGGCGGCACGACGCCGTCCGCCGAAAGATTGTCGGTCACGTCGAGCAGGCTTTCGATGAACAGCTTGTAGGTGGCGACCCCTTCCGCCTGCACGGCCTCGCGCGGCGAGGCGGGCGACCGCTTCGGCACGAAGCCGCCCTTGGCGCCGACCGGCACAATCACGGCGTTCTTCACCTGCTGCGCCTTCACCAGACCGAGGATTTCAGTGCGGAAGTCCTGCGGACGGTCGGACCAGCGAATGCCGCCGCGCGCCACCTTGCCGAACCGCAGATGGATGCCTTCCACACGCGGCGAATAGATGAAGATTTCAAAGAGCGGGCGCGGCGACGGCAAGGCGGTGAGCTTGCGGCTGCTGTACTTGACGGCGATCTGCGCCTTGGGCTGCCCTTCCTTGTCCAGCTGATAGAAGTTGGTGCGGATCGCGCTCTGTACCGCATTGACGAAATGGCGCAGGATGCGGTCCTCGTCGAGGCTCTCCACCTTCGACAGCGCGGCCTCGATTTCCGCGGCGATCTCCGCTTCGTGATGACCGCGCTCTTCCATGGAAATGTCGAGGCGCGGATCGAAGCGGACCTGGAACAGCGCCACGATCCGCGCCGCGATCGTCGCATGGCGATAGAGCGTCTTCCACATATAGTCCTGCGAGAACGGCACCTGCACTTGCCGCAGGAAGCGCGAGATCGCGCGCACCAGCGCAACATCCCGCCAATAAAGTCCTGCGCCGAGCACGAGGGCGTTGTAGCCGTCATCCTCGGCGACGCCCGTCATCACCACAAGGAAGCAGCTTTCCAGTGCCTGCCGCAAACGATCAAGCTCGATCGCGCCGCCGTCGGCGCGACCCAGCACCATGTCGTGCAGGAAGATGACCGGGCTATCGGGAAAGGCCGGCGTGATTTCCGAGGTGCGTTCGTCGACCACCCGGAAACCCATATTTTCCAGCACGGGGACGCGCTCCGACAAGGGCAGCGGCCGGTTGTAGCTCAGCACTTTCAGGCCGGCGCTTTCCGCACCCTCGTTCGGCAGCGAGCGGAAGCTCACCGCCAGCGGCCGCGCCGCCGACAGGCCCTCAATCACCTTGATATCGGCGAGCGCCGTCGCCGGCGAATAGCGGTCGCTGTAGCCCGCTGAGAAGGCGTCCCGGTAGCGGACAAGCAGGTCCTTCGCCTTCGCCGGCTCGTAGGCAATGTGCAGCTGCTCGGCCAGGATATCGGTCCATGTGCGCACAATCGTCGTGACGCCATATTCCAGCGAGGCGCGGTCGGGCTCCGGCCGGCGTTCCGCCGCATCGAGTGCCCGGCGCGCGACGATGAAATGCGCCCGCACCAGCGCGCTCTCCGGAAGGAACAGCGTCAGCCCGCCGATATGACCCTGATAGGCGGTGGCAAGAAACTCGCCGACAAGCTCGACCACATCGCTGGTCGCGCGATCGCGCGGCAGAAAGACCAGCACCGAGAAAAACCGTTCGAACCGGTCGCGCCGCGGCAGAACGCGCACACGCGGACGTTCGTCGAGCTGCATGATGGCAATTGCGAAGTCGTAAAGCGTCACTTCGTCGATCTGGAACAATTCGTCGCGCGGATAGGTCTCCAGCACATTCGCCAGCGCCTTGGCCGAATGGCCGGCGCTGCTGAAGCCGGCCCGTTCGATCACCGCATTGACCTTGCGGCGGATATAAGGGATCGAACGCATGGAGCGCGTATAGGCGGTCGAGGTCAATAGCCCGACGATGCGCAACTCGCCGACGACCCGGCCGTCGCGATCGAAACGCTTGACCGAGATATAGTCCATGAAAACGCGGCGATGCACCCGCGAACGCAGGCTTGCCTTGGCGATCATCAGGACTCTCGGTTCCTCGATGAACGCGCGCATCTCGCGCATCATCACATCGTGGCCGGCAATCGCCCGGAGTTCGCTGACATCCGGATCGCGCAGACTGCCGAGCCCGCTGCCGGCCACAGGTTCCGGATTCCCATCGGCGGCAAAGCGGTACTCGCGCGCCCCCAGAAACGTGAAATTGTCCGCCACCAGCCATTCCAGAAACTGGGCCGCTTCGTCGATTTCCTCGGCCGGCAGCGGCGGCGGACTTGCCTTGAGTTCGGCGATCGTGCCGCCCACGCGCTCCAAGATCGCCCGCCAGTCGGCGACGCTGACCCGCACATCGGCGAGCACCTGCTCCAGCCCCTGCACCAGCTGGGTCCGGCGGGCTTCATTGTCGTCGCGGTCCACATGAATATGGATGAAGCTCTCGCGCGCGGGCGCGCGCTTGGCATCGCGGCTAAGCGACATGAGCTTGCCGGACGAATCACGTTCCACGCCGAGAACCGGATGCGCGACGAGGCGTACCGCGATGCCGCGCACCGCAAGCTCCGCCATCACCGAATCGACGAGGAACGGCATGTCGTCGTTGACGATCTCGATCAGCGAGATCGTCTTCAGCTTGTCGCCGCCGCCCGGCGCATCGACGAAGCGGATTTTCGGTGCGCCCGGCCTTCGTACCGAGACGAAGGTGAAAGCATGCTCGGCCAGCGCCGCCAGATCCTCGGGTTCGTATCCGACGAGGTCTTCGGCCGCAGTTTGCGCAAACAGCGCGCCGAGCAATTCGGCCGGCATTCCATTTCCGCCGGAAACGATGGCCATGGCCTGTTCGATCAGACGGTGGGCCGACCGCTTGTCGTCGGCCACGAGAAGACCTTCCACCCGCATCTGCTGTTCTCTTGCCGCCGGCCCCGTTGCAGTCTCTCCGACCCGGCTGCCGCCGTCGAGCCTGATAGCCCGTGCATCACGAAATTTCGAAGACAGCAGCCCTGCGCGGCGTTTTCGGCAGCTTCACGACCATGTAGGCTGCCGCCGACAAATCCTGGGGAGAGAGCGATGGGCAAGGGCAAGAAAAAATCCAGCAAAATCAAAAAGAAAGACAAGGCTGCCGCGCTCCTGGCCACAACCGCCAAAAAGACCGCTCCGGTTGCCGACATCGGCTCGCCTAACGACGACGTCGTCTTCCTCGCGCTGTCGCTGCCCGAGGTCAAACTGAGCGATTCGATGGCGGGCTATTTCAAGAAGTGTCAGGACAAACTCGGCTTCGTCCCCAATGTGCTGAAGGCCTATGCCTTCGACATGACGAAGCTGGAAGCCTTCGTTGCGATGTACAATGACCTGATGCTCGGCCCTTCGGCCCTGAGCAAACTCGAACGTGAAATGATCGCAGTCGCGGTCTCGTCCCAGAATCGCTGCTATTATTGCCTGGTGGCACACGGCGCCGCGGTACGGCAATTGTCCGGCGATCCGCAGCTCGGCGAATTGATGGTGATGAACTATCGCAGCGCGCGTCTGTCGAAACGTCAGCGCGCGATGCTGGATTTTGCGGTGAAGCTGACGTCGCAGCCCTGGGCGGTGGAGGAACCCGACCGCGAAAAGCTCCGGCGCGCCGGCTTCGTCGACCGCGACATCTGGGACATTGCGGCGGTCGCCGGCTTCTTCAACATGACGAACCGTGTCGCCTCCGCCACCGACATGCGGCCGAATACCGTCTATCATGCGCAGGCGCGCTAGAGATCCCGAATGACGCGTTTCATCCTGTCTTTTGCGCTGGCGCTGCTGGCCGGCTTCAGCGGCGCTGCGGCGCAACCCTCCATCCCTGCGGTGCAGCCGGTCACGGCCCGCAGCGGCATGGTGGTGGCGCAGGAGGCCATCGCTGCCCGCGTCGGCGCCGACATTCTCAAGGCCGGCGGCAACGCGGTGGACGCGGCCGTTGCCACCGGCTTCGCGCTGGCGGTCACTTACCCGCGCGCCGGAAATATCGGCGGCGGCGGCTTCATGGTGATCCACCAGGGACTTCGCAACTTCGCCATCGACTATCGGGAAACGGCGCCGGGCGCGATCACGCGCGACAGCTTCCTCGACGCAAGAGGCGACGCAGATCCGGAAAAGTCCCGCAATAACGGTCTTGCCGTCGGCGTGCCGGGCACAGTGGCCGGCCTTGCGCTGGCGCATCGCAAATACGGCTCCGGCAAATTCACGCTGGCGCAATTGATCGCGCCCTCGATCGCGCTGGCGCGCGAGGGCTTCATCATCGACGGCGACCTCGCCGACACCCTGTCATCGGCGCGACGGCTGTTTGCGCGCTGGCCTTCGTCGGCGAAGATCTTCCTGAAATCCGACGGCACGACGCTTGCGGCCGGCGATCGCCTGGTGCAAAGCGACCTCGCTACGACACTGGAAGCGATTGCGCAGAAGGGCCCGCGCGCCTTCTACGAAGGGCCGATTGCCGAACAGATCGCCACCGCCGTGCGCGAGGCGGGCGGCGTGATGACCGCCGGCGACCTCAAGGCGTATCGCGCGATCGAGCGCAAGCCGCTTCTCGGGAGTTATCACGGTTACCAGATCGTCTCCATGCCGCCGCCATCCTCAGGCGGCACGCATCTGATCGAAATGCTCAACGTTCTTGAAGGCTACAACCTGAAGAAATCCGGGCCGGCCTCGCCGGACACGCTGCATCTCCTGATCGAGACCATGAAGCGCGCCTATGCCGATCGCGCGGTCTATATGGGCGATCCGGACTTTGTGAGCGTGCCCCTGCGCGGATTGCTGTCGAAGCGCTATGCGGCGACGCTCCGCAAGTCCATCGGCGCGCGCGCAACGCCCTCCTCCGAGCTCCGCCGCGATGAGCCGTTGAAGGTGGAGGGTGACAACACCACGCATTTCTCGGTCGTCGACCGCTTCGGCAACGCGGTGTCGAATACCTACACGCTCAATCTCAGCTACGGTAACGGGCTCGTGGCCGAAGGCACAGGCGTTCTGCTCAACAACGAGATGGACGATTTCGCCGCCAAGCCCGGCGTCCCCAATGCCTTCGGCCTTGTCGGCGCCAGCGCCAATGCGCCGGCCGCGCGCAAGCGGCCGCTGTCATCGATGACGCCGACCATCGTGCTGAAGAACGGCCGGCCATTTCTGGTCACCGGCAGCCCCGGCGGCAGCCGCATCATCACCACCACGCTGCAGGTGATCCTCAATGTCATCGATCACGGCATGACCGTCTCCGATGCAGTCGCCGCGCCGCGGCTGCATCATCAATGGCTGCCGGATCAGGTTTTCGTCGAGCCCGGCTTTTCGCAGGCAACCCTCGACGCGCTGACGGCGCGGGGCCACAGCATCGAACGGCGTCCGCCCGGCACCTCGGCCAATTCCATTCTGATGACGCCCAAGGGCCTTATTGGCGCAGCCGACAGCCGCACCCGTGGAGCTTTGGCCGCAGGCCACTAGATTTGGCACCAGATTTCTTGCGATTTTGCAGCAGAAGCGCCGGGGTTTGCGCTGGAAATGGAGCGGGCGATGGGATTCGAACCCACGACCCCAACCTTGGCAAGGTTGTGCTCTACCCCTGAGCTACACCCGCATCCGTGAGATTTGACGGCCGGAGCCGCCGAAGGCCCCCCTATGCCAAAAGCGGTCCGGGATTGCAACCGGCCTTCTCCCGAACCTCCTTAAACTCTTTGTCACCACGAACGGTTAATTCCGGCGGCTTATGTGTGCCTCCCGCTAGAAAGCGCAATAGTGGGGCATTTCCGCGAAGAGGACCGATCATGGCGACGGGTTCGGACTTCATTCTCGAGGCGCTGGCCCAAGAGGGGCTCACGCATCTCTTCATGGTTCCGGGCGGCCTGATCGATCCGCTGCTGCCGGCGCTGGCGAAACAACCCGCTCTGCAACCGGTTGTCGCTGCGCATGAAGGCGGCGCCGCCTACATGGCCGACGGCTATGCCCGCGCCAGCGGAAGGTTCGGCGCCGCCATCGGCATCGGCGGTCCCGGCCTCTGCAACCTGGCAACCGCGGTCGCCGCCGCGAAAACCGATGCCTCGCCGGTGCTGATCATGAGCGGCGAGGTGCCCGTGGAGATGGAAGGCCGCGGCGCGTTTCAGGATGCGAGCCAGGCGACGCTCGACGACACCGCGGTGATGAAGCCGCTGACGCGGCTGTCGATGACGCTCGCGGGCGTGCGCAATCTCGATCACGGCTTCCGGCATGCATTGACGGCAATGTGGTCGCAGCCGCGCGGACCGGTACATTTGTCGCTGACGCACGATGTGCTGACCGGAACTTGTGACGCAACCTATGCGAAGGTCTCGCCCTTCTTCGCCGGTCTGCAGCCGCTGAACCTGCCGGCGGCGCTCGCGGCGCTGGACTTTCTTGCGAACGCGGCATCGGGGCCGCGGATCGTCATGCTGGTCGGCGCCGGCGCCGAGCATGACGACGCTGCCGCGCGCCTGCGCCAGGTCGCCGAACGCTGGTCGATTCCGGTCGCGACGACGCTGCGCGGCAAAGGCATTTTCCCGGAAGATCACGACCTGTCGCTCGGCGTATTCGGCTATGCGGGCACGCGCCACGCCACCGCTGCCATTCTCGGCGGGGACTGCGACGTGCTGCTGGTCCTCGGCTCCGGTCTGAACGAGCGCGACACCATGCACTGGACTTTGCGTGACAAATCGAAGGCGGCGATCGTTCACGTCAACACCGACATGGACGAGCTCACCGCCAATAGCGATGCGACACATTCCGTCGCCGGCAGCGTTCACGCTTTTCTCGACCTGATGCAGGAGCGCGCGGCGCTCGTCGAGACGGCGCTCAGGGCCGGGCAAGCGCAACGGCGCGGCTGGCTGGACAAGATCACGGCCGGACCCCGCCTCTACGACACCGAAAACTGTACCCGCGCCACACAACCCATTCATCCCGCCACGGCGATCGCCGCCCTGCGCCGAGTCTACCCGCGCGACGGCATCGTACTGATCGATTCTGGCGCGCATCGCGCCTTTGCCGGGCATTACTGGTCGGCCTATGCGCCGCGTACCTATATTTCCGCCACCAATCTGGGGCCGATGGGCTGGGCGATCCCGGCGGCCATCGGCGTGCAATGCGCGCAGCCGCAGCGCCGCGTGGCCGTGATCACCGGCGACGGCTGCATGCAGATGCATGGCATCGAGATCCAGACTGCCGCGCGCTACAAGCTGCCGGTTATTTACCTCGTGCTGAACAATTCCGCACTGGGCAATGTCTGGCTGCGCGCCCGGCAATATGGCGCATTGCCCTCGGAACTGACCAGCATTCCCGATCACGACTGGGCCGGATTCGGCCGCGCGCTCGGCGCGCAGGGCTTCACCGTGCGCGATCCAGCGGAGCTCGAAGATGTCTTCCGCAGGGCGCTCGCTGCCGGCACCGCCGCGGTGATCGACGTGAAGACCGACAAGAATTGCCCGACGCCGGTCTACGATTTCAACGCCGGCGTGCGCGCCTGGTCCTATCACGAATAGGAGCCGATCATGTCCGTCCTCACCATGGATGTCGCCCAGCTCTCGCCGCAGGCGCAGGCGCTCTTCAAAGAAATTTCAGAAAAGCGCCGGACGTACGGCGAAGGTTTCGGCGGACCTTACGTCGCGCTGCTCAATCATCCCGAACTCGCCCGCCGCATAGAGGAGCTCGGCTTCTTTCTGAAATTCGAGGGCGTGCTGCCGCGGCCGGTCTATCAGTTCATCGTGCTCCGTGTCGCCCAGGCATCGGGCGCGAGCTTCGAATGGCACGATCACGTCCGCCATGCGCTGGCGGCCGGGTTGCAGCAGGATGTGATCGATTGCATTGCAGCCGCGAAGTTCGCGGCGCTGCCCGAGCCCTATTCCCTGCTGCATGAGATTCTGAGCTACACGTTGGCCTGGAAAGCGGTCCCGGACAATCTGCAGGCCCGCGCCGCGACGGCCTGGAGCAAGCAGGGCCTGGTCGAGATCGTGGTGCTGTCTGGCTTCTACCAGATGTTCGCCGCCATCAATCAGGGCTTCGACATCAAATCCTGACGGTCTTGCGCCGGAGCAGGCGGATTTCTAGAAGACGCCGGACTTTACTCGCACCTCGCTCATGTCGCGCCCATGCCCGCCAGCCCCGCCGATCTTTTTGCCTTTCTCGATCGCCTCGGCGTCGCGCACCGGACGGTGACGCATCCGCCCCTGTTCACGGTCGAGGAATCACAGGCGTTGCGTGGCCAGATTCCCGGCGGTCACACCAAGAATCTGTTCCTGAAGGACAAGAAGGGGGCCTTGTTTCTCGTGGTGGCGCTCGAAGACGCCACGATCGATCTGAAATCGCTGCATCGCCGGCTCGGCGCCAGCGGCCGCTTCTCTTTCGGATCGGCCGATCTGATGCGCGAAACCTTAGGCGTAGAGCCGGGGTCGGTGACCCCGTTTGGCCTGATCAACGACACCGGGCAGCGGGTCAGCGCGATCCTCGATGCCGCGATGATGGGGCACGAGGTGCTGAACTATCATCCGCTGGTCAACACCATGACGACGACGATCGCCCGGAGCGGGCTGCTCCGCTTCCTGGACGCCACCGGACACAAGCCCCGGATCGAGGCGGTTTCCGGCGAAAGTCCAGCCGGTTAGACACAGATTGCAATCGCCGCTTTTGTCGCCATTTAATGGGTCTCATCAGGTAGAATGCCGGTTGGCTTTGAGCCGGGCCCGGTCGGTCAGGGCATAAGGGATATTGAAATGTTTCAGGACACAGGTATGGCGGCCACCGCGCCGGCGGACAATCTGGTCGTCGATACCACCACCCAGGGCTTCATGAAGGACGTCATCGAGGCGTCGCGCGCGCAGCCGGTCCTGGTCGACTTCTGGGCGCCGTGGTGCGGGCCCTGCAAGCAGCTCACGCCGATCATCGAAAAGGTCGTGCGCGCGGCCAAGGGCAAGGTGAAACTCGCCAAGATGAATATCGACCAGCATCCCGCCATTCCGGGACAGCTCGGCATCCAGTCGATTCCCGCCGTCATTGCCTTCGTCAACGGACAGCCGGTCGACGGCTTCATGGGCGCACTGCCGGAAAGCCAGGTCACCGGGTTTATCGAGCGGCTGATCAAGGACAAGGTTGGCGGCAACGAAGAAGAAGAACTTTTGAAGAGCGGCGAAGCGGCGCTGGCCGAGAAGGACTTTGCCGGCGCTGCCGAAGTGTTCGCGCATATTCTGTCGGAGAACAGTTCCAGCATTCCCGCGCTCGCCGGACTCGCACGCAGCCATGTCGGCGCCGGCAATCTCGAGCAGGCCAAGCGCACGCTCGATCTGGTGCCGGAAGCCAAGCACAATGACCCGGCCTATCTCGCCGCCAGGGCCGCGATCGAACTGGCCGAGCAGGCGTCCAATGTCGGCCCGATTGCCGAACTGGAAGCGAAAGTCGCCGCCAATCCGGCCGACCATCAGGCGCGCTTCGATCTTGCGGTCGCGCTCAACGCCAGAGGCAACCGCGCAGCCGCCACCGATCATCTCCTGGAAATCGTCAAGCGCGATCGCAAATGGAACGATGACGGCGCACGCAAACAGCTGGTGCAGTTGTTCGATGCCTGGGGCGCGTCCGATGAGGCGACAATCAGCGGACGCAGACGTCTGTCGTCGATATTGTTCGCATGAGCAGCACGGCGCGCTGCCGTTTGAAATGACATGAGGTGTGGAGTGCGGCCATGCCGATGAACGAGATCTACAAGGGGCCGGACGATCTCGCAGCTGTAATTCCGATTTTTCCGCTGCCGGGCGCGCTGCTATTGCCGCGCGGGCAGATGCCGCTGAACATTTTCGAGCCGCGCTATATTGCGATGGTCGATGCCGCGCTGATGTCCGGCCATCGGCTGATCGGCATGATCCAGCCCGACCCGGCGCATCCCGGTTCCGAAGATCATCCCAACCTCTATAGAGTCGGCTGCGTCGGTCGTATCACGCAGATCGCGGAAACCGGCGACGGCCGCTATCTGATGCAGCTCACGGGCATTGCCCGTTTCCGGGTGGAGGAGGAGTTGCCGGTGACAACACCGTTCCGGCAATGCCGCGTCACTTACGCGCCCTTTGCCGACGACTTCATCGCCCGCAAGGGCGAAGACGAGGTCGACCGCAAGGCGGTGTTGCAGGCCCTGTCGGATTTTCTCAAGGCCAACAATCTGAAGACCGACTGGGAGGGCATCGAGAACGCCCCTAATGAAGCGCTGGTGAATGCGCTGGCGATGATGTCGCCCTATGGCACAGCGGAAAAGCAGGCGATGCTGGAAGCCCCCGATCTGAAAACCCGCGCCGAAATCCTCGTGGCGGTCACCGAGTTCGAGCTCGCCAAGGGCAACACCCCCGGCGAAACGCCGTTGCAATAGCGCTCCGACCCATTACAACCCTGTCGCCCGGCGCCCGCCGGACGCTCTGGCTGGGAGGAGATCATGACCGATACGGACCGTCCCGCAGGCAGCGTCGATCCCAAGCTTCTGGAGATTCTGGTCTGTCCCATCACCAAGGGACCGCTGGAATACGACGCCGCGAAACAGGAGCTGATATCGCGCGCGGCCAGGCTCGCCTATCCGATCCGCGACGGCATTCCGATCATGCTGGCGGAAGAAGCTCGCAAGCTCGACTGAGCTTTTCTTAAACCGTCACCCGCGGGCTTGACCCTCGGGTCCATGCAGAAAAAATGTCCTTTTGCTTGCTGGATGGATTGCCGGGTCAAGCCCGGCAATGACAAGAACCAAAACAAAGGTGGGAATTCGCACATGCTGAAAATCTGGGGCCGCAACACCTCATCCAACGTGCAGAAGGCGATGTGGGGCGTTGGCGAGCTCGATCTTGCCTACGAACGGTTCGATATCGGCGGCGCCTTCGGCAAGAACCGGGAGCCCGCTTATCTGGCGATGAATCCGAATGGGCTGGTGCCGACCTTGCAGGACGGCGATTTCATCCTCTGGGAATCCAACACCATCCTGCGCTATCTCGCGCGCGAATACGGTGCCGGCAAGCTCGAACCGGTCGACCCGAAAGTGCGGGCCCGCGCCAGCCAGTGGATGGACTGGCAATTGTCGGTGGTGGGACCGGCAATCTTCGCCGCCTTCTGGGGCCTGATCCGCACACCGGAGGAAAAGCGCGACCTCGCCGCCATCGCCGCATCGCAATCCAAGACCACCGAGGCGATGAAGATTCTCGACGCGCAGCTCGGCCGTACCGCCTTCGTCGCCGGCAATGAATTCTCGATGGGCGACATTCCGGTCGGCGTCATGGCCTATCGTTTCCGTCAGCTCTGCCCGGATCGTCCGGAACTGCCGAATCTGGAACGCTGGTATGCCGAACTGCAGAAGCGCCCGGCGTTCAAGGAACACGTTGAATCCATTCCCCTGAGCTAGCAGGCCGAAAGCGGTCGTTGCTAAAGCGCCTCGCCTTTCAGCAGCTTCGGCGCTTCGCCGGTGATGCCGGCGGCCTCGCGGATGAAGAAGCCTTTTAGCGTCGGGATGCGGTCGACGATGCCGAGGCCGGTGTCGCGCAGAAGCCGCAATATGTCGGAGCGGTTGGAAAACAGGCGATTGAGCCCGTCGGTGGCGACGCCCATGGTCATGGTGTCGAAGCGGCGCCAGCGCTGATAGCGGTCGAGCACCCTGGCGCCGCCGATGTCGAGGCCGAGCCGCGCGGCATCGACGATCGCTTCCGCGAGCGCGGCGACATCGCGCAGGCCCATATTGAGCCCCTGACCGGCGATCGGGTGAATCACATGCGCGGCGTCGCCGACGAGCGCGATCCGTTCAGCGATGAAGCTGCGCGCCACCATGAGCCCAAGCGGATAGGCGCGGCGCGGCCCAATCACCTCGATGTCGCCGAGATGCAGGCCGAAGCGCCTTTCCAGCTCGGCATGAAATTCGGAATCCGGCAGCGCGACAATCCGATCGGCCTCGTGCCGCTCTTCCGTCCAGACTATCGACGAGCGGTTGCCCTTCAGCGGCAGGATCGCGAACGGCCCGGCCGGCAGGAAATGTTCTTCGGCGCGGCCGTGATGCTCCCGCTCATGCGCGACGGTGGTGACAATGCCGGATTGCTCGTAGTCCCAGCCGAAGCTGGCAATGCCTGCCTGTTCGCGGATGGCCGAGCGCGCGCCATCGGCCGCCACCAGCAGACGCGCCGTGACGCCGCCGCCTCCCGACAGGCGCACAACAATCGTGCCCTCCTGCGTGACAAAACTCTCGACCGCCTCGGCACGCAGATCGATACCGATGGCGCGCGCCTTTTTCAGCAGCGAAGCGACCAGCGCATTGTTCTCGATCATGTGGGCGAAGGGCTCGCCCGGCGCGATCTCGCCGTCGAAGGTGAGGAAGGTCGGCCGCATGGCGTCGTCGAGCCTGGAATCGGTGACCACCATGTCGAGGATGGGCTGCGCCCCCGCCGCCACCTCCTCCCAGACGCCGATCGTCTCGAACAGCCGCCGTGCCGCCGCCGCAATGGCGGACGCGCGTGCGTCGCTGCCCGGCCGTTCCAGCGCCGGATCGGCCACCACGACGGCAAAGGCATCGCCGAGCGCTTCGCGCAGCGCGATCGCCAGCGCAAGGCCCGCCATGCCGCCGCCGCCGATCACAAGCTCGGCCCGATCCGCCCGGCTTTGAGGCGTCTTTGACATGGCCGCCTTATTATACTTGATAGTCCCGCCTGTCTGCCCTCTCAGGGAATTCCATGTCATCCGCCGTCCAGGATCTACTGACCATCCTCGATCTCGAACCGCTCGAGGTGAACCTGTTTCGCGGCCGCTCGCCACAGGTTGGCTGGCAGCGCGTGTTCGGCGGACAGGTGATCGGCCAGGCGCTGGTCGCTGCCTGCCGCACGGTCGAGGCGCGGCTGCCGCATTCCATGCATGCCTATTTCATCCTGCCGGGCGATCCCGGCGTGCCGATCATCTACGAGGTCGAGCATCTGCGCGACGGCAAGAGCTTCACCACCCGCCGCGTGAAGGCGATCCAGCACGGCCACCCGATCTTCGCCATGTCGGTCTCGTTTCATGTGGCGGAGGACACCGGCTTCGATCACCAGGCGCAGATGCCGGATGTGCCGCCGCCCGACAGGCTGCCCAGCGATGCGGAGGTGCGCGAACGCATCCTGCCGACCATGCCCGACCCGGTGCGGCGCTATTACGAGCGTGAGCGCCCGATCGAGTTGCGGCCGGTGGAATATGACCGCTACACCGGAAAAAAGCTCCCCGATGGAAAGTTCAATGTCTGGATCCGCACCACCGGCCGGCTGCCGGACGATCCGGCGATTCATCAATGCGTGCTCGCTTATGCCTCCGACATGACGCTGCTCGACACCGTGATGGTGCCGCATGGCCGCACCCTGTTCGAAAAGGACTTCATGGCGGCGAGTCTCGATCACGCGCTGTGGCTGCACCGCCCGTTCCGCGCCGACGAATGGCTGCTCTATGCGCAGGACAGCCCCAATCTGCATGGCGCACGCGGCTTTGCCCGGGGGCTCATCTTCAAGCAGGACGGAACGCTGGTGGCCTCGGTCGCCCAGGAAGGCCTGGTGCGCGAGCGCACCCAGACGCCGAAGCAATGGCCCGACCCGTCCGCGGCGCCAAAGCTGGGCTGATCTGCCCCGCAACCCGCCGTTTGCTCACAGATTAAGCGGCGCGGCGCGGGCTCCCTCGCGGAAACCGCTTAATTTTTGTCCCTTCTGACGATATCTTCGGCGATGCCGGACCTCGCTAAAGCGGGCCGGGACGCCAACCGGGGGTGTCGCTTATGAAACTTGTGACTGCCGTCATCAAACCCTTCAAGCTCGAGGACGTGCGCGACGCGCTCAACACCATGGGCGTTCACGGCATGACCGTCACCGAGGTCAAGGGCTATGGCCGCCAGAAGGGCCATACCGAAATCTATCGCGGCGCCGAATACGCGGTGAATTTCCTGCCCAAGGTCCGCATCGAGATCGCGGTGCCGAGCGACCGCGCCGACAAGGTCGTCGACGCCATCACCTCGGCCGCCAAGACGGGGCAGATCGGCGACGGGAAAATCTTCGTCACCGATATCGAGCGCGCCGTGCGCATCCGCACCGGCGAAACCGACAACGACGCGCTGTAAGCGTTCATCCAGTCGCGCGCCATAAAATCTAACGGGGGAAACGAATGTCAAAGCCGCTTTGCCGGCCGCTGTCTGTCGTCGCAGGCGCGGCCCTTTTTTCTTTCACCGCCACACCCGCCTTTGCGCAGGCCGCCAAGATCGATCCCGCCGACACCGCCTGGATGATCACCGCCACGGCCCTGGTGCTGATGATGACGTTGCCCGGCCTGGCGCTGTTCTATGCCGGCATGGTGCGCAAGAAGAATGTGCTGGCGACGATGGCGCAGAGTCTTGCCGCACTCATCATCTGTTCGCTGCTCTGGGTGGTGATCGGCTATACGCTGGCTTTCACCGGCGAAGGCCCTGTGATCGGCACCATGGACCGCTTCATGCTGATCGGCATGACGATGGACTCCGCGCATGCGCTGGCCAAGACGATTCCGGAAGCGCTGTTCATGATCTACCAGATGACCTTCGCCATCATCACCGTGGCGCTGGTGTCGGGATCGGTCGCCGAACGCATCCGCTTTTCCGCGTTCTTCTGGTTCTGCGTCGGCTGGCTGCTGCTGGTCTATGTGCCGATCGCGCACTGGGTGTGGGGCGGCGGATTCCTCGGCGCCGCGGGCGTGCTCGACTTCGCCGGCGGCCTTGTGGTGCATCTCAATTGCGGTGTTGCCGGTCTTGTCGCGGCGTTCATGCTCGGCACGCGCCGCGGCTATGGCACGGAAAATCTGGCGCCGTTCAATCTCGGCCTTGCCGTGGTCGGTACGGGTCTCTTGTGGGTCGGCTGGTTCGGTTTCAATGGCGGCTCCGCGCTCGGTGCCAATTCGCGCGCGGTCTACGCGATTGTCGCGACGCATCTTGCCGCGAGCGCCGGCGCGCTGGCCTGGATGCTCATGGAATGGTGGACGCGCGGCAAGCCCTCGGTGCTTGGCATGGTGTCCGGTGCGGTCGCCGGCCTCGGCACCATCACGCCGGCCTCCGGCTTCGTGCTGCCCTGGCATGGCATCGTCATCGGACTGATCGCCGGCACGATCTGCTTCTGGGCCTGCACCAAGCTCAAGCAGAAGCTCGGCTATGACGACTCGCTCGATGTGTTTGGCGTGCACGGCATCGGGGGGCTGACCGGAACCCTGCTCACCGGGGTTTTTGCGACCGCCGCGGTTTCGGCGACTGCCGACGCGCCGGGCCTGCCCGGCCTGCTGGAAGGCAATGCCAATCAGCTGCTGATGCAGGCTTATGGCGTCGTCGTCACCATTGTCTGGAGCGGCGCAGTGACCTGGCTGCTGCTGAAAGTCATTTCGTTCATGGTGCCGTTGCGCGTGGCTCCCCAGCAGGAGCTCGAAGGCCTCGACATCACCCAGCACGGCGAAGCCCTGCAAATCTAGGAGCGCCGCCAGCCGCACGGCGAAGAGCCCGGTTCTCCGGGCTCTTTTTCCTTTTGTTGTCTGTGCTTTGCCTCCTCGTTGAAGCCGATGACCATTAACTAGGCAGGCTTGACGTCTCTTTGTGCGACGGCTTTGCCGGCCACTCTGCCCTTGGTCTGAGCCGCGGCAAATTGTCCGCCTTTTCAACACTTTATGTGCTCAATCCCGGACTGGCACGGGGTTTGATTCCCTATCCCGCGGCGACGCGCGCGGAGGCCACTTTGCGCGCCGAGCCGAAAGAGGATGCCCGGATCTGCATAGTGCGTGTGAAGGGCCAACGGGGATCGAACCAATGAAAATCGTCATGGCCGTCATCAAGCCGTTCAAGCTCGACGAGGTTCGCGACGCGCTGACCGCGATCGGGGTGCACGGCATGACCGTCACCGAGGTCAAGGGATACGGGCGTCAGAAGGGGCATACTGAAATCTATCGCGGCACCGAATACGCCGTGAGTTTCCTGCCCAAACTCAAGATCGAGGTCGCGGTTGCTTCCAACCAGGTCGACAAAGTCATCGACGCCATCACCGGCGCGGCCAAGACCGGCCAGATCGGTGACGGCAAGATCTTTGTCTTCGGTCTGGATCACGCCGTGCGCATCCGCACGGGCGAGACAGACGCTTCGGCACTCTAACCCGACCCAACGTTATTCGGACAGGAGCTCAGAAAATGTCGTTCAAGATTCCTTACCGGGCCGGGTTCTCCGTCGCCCTTCTTGCCGCAATGGTCGCGGCAACGTCCGCATTCGCGGACGAACCGACCGTCAACAAGGGCGACAATGCCTGGATGCTGGTGTCGACAGTGCTCGTTCTGTTGATGACCATTCCCGGCCTCGCTCTCTTCTATGGCGGCCTCGTGCGCGCGAAGAACATGCTGTCGGTGCTGACGCATGTCTTCTACACCGTCTGCATCGTCACGCTGATCTGGGCGATCTATGGCTACAGCCTCACCTTCACCGGCGGCTCGTCGCTGATCGGCGGCTTCTCCAAGGCCTTCCTCGCGGGTGTGACGACCGACTCGAAGGCGGCGACCTTCTCGGTCGGCGCGAACATCTCGGAGCTCGTCTACATCTGCTTCCAGATGACCTTCGCGGCGATTACGCCGGCGCTCATCGTCGGCGCCTTCGCGGAACGTATGAAGTTCTCGGCGCTGGCCTTGTTCATCCCGCTGTGGGTGACGTTCATCTACTTCCCGATCGCGCACATGGTCTGGTACTGGGCCGGTCCGGACGCGATCGACACCGCCGTCAAGGCTCTTGCGGCCGCGACTGACGACGCTGCCAAGAAGACGGCACAGGCGGCTCTTGATGAAGTTATGGCCGATGCCGGTCTGATCTTCTCCTGGGGCGCCATCGACTTTGCCGGCGGCACCGTGGTGCACATCAACGCCGGCATCGCCGGCCTCGTCGGCGCAATCATGGTCGGCAAGCGCACCGGCTTCGGCAAGGAGCTGATGCCGCCCCACTCGCTGACCATGACCATGATCGGCGCTTCGCTGCTGTGGGTCGGCTGGTTCGGCTTCAATGCCGGCTCCAACCTGGAAGCGACCGGCACCGCCGCGCTGGCGATGACCAACACCTTCGTCGCGACCGCGGCCGCAGCGATGTCCTGGATGTTCGTCGAATGGATGGTCAAGGGTAAGCCGTCGCTGCTCGGCGCGCTGTCCGGCTGCATCGCCGGTCTGGTCGCCGTCACGCCGGCCTCCGGCTTTGCCGGCCCGATGGGCGCCATCGTGCTCGGCCTCGTCGCCGGCGCCGTTTGCCTCTTCTTCTGCTCCGCGGTGAAGAACGCGCTCGGCTACGACGACTCGCTGGACGTGTTCGGTGTCCACTGCGTCGGCGGCATCATCGGCGCTCTCGCCACCGGCATCCTGGTCAATCCGGCCCTCGGCGGGACGGGAATCTTCGACTACACGGTCGGCAAGATCGCCGACTACGACTTCGTCACGCAGATGACCGCCCAGATCAAGGCGGTGCTGTTGACGCTGGTCTGGTCGGGTGTCGGCTCGGCGATCCTGTACTTCATCGTCAACCTCATCGTCGGCCTGCGGGTCTCGGTGGACAAGGAACGTGAAGGCCTGGATCTCACCGATCACGGCGAGCGCGCCTACAACATGTAATCGCGATTTCGCGCGGCGGGGCGAAATACCCGGCACCGCCCCTCGCCGAATGGAAGCCCCGGTCCTCTGGACCGGGGCTTCTTTCTTTGCAGTGGAGGCTCAGTTCTGCCGCGGACGCCCTCTCGCGACCCGGCGCGCCAGAAGGTTGAGCGCTTCGATCGCGACCGAAAACGCCATGGCAGCATAGATGTAACCTTTCGGCACGTGGGCGCCGAAGCCTTCGGCGATCAGAACCATGCCGATCATGATCAGGAAGCCCAGCGCCAGCATGACGACGGAAGGATTGGCAGCGATGAAATTCGCCAGCGGGGTTGCCGCCAGCAGCATGACCGCGACCGCAACAAGCACCGCAACCACCATGATCGGAACGTGGTCTGTCATGCCAACCGCGGTGATGATGCTGTCGATTGAAAAGACGAGATCGAGCAGCAGGATCTGGCCGATGACCGACGCAAAACTGGCGGTCGCGGGCGCTTCGTCGAACATGTCCGGCGCATGGTTGGCATAGACATTGTGATGGATTTCCTTGGTCGCCTTCCAGACCAGAAACAGTCCGCCTGCGATCAGAATCAGGTCGCGCCATGAAAAAGGATGACCAAAGAGAGAGAAGATCGGCTGGCGCAGCTGGACGATGACAGCGATGGTTCCCAGCAGCAGCAGCCGGAATATGAGCGCGAGGCCGATTCCGATTCGCCGCGCCCGCTCACGCTGATGCGGGGGAAGCTTGTTGGTGACGATCGAAATGAAGATGAGGTTGTCGATCCCGAGGACAACTTCCATGGCGATCAGGGTCGCGAGCGCGGCCCAGATCACCGGATCTGCTGCAAGCGTTGCCAAATAGGTGAGCGAAAAGTCCAAAGACCCCTCCTCTGGTTGCACCATCCGCCGAAAGCTCGGCTGTGACTGGTCCGACATCGCGATCGCGGGGATCGCCAGAGGGGCCCGAACCGGGGGCAGCATCTAGAGAAACCGGTTTGCCGTTTCAAGACCCATATTGCCACGCCGGCGCCGCAACCGATGGTTAATCGGACCTTAACCAGCCCCCCGCTAGTGTGGCGGAAACCCCTGTGTCATCGGCACAAACCGCCCCTTTTAGATGTTCATGACCGTGGCCGATCGTGTGTCCCCGCCCTCCGCCGCCCGGGTCTCCGATGCGCGGTCGCCTTTCGCGCGGCTGAACGACCTGCTCGTCCCAATCGCGCCCGGCCTGCCCCCGATCAATTGCGCTGTCGGCGAGCCGCAGCACCCGATTCCCGCCTTTGTCGGGCCGACGCTCGCGGCGAACCTCGCCGATTTCGGCCGCTATCCCGCGAACAAGGGCACCGACGACTTCCGCCGCGCTGTCGTCGCATGGCTGTCCTGGCGTTACCGCCTGCCGCGCCCGCTCGATCCCGAGCATGAGGCGATCGTGCTCAACGGAACGCGCGAAGGCCTCTATCTCGCGGCCGTCGCCGCCAAGCGTTACGTCGGCCTCCGTAAGGGGGCGCCGGCGATTCTCGTGCCCAATCCCTGCTACGCCGCCTATACGGCCGGTGCGCGCGGCGCCGATTGCGAAACCGTCTATCTGCCGACGACCGCCGAGACCGGCTTTCTGCCCGATCTCGACGCGCTGGGCGAGGAGCTGCTCGCGCGCACCGTCGCCTTTTACATTGCGAGCCCCGCCAATCCGCAGGGCGCGATCGCGAATGAAAACTATCTCGCGCGGCTGGTCGCACTGGCGCGGCGCTTCGGGTTCCTCGTCTTCGCCGACGAATGCTATTCCGAAATCTATTTCGGCAAGCCACCCACCGGCATGCTGGAAGTCGCCGGGCCGGATTACGCGAATGTCGTCGTGTTCCATTCGCTGTCGAAGCGCTCCAGCCTGCCCGGCCTGCGCGTCGGCTTCGCCGCCGGCGACCGCAATTTCCTCGACCGCTTCATGGAGATGCGCAACACCGCGGCGCCGCAGGTGCCGATGCCGACACAAGCCGTCGCCATCGCCGCTTATAGCGACGAAACGCACGTTGAAGAGAACCGCAGGCTCTATTCGGAAAAATTCGATCTCGCCGACCGGATCATCGGTAACCGTTTTGGCTACCATCGTCCGGCCGGCGGCTTTTTTCTCTGGCTGAATGTCGCCGCACAAGGCGGCAGCGTGAAAGCCGCCGAAAAGCTTTGGCGCGAGGCCGGCCTGCGCGTGCTGCCCGGCGGATATGCCGCGCAGGAGGATGCGCAGGGCAACAATCCGGGCGCCGATTACATCCGCGTCGCCATGGTGCACGACAAAGACACCACCGCCGAAGCCTTGCGGCGGCTGGTCGCGGTGCTCGGGTGAGAGGCCGCACGATGCCAGCGATTGACCGTTCTCTCGACAATGTCGACTTCCTCTCCGATGACTTCCGCGGCGCCATCCGCCGCAGGCTCGGCGAATTGTGCGGCCTGGTGCTGATCGTCGTTTCGGTCACGCTCGCCGCCGCGCTGGCGACCTGGTCGGTGCAGGACCCGAGCCTTAGCCACGCCACCGATGCGCCGGTGCGCAATCTACTCGGCGCTCCTGGCGCCATCGCCGCCGATCTGCTCATTCAGCTCTTCGGCCTTGCCGCCATCATGGTGGTGCTGCCGGTCGCGGTCTGGGGCTGGCGGCTGCTGACGCATCGCCCGGTCGAACGCGAATGGCTGCGGTTGCTGCTCTGGCTCGGCGCGGTGGTCTGCGCGGCCGCTTTCGCGTCGGCGCTGCCGCGCATCGCCACCTGGCCGTTGCCGTCGGGCCTCGGCGGCGTCACCGGCGACGCCATGCTGCGGCTGCCGCTCGCCCTTGTCGGGCCGCTCACCGGCGTGACGCGGCTTCTGCTCGCCGCCATCTGCGGCTGTCTGGCATTGGCCGCATTTATCGGTGCCGTTGGCTTCGGCTGGCGCTCGCCGGACACGCTGGCCGACGATATTCACCGCGAAGCGGAAGAATTCGAGGACGACGAAGAACGCAGCTCGGTCTCGCTTGGCTTTATCGTGCATGCCTTTCTCAGCCTGAAAGCCCGGCTCGGCCGCCTCTTCGCACGCCGCACGCCCGCGGCGAAGACCTCGCGTGACAGCCTGCGCCGGGCCGAGCCGCGCTTTGCAGGCCGCAGGGCAGCAGCGGAGGACGAGCCGTACGAGGAGGGGGACGAGGATTACGAGGAGGACGAGGAAGAAGAAGAGGACACGCAGCCGCGCCGGTCCAGGGCCGCTCCGCAGCCCAAACCGCGCCGGCTGAACATCGCCGGCTCTTTCGTCCTGCCCTCGCTCAATCTGCTCGCCGCCGCGAAAGCGTCCGACCGTTCGACGCCCAGCACCGCGGAGATCGAGGAAAATGCCGAGTCGCTCGAAAGCGTGCTGGAGGATTTCGGCGTGAAGGGCGAGATCATCAACGCCCGACCCGGTCCGGTCGTGACGCTGTACGAACTGGAACCAGCGCCCGGCATCAAGTCCTCGCGCGTCATTGGGCTCGCCGACGACATCGCGCGCTCGATGAGCGCGGTGTCGGCGCGCGTCGCGGTGGTCGCCGGCCGCAACGCCATCGGCATCGAATTGCCGAACGAGATTCGCGAGAAGGTCTATCTGCGCGAATTGCTGGCTTCGCAGGACTACACCAATTCGCCGACCAAACTGCCGCTCTGTCTCGGCAAGACCATCGGCGGCGAGCCGGTCATTGTCGATCTCGCACGCATGCCGCATCTGCTGATCGCCGGCACCACCGGCTCCGGCAAGTCGGTCGCGATCAACACCATGATCCTCAGCCTGCTCTACAAGCTGACGCCGGATCAGTGCCGGCTGATCATGATCGATCCGAAAATGCTCGAACTGTCCGTCTATGACGGCATCCCGCATCTGCTCACGCCCGTCGTCACCGACCCCAAGAAGGCGGTGGTGGCGCTGAAATGGGCGGTGAAGGAGATGGAAGAGCGCTACAAGAAGATGTCGAAGCTCGGCGTGCGCAATATCGACGGCTACAACGCCCGCCTCTCTGAAGCGAAGTCGAAGCGCGAGACGCTCACCCGCACCGTACATACCGGATACGACAAGGACACCGGCGAGGCGATCTATGAAACCGAAGAGCTTTCGCTCGAGCCCCTGCCCTATATCGTCGTGATCGTCGACGAGATGGCCGACCTGATGATGGTCGCCGGCAAGGACATCGAAGGCGCCATCCAGCGCCTCGCGCAGATGGCGCGCGCCGCCGGCATCCATGTCATCCTCGCCACGCAGCGTCCGTCGGTCGACGTCATCACCGGCACCATCAAGGCGAATTTCCCGACCCGCATCTCGTTCCAGGTCACCTCCAAGATCGACAGCCGCACCATTCTCGGCGAGCAGGGCGCCGAGCAGCTGCTCGGCCAGGGCGACATGCTCTACATGGCCGGCGGCGGCCGCATCAGCCGCGTGCACGGCCCCTTCGTTGCCGACGACGAGGTGGAGAAGGTCGTGCGGCATCTGAAGTCGCAGGGGCAGCCGGAATATCTGGAAGCCGTCACCCGCAGCGACGAGGAGGACGAGGACGGCGCTGTCTTCGACAATACCGAGATGGGCGGCTCGGGAGGCGCCGACGATCTCTATCGCCAAGCGGTGCAGATCGTCATGCGCGACCGCAAGGCCTCGACCAGCTACATCCAGCGCCGCCTGCAGATTGGCTACAACCGCGCCGCCACGATCATGGAACGCATGGAGGCGGAAGGTGTGGTCGGCCAGCCCAATCACGCCGGAAAACGCGAAATCCTCATCGAGGAAGGCGCCTGAGGCTGTTGAGAATCGGGGTTTTCGTATTTACTTCCCCAGGTCGGCGGGCGGGCCGCGAAATCGCCACAGGCGGCTTCTAGCGACAACACGCAGGCTGACAACGGAGTGGATTATGGCGAGACGGCTGCCGACATTGCTCGGGGCATCGGCGATCGGACTGGCGGCGCTGGCGGTGCCGTCGGCACTGGCCGCCCAGCCGGTCCCCCTGCCTTCGCCCGCCCCGCAATCCAGGGGCAATATTCCCTCTTCGCCGCCGGCCGCGGAATCCAAGGGCCCGCTGGACGCCCTCGGCAGCCTGTTCAACCGCACCAAGCCCGGCGAGACGACGGCCTTCGACAACAACCAGCGCGCGCTGGTCGACAAGGTCAGTGGATATCTCTCGGGGCTGCGCACCCTGGTCGGCGATTTCGTCCAGGTCGGCCCCGATGGCAGCAAGACCGAAGGCCAGATCTATCTGCAGAAGCCTGGCCGCGTGCGCTTCGAATATGCGCCGCCGAGCCCGATCGAACTCGTCGCCGATGGCCAGAGCGTCGTGGTGCGCGACCGCAGACTGGCGACGCAGGACCTTTACCCGCTCGGACAGACGCCGCTGCGCTTCCTGCTCGCGGACAAGATCGATCTCCTGCGCGACACCAATGTGGTCGGCGTCTATACCGACAATATCTTCACGACGGTCATCATCGAGGAGAAACAGACGCTGGGCGGACGTCACAAGCTCATGCTGATGTTCGGCGCGCAGGATCTGCAGCTCAAGCAATGGACGGTCACCGATCCGCAGGGCTTCGACACCACCGTCGCGGTTTACAATCTCGATACGACCAAGCGCCCCGATCCCGGCCTGTTCAAGATCAATTACGAGCGCGTGCAGACGCCTGCGAACTGAGTCCATGCGGCTGTGGATACGATGACGCTGCTCCCGGCCGCGCATGACATTGTTTCGCTT
>Ga0209172_10003380_pt1 | contig 24608 bp, 18 predicted proteins | sample LarsenN4metaG_FD_184113 | JGI IMG/M metagenome (GOLD analysis project Ga0209172, IMG submission 184113) | Hot spring sediment bacterial and archeal communities from British Columbia, Canada, to study Microbial Dark Matter (Phase II) - Larsen... ... | reverse complement strand
CGTCAAGATCGTGGGTGTGGCCCAGCCGCCCACGGCTGGGAGGCCGGGACCGCACAGCCGAGGGCGGCTGTGCCACACGACAGCCGGGTCACGCGGGGTCTTACCCACGATCTTGACGCTCACCCAGAGGCGGAAATCCATGAGAATTGCTTGTGCCGGCGAGCTTGGGTCGCTAGACTGAACGGCAGTCGGGGTGCCGGACCGGATCCGGCAGAGCATTGTGGGGGGCGCTGCGTAGAGGCCGATTCCGGACCAGTCGCGCCTCTCCGCTGTGGGTACGTGGTCATCCGTTCCCGACCGGTGACGGGCAGCCGGTCCCGGGTGGCAGGAAGGAGGAGACAGATGCATCGGTTTCTGAGTGCGGCTTTGGTACTGCTGGGGGCGGGCACCGCCTTCGGCGGGGTCACCGTGCTGGTGGACGAGCCGTTCAATTACGCCGACAACGCCGCGTTCAACGCCGTCTGGAACGCCAACGCGAACCCGAACGACTTCTACACCATGGACGGGACGTTCGGGAACCCGCTGCCGTCGTACAAGATGCCCAGCCCGACGGCCAACTTCACCGGACGGTCGGCGCTCAACCTGGGCGGCGACTTCAACGGCACCGACGCCAACCCGCTGGTGATCGCGTTTGATTTCTATCTGTCGGATGCCGGGGCCGCGACGCTGTGGAACGGCGCCCGGCACTACGTCGAGCTGCGCGGCTACTCGGGCGACGCCTTCGGGGTCGGCAGCCTGGAGAACCTGCTGGCGATGGGGGTTTACAACGCGACCGACGCCCCGGACGGAGCGCACAGCAACGTCTACTACCAGGGTCGCGTCACGTTTGGCAGTGGCTGGAGCACGTTGAACGACCTGGGTGGCCCCGGCCGCGCCACCGGCTGGCACCGCCTGCAGATCGCCGTCACCAGCACGCAGGTCCAGTTCTCGGTCGACGGGGTCCTGGCCGAGGTCGAGAGCCGCCCCAACGCGCTCGGTTTCGACAACGTCGTGCTCGGCTCGGACCTGACCGCCGCCGGGCATACCGCCTGGGTGGACAACCTCTCGGTGGTGATCGTGCCTGAGCCGGCCTCGCTGGCGCTGCTGGCCCTGGCGGGCCTGTTCATCCGTCGGCGTCGCTAGGCGCCGAGCGGCCTGCCTGCGGACTCGCGGGGGGCTCCGGCGGTCTCCCAGGCTGGCTGCCGCGGAATGCTTTGCCTTGTGCGCTCCGCTTCGTCCGTCCGTGCAGCGGCGGGGCGGAGCGTGTGCTTTTCCGGGGGATCGGTTTCGCCTGCTCGCGGTTGCGGGCGAAAGAAGAAGTTCTAGTTGAGCGACTGCCGGACCGGCCGACTCCGGTCGGCGAGCCTCGGCGACGGAGGATGAGCGATGTTGCCTCGTGCGCGCTATCTCGTGCTGGCGGTGATCGGGGGGGTGGCTGGTCCGGCGGCCTGGGGGCAGTTCCCTTCGGAGCTGGTTGGCTTCAACGGGCCACCGATCGATGAGCCAACGGCGCACGAGATGTTCCGCATCCCGGAGACGTCGGGCAGCACGCGTGAGTTCATCCAGCTCAACGACCCCAACAACCCGTTCGGAAACAACAACGCCTTCCGCGCCTCCGGCCTCCAGACCGAAGGCGACGCCGCACTCCAGGCCTTCTTCCGTTGGGTGGACAACACCGACACGAACCGCTGGGTTCGGCTGACAACGTTCAACGGCGTCGAGCGCCCCAACCCCTCGCTGCACCTGGGCGGCAAGGTCCGCTTCAAGATCACCAACCAGAGCGAGCTGTTCCGCGGCAGTGTGGGCATCTGCATCGGAATCCGCGAGACCGGGACCAACGTCCCGCAACTCGCCGACGGCGGCACCGTCGGCGACATCGAGTGGGTGGGCGCGACCGGCGTGGTCACCGACCCGAATACCGCGGATCCCATCCGCCCGATCCCGGCCGTCACGCTCGCGCCCTCCGGTACCGCCGTCACGCTCGAGTTCGACCTCGCCACCGGCACGGTGAAGCGCAACGGGGTCTCGCAGGGCGGCGGCATTCACGCGTTCACCGGCGACGGCGTGCTCAGCGCGCCCAACGACCGTGGCACACTCGAGCACATCGCGATCGTCGGCGTGGCCGGCGACACCGCGGTGCAGATCCTCTTCGCGATCGATGAGCTGCAATTCGAGGCCCCGGTGGCCGATCCGGTCCTGCCGCCGACCGTCGTTTCGCCGATCATTGCCGGCGATACGTTGGTGACGGTGACCGACCTGCAGTTCAACGTGAACCAGGTCAACCTGCTGCGCGGCCACACTGTTGTCCTGACGCAGAGCGTGGCCAGCACGGACCCCGTGGTCTTCGATTTGACCGCCCCCGGCGGCGGCGGGCCGGCGGTGACCGGCGAAGTCTTCACCGCCACGCAGCGCGTCGGCACGACGACCAGCGCCGAGTCCCCGCCGGTCACCGTCTTTCCGGAGGCGCCGCGCTACGCCATGTCGTTCGTCCTGGATGAGGATGGCGACGGGAGCTGCTCGTTCAACCCGCCGGGCGGGTGGGAGTTCGTGGGCGTCACGAACCTGACCGGGCTGGCCGGGGGCGACCTGTTCCCCGAGGGCACGGCCGTTTTCGTGAACAACGCCGTCTGGCAGACGATCGACTTCCCGCTCAATGATCCGGCCATTGTCACGGCCTGGCTGGGCGGCAACGGAACGGTCGATCCATCGCCGACCGGGCGCTACAGCATCGACAGCATCTGGTTCAACATCGGCACCTCCGGCCATCTCGGCCCGCACGAGGTGCTGATCGACGCCGTCGAGACCCTGGACGACATGGGCAACGTGATTGACGTCATCCACACATTCGAGGACGGCATCGCCTACATGCAGTTTGCCCGCGGGCAGAGCACGGTCGACCCCACCAGCTCCGGACTCTCCGCGCTGGGCAGCTTCGACGGCACCAGCGCCCACCGCGCCACCTGGAGCTACCCCGACGCCACCCAGGAGGCGCTGGGGCTCTACCACAACATCGGCTTCTCCTGTGGCACGGCGCCCGACTTCAGCTCGGACGCCGTCACCGTGCGCTTCCGCATTCATGCCCGCAGCGCGCCGGACCCCAACCTGCCGCCGCCGCCTTCGGTCGTCGGCCCGATCGTCGGCGCCCAGAGCAGCGTACGCGTCAACAATGACGCCGCCGCCACTTCCCTCCAGCTCTACGTCAACGGCAGCGCCGTTGGCTCCCCGGTTGTGCCCTCCGGCACACAGACCGACTTCACCGGCGTGTCGCTAAACCTGGGCGACTCGGTGTCCGCCAAGCAGATCGTCGGCGGCGAGGAGAGCGACTTCGCGTATCCGCGCGGCGTGGCGCGGCCCATCCCGCCGACCATCGCGACGCCCGTCTCTCCCGGCTCGACCGCGGTGACCGTGAACGGCGTGCTGGCGGCGCCATTCGCGATGGCGTCGCTGGTGACGGTCAACGTGAACAACGGCGAGGAGATCGCCACCGCGGTGCCGAGCGGCACGAGCGTGGTAGTGAACCTGACCGGCACGCTGTCCACCGGCGACGTGCTGTTCGCGACGCAGACGGTGAATGGCTCCGAGAGCCGTCCGTCGGTGTCGGTGACGGTCGCCTTCCCCAAGCCGGTGATCTACAAAGCGCCGGCCGAGGCGGATACGTCTATCCGGGTGCAGGCGCTGGTGGCGCAGACCGACCTGGCCAAGGTGCAGGTCTTCGACCCAGGTGATCCGAACAACATCACCGAGTTCAGCACCGCAGTGACGCCCGGCTCGACGTTCGCGGACGTGCCGGTCACCGGGTTGCTGGCCGGACTGAACGTGGTCGCAATCCAGAGCGCCGGCGGCGTGGACAGCGTGCCGTCGGACCGGGAGGTCGTCACGATCGGCACGCGGACCACAGTCTTCTGCGACTCCTTCGAGTACGACGAGGCGACCTACACGGCCACCTGGAGCAACTCCGGCGCCAACCCGCGGCCCACGCTGGTCAGCGACCGCAACGCCACGCCCGGCGGAGCGAAGTCGCTCTTCGGCGCCGCCGGCACGACGCACCGCGTGGAGCGCAATCTGGCGAACCTGCTGCCGACGCCGACGCAGCCCGTGATCTTCAACATCAACATCTACGATTCGTCCGGCGCCGGGGTGGCCAGCAGCAACATCTGGGCTCAGCTCAACGGCCAGACGGCCGACTTCTTCTTCATGCACATCGGCCTGTCCGGCCCGACCATCCAGCCGCAACTCGACACCGACGTCTATCAGTTCCGGGCGGTGGGCAACGGCGGTCCGGACTGGATCAACCTGGTCGACTACGACGCGCCGACGCGCACGCGCGGCTGGCACACCTTCACCGTCGTGCACAAGCGCGACTTCATCGACGTGTACGTCGACGGGCTGCTCAGCGCCAAGAACATCCCGCTGATCGCCGCCACCACCTTCGACAAGATGCGCATCGGCCCGGGCCTCAACACCGCTATCAGCGGCCATTACGACGACTACTGCGTCGAGGTCGGCCGCGTGCGCTTCGGCGAGATCACCCCCCAGCCGCCCAACGAGCCGCGCGTCGCCGCGCCGATCCAGGACGGCGACACGAGCGTGACGGTGGCGGCGGTCGATCCCGACGTCACGCTGGTTGAGATCGTCGACCAGAGCCTCAGCGTCATCGGCTCCGCCAGCGGCCCGCCGGACATGAATGGCGAGATCGACGTGACGCTGAACCGTGCGCTGGTGCACCTGGAACGGATCACGGCTGAAGTGACCAACGCGAACGGCACCACGTCGTCGGCGCCGCTGGAGGTCGGCATTGGAAACGGCGACGTCCTGATCGCGATCGGCGTGCGCGAGACGGGGGATACCGGCCCGCTGGGCAGCCCCGGCGGCAGCACCGGCACGATCGAGTGGATTGGTGTAACCGGCACCACGAACGGCGCGCCGCAAGGCCAGCCGATCAGCCCGTCCGGCTCGTGGCAGACGATCACGTTCGACCCGGCCGGGTCGGTGTTCGGGTTCACGGGCAACGGCGTGATCGACGGTACGCGCGGCACGCTGGAGCACCTGGCCGTCGCCGTCAACGCCGCCTCCCCCGACCGCAGCGCCGGAGCGTACGAGCTCTACGTGGACAACGTGGTCAACGTCGGGGCCGGGAGCGGCGGCAGCGATTTCGTCATCGAGAACTTCGAGGGCCTGACGCTCGGCACCGAGGCGCTGTTCCAGGAGCCGACCAACTCGGGCAGCACGGCGGCGCACATGACGCCGCTGCCGAGCGCCAGCGAAGTCTCGGACGCCTTCGGCAACCCGGGACAGTCGGAGCTGCTGGTCTGGTACTTCGTCGATACGTCGGCGCAGCGCTGGGCGCGGATCACGACCTTCGGCGTGGCGCAACGGCCCAGCCCGATCATCGACCTGACCAAGCCGATCCGCATGGACGTGCTGCTGGTTGAAGAGGTGCTCTGCCCCGGCGACGCCACGGGCGACAACCAGGTCACGCTGGAGGACCTGGCGGTCCTGCTGTCGAACTACGGCACGACCAGCGGGGCCACGGTCGAGGACGGGGACTTCACCGGCGACGGCGCCGTGACGCTGGAGGACCTGGCGATCCTGCTGTCGAACTTCGGCACGATCTGCTCGTAGCGGCGGAAGGCGGACACGAACTTCCGTCAGGCCGCGGTGGGTGGTCTCGATCGAGCGCGCGGGCGGTCCATGCGGCGCCACCGCCAGGTCCATTTGTGCAGCTCGATCACAAGGAACACGCCCAGCGCCAGTGCGCCCAGCGCGAGCCACGTGGGCAGGCGGACCGGCTGCGTGCCGAGCAGCAGCCGGCCGATCGGCAGGTGCATCATCAACACGTGCAGCCCGAAGGCGCCCAGCACGCCGGCCAGCAGGAACGGGCTGCGCAGCGGCGAGTACTTCAGCGCGGACTTGGTCTCCACCCGCGCGTGCCCGACATGCACGTTCTCAAACAGCACAATCAGCAGCAGCACGGCATTCCGAGCCGCCGCCAGCTCCCAGCCGGCCCGCAGCATCCAGGCGAAGGCCGCGAACGCCACCATGCCCATCAACAGCGCGTCGTGGACCGTATTCTCGATCATCACGCGGTTGAAGATCGGCTCGCCGGTCGGGCGCGGGCGGCGGCGCAGCTCGTCGCCCTCGCGCGGCTCGCAGGCCAGGGCCACGTCCTGAATCCCGTTGGTTACCAGGTTCAGCCACAGAAGCTGCACGGGCAGCAGCGGCAGCGGCAGACCGGCCGCGACCGCCAGCATCACCAGCAGCACCTCCGCCGCCCCCGTCGCGGCCAGCAGGTAGACGACCTTGCGGATGTTCTCGTAGGCGACGCGGCCCTCCTCCACCCCGCTGACGATGGTGGCGAAGTTGTCGTCGTGGATGACCAGGTCGGCGGCCTCGCGGGCGACGTCGGTGCCGCCCCGGCCCATCGCGACGCCCAGGTTGGCGGCCCGCAGGGCCGGGGCGTCGTTCACGCCGTCGCCGGTGACGGCGACGAAGTGTCCAGCCTGCTGCGCCGCGCGCACCAGGGCGAGCTTCTGGTGCGGCGCAACGCGGGCGAATACGCGCGCCGTCGCGAGCAATCGCGGGAGGTCGCCGGACGACAGGGATGCTCCCAACCGCCTCGGCGCTGGGGCGGTCGCCTCGAGTTGCTCCCCCGTGACAACCTGCTGCGGATCGTCGGCCAGCCCCAGGTCGCGGGCGATGGCCAGCGCCGTGACCGGATGATCGCCGGTGACCATCAGCACGGTGATGCCCGCTTGGCGGCAGGCGGCGACGGCCTCGCGCACGCCGGGCCGCGGTGGGTCGATCATGCCGACGAAGCCGAGGAAGGTCAGACCGATGGGTGTGGGCGGGGCCTGGGAGGGATCGAGCGGCTGCGGCGCGTCGCCCTCGGCCAGCGCGAGCACGCGGTAGCCGGCCTGTGCCAGCGCCTCGGCGCGCGAAGTATGAGTCTGGAGCCAGCCGGCGTCGGGCTGCGTGCACATCGTCAGCACGCGTTCCGGTGCGCCCTTGACGAGCGCGCGCGTCGTGCGGCCCACGCGGTTGAAGGACGCAGCGAAGCGGTGTTCCGGCTCAAAGGGGATGTCGTTGATCTGCGGGTGCTGGTCGAGCGTCGCCTCGCGCTGCCAGCCGAGCTTGGCCGCCAGCGCCAGCAAGGCCACGTCGGTCGGGTCGCCGCGCCATGACCACGCCCCGTCGCGGTGGTGCAAGTCGGCCTCGTTGCACAGCACGGCCGCCAGGGCCAGCGCGTCGAGCGCCGCGTCGTCGCCGCGTTGCAGGGCGCGCCCATCCTCCAGCACCTGCCCGCGCGGCGCAAAGCCCGCGCCGGTCACGTGCAGCTTGCGGCCGTCCGCCAGTTCCACGAGCCGCACCGTCAACTCGTTGCACGTCAGCGTGCCGGTCTTGTCGCTGGCAATCAGCGTGCAACTGCCCAACCCCTCCACCGCCCCCAGCCGCCGAACGATCACGCCGCGGCGGGCCATGCGTGTGCCGGCGACGGCCAGCGCGATGGTGATGGCCACGGGCAGACCCTCGGGGATGGCGGAGACGGCCAGGGCCACGCCGGCAAAGAACATCTCGGCCGGATCGCGGCGCTGCAACACCGTGCCGACCACGGCGATGACCGCCGCCGCGGCCAGCACCAGGATGCCGACCAGGTGCGTGAACCGTTGCAACCGCAGCAGCAACGGCAGCGCTCCCCGCGCTCCGCCCAGGATGTCCAGCGCAAGCTGGCCCACGCTGGTGGCGGCGCCGGTCGCGACCACGACGCCTTTGCCGCGCCCGCGCACGACCATGGCGCCGGCGCAGGCCATGTTGAGGCGGCTGGCCACGGGCGCGGCGGGCGGGCCGATCCAGGCGTGATCCTTGAGCACCGGCGTCGATTCGCCGGTCAGCAGCGACTCGTCCAGCTCCAGCCCGTGCGCGCTGAGCAATCGCAGGTCGGCCGGCACGCGGTCGCCGGACTCCAGCCAGACGATGTCGCCGGGTGCAAGCTCCTCGGCGTCGACGTCGCGGACGTCGCCGTCGCGGACGACCGTTGCCCGCGTGCGGACGAGCCGCTGCAAGGCGCGTGCGCTGCGTTCCGCGCGGTATTCCTGGAAGCCGCCGACCAGTGAGTTCACCAATACGACGGCCGCGATGAAGCCCGCGTCGCTCAGGTGGCCGGTCAGCAGCGAGACGGCCGCCGCGACGCCGAGAATGTAGATGATCGGGCTGGCGAGCTGGCGCAGCAGAATGAGCCACCAGGCGGGCGGGGGCTTCTGCGGGATCGCGTTGCGGCCGTGCAGGGCCAGCCGCGCCTGCGCTTCGACCGCGCTCAGGCCGGTCTCAGAGGCAACCAGCCGCGCCAGTACGGCGTGCGCCTCCAGCGCGTGCCAGGCTTCGCCAGCGGTCGGTCGGTCGGCCATCGTCTTGTCCTGCGACGCCGCGACACGTGCTCGCGAGTCGTGGAGCACTCTATCCCGACGCATGTAGGTCAGGCAGCTCGCGATGCAGCGCCCGGTGCTGCAGCCGGCAGGACAGCAAGCAAGTTGCATACCCGGCGGAATCCGCAGTCCGACTTGAGATCGACCAGGACTCTGGCGTGCTGTTGGTGGTGCCGGCAGGGCCGCGTTCTCATTGCTCCCGTGCAAGGCCGCGGACAGGGCCGAGGTCTTGAACGGGCGCTGCCTGACGCCCGGGTAGCGCGACAACAGGCTTGTGTGGCGCCGAACCTGGCCGTTCGCCCGGCCGGGAGGCCGACCGAACTGGTCGGCAGTGCACGCGGCCGGCGTCGCCTTCGCGACGCCGGCCGCTTTCCGCTTCACAGCCCGAAGGGGGCCGGGCTGCCACAATGCTCAGGTACCCAGCTCAGTAGCCGCGGTTCGAGCGGCCTTCATAGCCGCCGCGGCTGCTGAAGTTCCCGCGGCCGCCGCGGTTCCCGCGTTCCTCGCGTGGGCGGGCCTCGTTGACGGTGAGCGGCCGGCCGGCATGGTCTTTGCCGTTGAGGGCCGCGATGGCCGCCTCGGCCTGCTCGTCGCTGGCCATCTCGACGAAGCCGAAGCCCTTGCTCTGGCCGGTGGCGCGATCGCTGATCACCTCAGCGCTCTGGACGGTTCCGAAGGGCGCGAAAAGCTGCCGCAGGTCGGAACTGCTGACACTGTAAGCGAGGTTTCCAACGTAAACCCGCTTGCTCATTGCAGACATCTCCTCTGGGGGCTTACTCGACCCGGGTTTTCACTTTCGGGGTCGCATGCGAAAGGGGGCCAACCGCCGGCCCACGTGGCAGGAAAGCGGCTGAGGCGATCCAACGCGAACGAACCCTGACGAACGTCACGTACCTGCAGTCCAGCAAACCAACCGCTGCAAAGCTTAGCACGCGAATCGGCGAAAGTAAAGCACCCCTGGTACGGGTGGCGTTTGGGTGACGCCCCACGGCTGGCCGCAGCCCCTTAGGGGCAGGCCTGCCCGTAGTGCCCCAGCAACTCCGCCAAGTCGCCGAGGTCCACGTCGCCGTCGGAGTCCAGATCGCCCTGCCCCGGCGTCGCCCCGCCGCTCGTACCGTAATTCGCCAGGAGAATCGCCAGGTCCGGCAGGCTGACGGTGCCGTCGCCGTTGAGGTCGCCAGGGCACGCCGGCACGACCGTCAGCGTGGCCGTGTCGCTGGTCGCGAAGCCGCACGCATTGGATATAAGCACGTCGTAGTCCCCGGCGTCGCCGGGTTCAACCTGCGTAATCGTCAGCGTCGGCGACTGCGCGCCGGAGACTCGTCCGCCGTCGGTGAGGTCCACGCCGTTGCGGCGCCACTGATACGACAGCGGCGCGGCGCCGCTCGCCGCGACGCCGAAGACAGCCGGCTGGAAGACGGCGACGGTGACATCCGCCGGCTGCTGCGTGATGGTCGGGTCGTTCGGATTCAGGTCGGCCACGTGCACCGAGCCGGCGCTGGAACCCAGATCATTGTCGCCCGGCGCACCGAGGAAGGCCGTGTCGCCCAGCAGCGCCACGGCCGTGCCCAGCACCGCGCCGCACTGGCGGTCCGGCGCGGTCAGCTTCGCGGTGCGATTCCACACGCCGCCATCATTCTCGAACGCGTACACCGCGCCGGCTTCGCAGTTGGGGTCGTCCGGCGGGTCCTCGTCGTTGTACGCGCCGACCAGCAGCCGCGAGCCGGCGAGCGCCAGCGCGCGGCCGAAAAAGTCCACCTCGTCCGCCTCGGCCACCGTCAGTTCCGTCTGCTGCGTCCAGGCCGCCCCGTTCCGCTCGAACACGTAGGCCGCCCCGCCCCAGAACGCCGCGTCACTATCGCGGATCGCGCCGACGGCGATGGTGGACTCGCTCGCGTCGATCGCCACCGAGAAGCCGAAGCGGTCGCCCGCCGCGCCGCCGATCGGCGTCAGCCTGCTCGCCTCGGTCCATACGTCGTTTGTTCGCTGGAACACGTACGCCGAGCCGGAGTCGTTGCCAGGGTTGTTGTCCAGGTACGCGCCGATCACGGCCGTGTCGCCGCTGACGGCCAACGCGAAGCCGAAACTGTCGCCGGCGGCGCCATCGCTGGCGGTGAGTTTCTGAACTTGCGTCCACTCGCCCTCGACGCGCTCGAAGACGTAGGCCGAGCCGGAGTCGGCCCCGAGGTCGTCGTCCAGGAAGGCGCCGATCAGGGCCTGGTCGCCGGACAGCGCGACCGACACGCCGAACCAGTCGCCGGCCTGGCCGTCGGGCGCCATGAGCTTCGTGATGTACGCCCATTCGCCGCGGACTCGGTGGTAGACGTAGACCGCGCCGGCGTCGTAGGCGCTCTCGTCGTCACGGTAGGCGCCGACCATCAGTGTGTCGCCCGCGATCGCGACCGAGACGCCGTACAGGTCGTGCGGTGCCGGGTCGGGCGCCGCGGGGAACAGCGTGGTCGTCTGCGTCCACTGGCCGTTGACGCGGTCGAAGACGTACACGGAGCCGGCGTTGGCGGCGCCTTGGTCGTCGCGCCAGGCGCCGATCGCCAGCGTCTCGCCGCTGACGGCCAGCGAGAAGCCGAACTCGTCGTCGAAGCCGCCGTCAACGGCGTGCAGCTCGTCGGTCAGGGCCGGCTGGCACTGGGCGTATGCAGCCGAGGCCGCAGCCGCCGCGAGACTCGCCGCGGCCAGCGCCAGATGCATTCTCGCGGCGCGGCGCGCGAGCAGCTGGTATGTCGGGCGCTGCCTCAAGCCACGCCTCCCTCGAACCCCCCAGAACTGCGACGCCATGATACCGCGGGTTCGCCGTGCGGCTCAATTCGATTGCGATGTCCGGATCGAGATCAGTTTGGTGCCACTGGCGGCTTCGACATGACCTTCGAGTGGTGGGATGACCCGGCTGCCGGAACGCTGCTCGGGTCGCAGACGCTGCGCCACGTGCGAGTCGTGAATGGCCTGTTCACCGTGACTTTGAATGCGGCCGGCCAGTTCGGCCCCGGTGCGTTCAGCGGCGAGGCCGGCTGGCTCCAGGTCATCGTCGACGGGCAGCCGCTGACGCCGCGACGCTGCCTTCACGTCCACCGCTCCCAACCAGTTCCTGATCCGCGCGCGCGGCGGCGTAGGCGTCAATACGGCCACACCCAAGGCCGTCGTCGATCTTCGCGGGGATGGTTCGGGCCGGATGGTGAACGTCGAGAGCACGACGGCCCTGCTGTCGGGCGCGGATGGGCTTCAGATGGTCGTGCCGGGCGCCTCCAGTGTCGACGCCCAGTTCATCGAGTGCGAGCGCGGCAGCGACATCGAGTTCCGCGTCTCGGCCGACGGGGACGTCACCGCCGACGGGACGTACACCGGCCCGGCCGACTTTGCCGAGATGATCCGTGTGACGAGCGGCGCGGCCTCCGTCGAGCCCGGCGACGTGCTGGTCATTGACCCCCATCGGCCCTGGCGATCCTGCTGGCCCCTGAGCGTTCACAGGCTCGCCAGGAATTCCTTCCACGGCGTGGCGTGCAGCGTCTCGGTCGTGGCGTGGCCGTAGCAGCGGATGAGCATGGCGGCCTTCTCGACGTCGGCCGGGTTGTCCGCTTCGACCACGTCGACCACGTCGAACCGCCCCATGACGGCGTAGCTGTCCTTCCAGCGGACCTTGGGGCACTCGGCCTTGATCTTCTTGGAGACCGCGTCCGCCAGCGTGCGGAAGTCCTTGGGGTCCTTCATCGCGTCCGCCGCGAGCTTCGAGAGAATGACATACGTGGCCATGGCTGCCTCCTCGATCTGGTGTCACCTGGGCACGTGAAACCCGTCCGCCCGACGGGCCCGATGCGCATGATAATCGCCAGCGAACTCGCCGGCGAACGCCCGCCGTTTGCTGGCAGGTCGCGAGAGACCGGTGACGTCGGGGGCCGCTGGTGGCCGACGTATGGTCTCGGAAATCCTACAGCCCACAGGAGGCGGCCGCCACGCCGCTGTCTGCCAGTCTGAATTGCGAGGCGGGACGCGGTTTCGCAAAGTGACGCGCGCCGCTTGACGCCTCCCCCCACGTCTGGTCGAGCCACTCGCCGAAGCTCGCTACCATGCCCCGCCATGCGGGTGCAACGTGCTGGCGTGCTGGCCGCCGCGCTATTGTTGCCGGGCGTCATGCTCGGGCCGGTCTGGCGACTGTCGGGCCTGGGCGCCGGCGAGGACGACGTTCTCTACTACTTCCCGGTCCGCACGCTGTTCCACGACTTCGCCCGTGAGGCACAGTGGCCCTGGTTCAACCCCTGGACCGGCCTGGGACGCCCCTACTTGGCCGACCCGCAGACCGCCGTCTTCTACCCCGCCACCTGGCTGTTCGCCGCCCTGCCGCCGCTCGTTGCCTACCCGCTCTCGCTGTGGCTGCACTACAGCCTGGCGCTATGGGGCATGTATCGCCTCCTGCGGTTTCAGAAGCTGGACCAGCGGGCCGCGCTCTTCGGCGGCCTGGCGTTCGCCTTCTGCGGCTTCCTGCTGGCGCACCGGGCCCACTTCGCCATGCAGCATGCCGCCGCGTGGATGCCGATCGTCCTCTGGCGGCTGCACCGTTACGCAGACGCCGGCGGACCGCGGCGACTGGCCGCGGCTGCGGTCGCGATCGCGCTGCAATGCTTCTCTGGCCACGTGCAGATCGCGGCGTTGACGGCGCTGGGGTCGCTCGTGTGGCTGCTGGCCAGCGGCGACGTGGGTGCGCGTCGAATCCACCGCTGGCTGCTGAGCGGGCTGGTCGCGGCCGGGCTGTTCGCGGTGCAGTTGCTGCCGACGCTGCTCTATACGCGCCTATGCACGCGCATGCAGCGCGGCTACCTGGATTTCGTCGAGAACAGTTGGAACCCGCTCTCGCTCGTCGGCTGGCTGCTGCCAATGCTCTTCGGCCAGCGCACGCCGAACTTCTTCGACCAGGGCTACTGGGGCCCGTCGCACCAGGTCGAGCAGTTCTGCTATCCCGGCGTGCTCGTGTTGGTGCTCGCGGCCTTGGCGTGTCGCAGCGGCTGGCGTCGCGACTCAACTCGCCGGGCGTGGGCCGTACTGCTGGTGTTCTCGTTCTTGCTGGCGCTGGGCTTGTATGGTCCCATCTGTCCAATTCTCTACTGGCTGCCAGGGGCGAGCCTGTTCCGCGTGCCCGCCCGCGCCATGCTGCTGTGCAACCTGGCGGCCGCCGCGCTCGCCGCCGGCGTCGTGCACGAGCTGGGCAGCGCGCTCTCGCCCAAGCGGGCGCGCCTGCGGGCCGCCGCGATCCGCTGGACCGCCCGGCCGCTACGCACGGCGGCGATCCTGGTGCTGACGCCCCTGCTGACCGTGGCCGCGGTTTCGTTGATTCTTCCATCCGAACTGCGCAGCAGCGCCTGGCACGCCTTGCGGCCGTGGAGTCCGGCGGTCTGGGTTCCGCTGATCGGGATCGCGCTGTCGTTCGGCGTGCTCGGCCTTGTGGTTCGTCGCTGGCAACGACCAGCCCTGCTTTGGCTGCTGAGCCCCCTGCTCGCGCTCGACCTGGGCGTGATCGGCTGGACGATCGACGTGCCGGCCGACGTCCGTGATGCGGCCGGGCTGCTGAACCCGCCGGACCGCGAGCAGTGGCTGGAGCACGTGCGAGACCGCGGCGGGCGGCTGTGGGTGGTGACGGGCCGCAGCGGCGGCAAGCCGGGCGAATACACGGATCCGCTGGGCAAGGGCGTCGCCAACACGAACATCCTCGCGCAGGTCGAGTCGCTGACCGACTACGGCCCGCTGCACCCGCTGCCCTTTGAGCGCCGCTTCGGCTTCAAGCCCTGGGGCGAGACCGAACGGGCCGCCGACCTGTTGACCAACGCTGACTGGATGCAGCACTGCAACCTCGCCTGGGTGCTGCTCTGTGAGCCGCACTGGCCGGCGCCGCCCGGCGGCGAGTTGGTCGCCACCACGCGCGACGGCTACCGCTTGTGCCAGCCGCCGGCGGCACGCGGCTTGGCGTACCTGGACGACGCGACGCAGCCCGGCGTGGTGTACGTCGTGGAACATGCCCCGTACAGGCTGACCATCCGGGTCGACACCGGGTCGCCGTCGGACGGCAGCCGCAATTCCCGCACGGCGGCGTCCGTGCCGCGGGTCGTCGTTTCGCGCCTGGCATTGCCCGGCTGGTCGGCGGAGGTCAATGACCAGCCGGCGCCGATCGAGGCCGCCGACGACCTGCTGATGGCCGTCCGGGTTCCTGCGGGCGAGACTTCCACGATCGAGCTGGCGTACACGCCGCCCGGCCTGCGCGACGGCGCGATCGTGTCAACCGCCAGCGCCCTGGCGCTGGGGCTGGCTGCGCTTCAGCCGATTCGGCGCCGCCGCAAAACAGGCCGTAGAAGGAGACAGCAGGATCGAACAGATGCCCGATGAACCGCAGGGTCCCGTCTTACTCACCTCGGCGCCGAACGAGATCAAGTCCTCTTTGCGCCTCTGCGGTTCAATCTTTGCCGCGGCGGAAGACGGCCACGACGTCCTCCACCGGCACCACGAACAGCCGGTTGTCGCCCTCGAAGTCGACCGGGACGGCGTTCTTGGGGTTGAACAGCACGCGGTCGTACTGGCGGATGGGGTAGTCCTGGTCGCGCTCGACCTGGGCCGAGACGGCCACGATGCGGCCGGTGAGCGTGGGAATCTCGATGTTGCCGGGCAGCTCGATGCCGCCCTTGGTGGTCTTCCTGTCCTCGTCCTTACGGATCAGCACGCGCTTGCCGACCGGCTCGACCACCTCCAGCGCGGGACTTTTGCTCGTCTGGGCCATCCTGTCGCCAGTATACTCTATGCTTGAGAAATCCGAGCACGAAGCGCGAGCGATTGACTTTCGCTCGACCTGCTCGTCTCAGACTTCACTCGCTGGCGCTTTGTGCTCTGACAGGGGCCACCACCCGCCGGAGTAGGCCATTGGACCGCGCCGCGCTCCGCAGACTGCTCGACGATGTCGCCGCCGGCCGGGTCGACATTGACGCCGCCCTGCAGCGGCTGGAAACGTTTCCGTTCGAGGACCTCGGCTTCGCCCGGCTCGACCACCAGCGCGCCCTGCGCTGCGGCTTCCCGGAAGTCGTCTTCGGCCAGGGCAAGACGCCCGAGCAGATCGAGCAGCTCTTCTCGCGCCTCGCGGCGACCGACAACAACGTGCTGGCCACGCGCATCGCGCCCGAGGCGGCCGAGCACGTGCGGGCGCGCACGCCGGCGGCTGAGTATCACGAGCTTTCGCGCACGCTGACGCTGCGGCAGCGGCCCGCCCAGCAATCCAGCGGATTCATCGGCATCGTCGCAGCCGGAACGGCCGACCTGCCCGTCGCCGAAGAGGCCCGCATCACGGCCGAGATCATGGACCAGCGCACGCAGACGCTGTATGACGTCGGCGTAGCCGGGCTGCACCGGTTGCTGGCCGGCTCGCGGCTGCTGCGCGAGGCGCGCGTGCTGGTGGTGCTCGCCGGCATGGAGGGCGCGCTGCCGAGCGTGGTCGGCGGGCTGGTCGAGGCGCCGGTCATCGCCGTGCCCACCAGCGTCGGCTACGGGGCCAGCTTCGGCGGCCTGGCGGCCCTGCTGGCGATGCTGAACTCGTGTGCCGCCGGCGTCTCGGTCGTGAACATCGACAACGGTTTCGCGGCCGGCTACCAGGCGGCGATGATCAACCGCCTGGCGGAGCGTAGCGCTCAGCCCGAGTTCGAGCACGAAGCGCCAGTGAGTGCTCAACCCGAAACGTCCGGCGAACCGCGCTCCGAGCCGCGACCGTAAGGGAGCGTCCGGCTGGCGGCGGCGAACGGTTGCGCATAGCGTTGTTGGCATCGGTGGCTGAACGCTCGCTCACGCTCGCGGCTCGGATCAGAGCGGACATACAATGACCACGTCTCAGCTACCCACGCTGACCACCGACGTGCCCACGCTGCCACCGCGCGCCCCGAACACGCATAAGGGCCAGGTCGGCCGCGTGGCGGTCATCGCCGGCAGCCGCGGCATGAGCGGGGCCGCGGTGCTGTGCGGCCTCGGCTCAGTGCGCGGCGGGGCAGGCCTCGTCCGCGTTTTCACAGCGCAATCCATTCAGCCGGTCGTGGCAGCAAGCGAGCCATCGTATCTGACGTTTCCCCTGCACGATGACGCCGACGGACGGATCGATGAACCCAAGCCGCGCGAGTTGCTCGAAACGCTGAACCTCTGGGATGTGCTCGCGATCGGCCCGGGTCTCGGCCGTTCGAAGTCGCTCGATGGGCTGACCGTCGAGGTCTACAGGCACTTCCGCGGGCCGATCGTCGTCGACGCCGACGCCCTCAACAGCTTGTCGGGCAACGACCCGCGCCCCTGGAGCGTGCGCGGCGAGCGCGCGACCGTGCTCACGCCTCACCCCGGTGAGATGGCCCGCATGGCCGCGTGCCTGGGGTTGCCGGATGAGCGGGTTCAGGATGATGAACATCGCCTGGCCACCGCCCATCGGGTCGCGCAGGCCACGGCCGCGACCGTCGTCCTCAAGGGCCACCGCACCGTCGTCTGCACGCGTGATCAGGCCTATATCAACACCACCGGCAACCCGGGCATGGCCAGCGGCGGCATGGGCGACGTGCTGACCGGCCTGATCGCCGCCCTGCTCGGCCAGGGCCTGAGCGCCTTCGACGCCGCCCGCCTGGGCGTCTACGTGCACGGCCTGGCCGCGGACCTCTGCGCAGACCAGATCGGCCCGATCGGCTACCTGGCGCGCGAGGTGGCGGACATGATCCCGGCGGCGCTGGCCCAGGCCTGCCGGCCAAGGATCGGGTTCAAGTGACAAGTCTGAAGTGAGAAGTCAGAACGCTGAACTCGTGTGCCGACTTCGGCTAGCCGGATCAGCAGCCTTGAGCTCACAGTTCAGTGTTCAGACTTCAGCGTTCAGCGTTCCGCGCGTTCAGACGGTCGGAAAGTTGACCTGGATGCCGCTGATCAGCGCGGCCAGAAACCCGAACAGGCCGTTCAGCAGGTCGTTAAGGAACGCAAACAGCGCGTCGAGAAAGGCGCCCAGCGAGTCACCGATGTGCAACATGATCTGGCTCCTGCCTGCGCGCCGCCCGGCGGCGCGCCTTCGCAATCTATCCTACACTGAAGGTCAAGCAAGGCGGGCACCGTGCGCGTCGTGCTGCTCGTGACCGATCTTCAGCTCGGCGGCACGCCGCTGCGGCTGGCGGCGCTGGCCCGCGCGCTGCGCGACTTGGGCGCGGATGTGACCGTCGGCTGCCTGGCCCCGCCCGGGCCGGTCAGTGCGCGGCTCGAGGCCGCCGGCATCCCCACCTTCACCTGCGACGCCCGCGGGCCGCGCGACCTGCTGACGCTGCGGCGGCTCGCGCGGCATCTGCGGCGACTTCAGCCCGATCTGGTTCATGCCACCCTCACGCACGCCAACGTCGCGGCCCGGCTGGTCGGCGGCTGGCTGCGAGTCCCGGTCGTGACCTCCACGGCTACCATCGAGCTCGAACGCCGCTGGCATCGCTGGACCGAGCGGCTGACGGCGCGCTGGGACTGCGGCCACGTCGTCAACAGCCGGGCGGTCGCCGAGCACGTGCAGCGCGCCTTCCGTCTGCCGCCGGAGCACGTTCACGTTGTGCCGCCCTTGATCACGACGGTGCCGCCTCGGATCGATCGCGGCCTGGCGCGTGCGAAACTGGGCCTACCCGCGGACGCGTTCGTCGTCCTGTGGGCCGGGCGGTTCGACCCGGTCAAGCGCATCGACGTTTGCATCCGCTGCGCCGAGCTGCTGGCCGACAGCGATTGTCATCTGCTCCTGGCGGGCGACGGTCCGCTGCGCGGCGCGATCGAGCAGCGCGGCCGCACCAGCCTGGCCGCGAAGCGCATCCACCTGCTCGGCTGGCAGGACGACCTCGGCCCGGCCATGTCCGCCGCCGACGCGCTGCTGTTGCCGTCGCGCACCGAGGGCCTGCCCAACACGGTCTTGCAGGCGATGGCCTTCGGCCTGCCGGTCGTCGCCGCAGACATCCCCGCCCTGCGCGAGCTGGCCGGCGACCCGCCGCGGTTGCTCCTGGTCGAAGCCGCCGATCCGCAGCCCTATGTGCACGCGCTGCGCCGTTTGCGCACCGACGCGGCCCTGCGCGCCGCGTTCGTGCAGCGCGCCCGGGCGTGGGCCGCGCCGTACGCCGACCCGCACGTCGCCGCCCGGACGACGATCGCCGTCTACCAGCGCGTCATCCGCTCGTCGTCCACCTGAGCAATCCGCGTCTGCGCCATCCGCGGATCATCTCAGAATGCGTCACTCGCCCAGCGCCCCGCCGCGCCAACGCTTCACCGCGCCGCGGCGACGCTTCCCCTGCAGCCGCCGCTCGCGCGCCCCGGCCGTCGGTTGCGTCGCGCGGCGCGGCTGCGGCCGCCGTGAAGCGGCCTGGAGCAGCTCGATCAGCCGCTGCTCCGCCGCCCGGCGGTTTCCGGCCTGCGTGCGCAGGGCCCTGCCCACCACGCGCAACCGGCCGTCGCGCGACAGCCGGGACGCGAACCTGCGGGCGATCTCCCCGCGCAGGGCATCGGGAATGGCCGAGCAGGCTCCGAAGTCAAACAGCAGCTCGACCCGCGTGCTGACCTTGTTGACGTTCTGCCCGCCCGGACCCGCCGCACGCGAGAAACGCAGCTCGATCCACGGCTGCAAGTCCGCAAGCTGGAACGGCGGCGTACGCATTCGGGAATCGCCCCCGAGCGCGCAGGTTACCGCACCGGCTTCGCCCCGCAACCGTGAGCCGATCGTGATGGTTCACAATCGACCTGGCGAGTTGTGCCCGCGCCGATGGATGTCCCGACCCGCGAACATCCGTCGCCCGCCGACGGAGCGAACCGCGCCACGATCAGGGAGCCGTCGGTCGCCGACCCGACCGCTCCCTGACGGGCGCGGTTCAACTCCGCCGCACAGGTCGCTCAGCACAGCGCGGCAAACGCCGCCAGAAAGTAGATCGCGATGCGCACGCGCTGCGGCGTGAGTCGAAAGACAAACAGCATCCTCCGCCCTCCGAAGGCGTAGCGCGAGAAGCTGTCGCGGTCATCCGCTGGATGTGTCCCCTCGCGCGTGACTGTATCGCAGTCAGGCCGCCGGATTCAAGGGAGTTTGGAGGTCGACCGGAGACAGGTTCTGGCGCGCGGCCCGATAATGCCCGCCGCAACAAGAACGCAGCGCCGTCATGGACCGGCGGAATACGGCCGGCCGAACTCCTGCACCCAGTAGATGCCGTACGGGCCGCCGCTGCGCACGCCGACGCCCACCTCCGTGAAGCGCGCATCCAGGATGTTGGCCCGGTGGCTGGGGCTGTTCATCCAGTCCGACATCGCTCGAGCCGGCGTGGGCTGCCCAGCCGCCAGGTTCTCCCCCAGCACCCAGTAGTCGTATCCGGACTCCGCCGCCCGCTCGCGGAGCGTCGAGCCGGTCACCGGGTCCACGTGGTCGAAAAACTCGTACTGGATCATCTCGCAGGCGTACCGCTCGGCCTGGCCTTCCAGCGTCGCATTGTAGGTAACGGGCGGGGCCCCCGCCGCCGCACGTTCCACATTGACCAGCCGCAGTATCTCGCTCCGCAGGTCAGCCGCGTCGGCGGGCAGGTCACAGTCCGGAAACTCCGCGGCCAGCGTATCGGTCGTGCTGACCGGGCGGACAGGGTCGAACAGGTCGGGTGCCGGTCGACTGTCAGCCGGCGAATCGAGCCCGGCGCCGAACCGGTAGGAGTCTGGAGTGGGGTCGGATGCGATCGGGCAACCGCCCAGCGCACAAAACCCCAACGCAATCAGGCCGACGTGCAGCCAGGGCCACCAGCGGGTCATTCTGTTCCCCTCGCGCGCGTTTGCGGATCAGCATTCCAAGCTTTATCATTGTACCCACGTAGGCCCAGACCTTGATACGACTTTTTGTGCGCCCCATACTGGCTCCGGGAGGGAATCGGCACCGTTTCCGACCGCAGGAGTCGTGCATGCATCGCTCAGCCCCGATCCTTGCCGCCGCCGGCCTGGCCGGCGGCCTGCTCGCCCTTCCCGTGGCTTGCATCCCAACCGCCGGCGGACTGCTTTCGGGCGCCGGCGGCATCGCCTTCAACTTGCCCCCCACGCCGGTGATTACGTTTGACCTGGACCGCGGCGTGGTGCCGCTCACGGTGCAGTTCAACTCCGACCGTAGTACCGACGACGGCCTGATCGTGGCGCGGAACTGGGACTTCGGCGACGGCGGCACCAGCCAGGAGATCGCCCCGCGCCATACGTTCACCGCCACCGGCGAGTTCACGGTCAGCTTGCGCTTGACCGACGAGCTCGGCGCCTCCGCCACCCGCACCGTCCGCATCTTCGTCACCCAAGCACCCGTCCCGGTCATCGATGTGGACCGCACGGCCGCGGACTCCGCACCGGCCTTGTTCAACTTCAGCGCCGCCCGCTCCTCGGATCCGGACGGGACGATCGACGAGGTCCGCTGGGACTTCGGCGACGGCTCGGTCGAGTTCCTGGAGACCGTGCCGCACACCTATGCCACCGCCGGCAACTTCCGCGTCACGCTCACGGTCACGGACGACACGGGCGTGACGGCCGCGGCGGACGTGCTGATCCAGGTCGGCGTGTCGCGGCCGCAGATCGAGATTCGTGTCCCGCCGCCGACGGTCGAGAACCTGGTGGTCGCGCAGGACGCGCCGCTGTGGATCCAGGCCGTGTACCAGGTGGATCGCAGCGTGGCGCGCTTTGTGCGCGCGGGCCTGGACGGCGACCGCGACCACTGCCAGGCGCAGAGCATCGTCTACAAGCTGCAGACCGGCGCGACCGACGCGACGCTGCTCGGGCACGATGGCCGCGTCAACGACGTCGCCTTCGCCCCCAACGGCGCCACCATCCTCTCGGCCAGCGATGACGGCACAATCCGCCGCTTCGACGCCGCCAGCGGCGCCCTGCTGCAGACCTTCACCGGGACGGCCGCCGTCACCGCGGTCGCCTTCGCCCCCAGCGGATCGACGTTCGCCTACGGCCAGTCCGACGGCGTGCTGGTGCTCCTCGACGTCGCCTCCGCCGCGGTGCTGCGCAGCTTCAGCGGCCACACGGCGGGGGTGCGCGACCTGGCCTTCTCGCCGGACGGAAGCCTGCTGCTCAGCGCCAGCGCCGACCGCCGGGCGCTGCTGTGGAACGTGGCCGACGGCTCGATCCTGCGCGAGTTCAGCCACGCGCTGGCCGTCAACGCCGTGGCCTTCTTGCCGATCGACCCGACGCTGGTGGCGACCGGCGGGGAGGACGCGGCCATCACGTTGTGGAACACGACCAGCGGCGCGCAGGTGCTGCGCATCAGCGGACACACCGAGGCCGTCAACGCGCTGGCCTTCGCCCGCGACGGCTCCGCCCTCTTCAGCGCCAGCGACGACAACACCGCCAGGGCCTGGAACCCCTTCACCGGCGCGCTGCTGGCGTCGTTCACCGGCCACTCGGCGGATGTCGTGTCCCTGGCTGTCTCGCCCAACGGCGCCGAGCTGATCACCGGCAGCGCCGACGCGACCGTCCGCGTGTGGGACACGTCGACCGCCCGGCAGCTCCGCATCACGCAGCCGTGCGCCTCAACCATCAGCTCGATCGCGGTCGCGCCCGACGGCTCGACATACGCGGCCGGCGTCGCCGCCAGCAACGACATCCAGCTCGACACCGACCCGCCCAGCGGAAACGACCTGAACATCACCGTGCCGCAAGCACTGGCGCTGACGAACGTCAAGTCGCTCGGCGGAGCGGACGTGCCGCCGGGCGCGTACTTCCTGTGGGCCGAAATCGACACCGACCAGACCGAGCCGGTGCGGAGCTACGTCCAGGCGACCGTCAACGTGATCGCGGCCCTGCCCGACGAGATCAGCGCCGACGTGCCCGTGCTCCCCCTGGTCGAGGATCAGGCTACGGTGGTCGTGTCCCCCGACAAAGAGCGGCAGATCTTCGACCTCGGCGTGCTCAGTCAGGGCGACCGGCTGTTCCTCAGCTTCGCCACCCCGCCGGGCTTCGGCGCGTCGTTCAGCATCCCGGATGATTACAGCCTGATGATCGTGGATGCGACCAGCCGCATCCTGACCTGGTACCAGCCGCGGTTCATCCTGTTTGACGCCGGCACCAAGCTGGTCGTCGGGCACAACAGCCCGAACTACTACGTGATCGTGGACGGCGGGACGAGCGTGAACATCCGCGTGCAGCGCGCGTTCGGACAGGTCCTGCGGCAGCAGCGGATCCTGCTCAATTTCGCCGGCGCAGGCAGCACGCGCATCGCCGACGTACCGGTAACCCTCCAGCCACTGGACGCATCGGAGTTCAATCCGTTCTTCGCGGTCTCGCCCGACTGGGGAGAGGCGGAGACGCAGACGATCAAGCAGTCGGTGATGGCGACCGTTCGCGCCTTTTACGCAGGCTTCAATATTGAGTTCGTCAGCTCAGACGACGGCGTGACGCCGGAGCTTCCGTTCCAGACGATGTACGTCACCGGAACCTCCTCGCCTGCGGACGTGTTGCTGGGCATCGCGGACTACATCGACCCGCGGAACGACACGCTGACCGGGGCTGGCGCGACGTTCGCCCTCTCGCACGGGTTCGTGATCGAAAACCCGTTCGTCGCCAACCCGGTCTCCACGCCCAGCCAGATGGGCGTGGTGCTGGCCTGCACCGCAGCCCACGAGATCGGCCACTTGCTGGGCCTGCGGCATACCGACGATCCGAGCGACCTCATGCAAGGCATACAGGAGGACGTCACGATCGCCCGCATGCTGAAGGCCGCTCTGGTGACCCGGTTCGAGCAGTTCTTTGGCCGCGACGGCTTCCTGCCGCCGATCGGCATTCAGGACGCCCCGCAATTGCTGGCCGAGACCATCGGAACAACCGCGCCCTAGAGGGGCGCGGGCTGAGCGCTGCCCCGTGCGAAATCCCCTACCGCTTCGAGAACTGGAAGCGGCGGCGGGCTTTGCGCCGCCCGTACTTCTTTCGCTCGACCTTGCGCGCGTCGCGTGTCAGCAGGCCTTTGTCGCGCAGGGCGGGCTCGTACTTCGCGTCGATCTGCACCAGCGCGCGGGCCACGCCCAGCCGGATCGCCCCGGCCTGACCCGTGTAGCCGCCGCCGCTCACGTTCGCCAGCAGGTCGTAGCGGCTGGCGCTGTCGGTGACGATCAGCGGCTCGAGCACGGCCTGACGGTGCTGCGGCTCGCTGAAATACTGCTCCACCGTGCGCTGGTTGATGACAAACTTGCCCGCGCCCGGCTTCACGCGCACGCGGGCCACGGAGGTCTTCCGCCGCCCGGTGCCCCAGCGCGCCCCGTCCGCCGCCGGCTGGGGCGCCTCGTGGGCGGGTGCGGGGGTCGGGACGGATTCGACGTTTGCAGCCTGCGGTTCGGTCACAGCATACTCCGCTCTACAGCGTCAGCGGCTCCGGGTTCTGGGCCTGGTGCGGGTGCGTATCGCCGGCGTACAGCTTGAGCTTCAGGAGCTGGCGACGGGCCAGCGGGTTCTTGGGCAGCATGCGGCGGACGGCCTCGCGCAGGACGCGCTCCGGATGCCGCTCCAACATGCGCCGCATCGGGATTTCCTTCAGGCCGCCGGGGTAGCGTGTGTAGCGCTGATAGACCTTCGTGTCTTTCTTGTTGCCGGTCACCTTCACCCGGCCGGCGTTGAGCACGACCACGTAGTCGCCGGTGTCCACGTGCGGGGTGTAGACCGGTTTGTGCTTTCCAATCAGGACGCGGGCGATCCTGGCGGCCAGGCGCCCGAGCACCTGGTCGGTGGCGTCGACCACGTACCAGCGGCGCTCCACCTGTCCGGGCTTGGCCAAGAACGTTCGGCTCGCGGTCTTCATTGCTGGTTTCGCAGCGAGGTCGCCTCCCGCCCGCGGGCGGGAATAGGTAACTATAGGCGCCAGGCGCCGCGGGTCAAGAGGTACGTCGGTGGGCGCGGGCGGGTGCGGGCGGGTCTCCGACGAACCGGCCAGCCGGTTCCCGGTTGACTTGCTCCGCCGCCAGGGTACGCTTTTCAAGCTGCACGAGCAGCGCGGCCGATGAGACGGACGGATTCCCCGATAGCTCAATGGTAGAGCAACCGGCTGTTAACCGGTGGGTTGTAGGTTCGAGTCCTACTCGGGGAGATCAACGCTCGGTCGCGAGCCTGCGACCATCCAGTTCACGCTAAACCCCGGGCCGGAGAGTGCCCGGGGTTGCTCGTTTTAACGCCAGGATTCGCAAGGGCTTACGGATGCGGCCGAACTGG
>Ga0209172_10003378_pt1 | contig 24619 bp, 23 predicted proteins | sample LarsenN4metaG_FD_184113 | JGI IMG/M metagenome (GOLD analysis project Ga0209172, IMG submission 184113) | Hot spring sediment bacterial and archeal communities from British Columbia, Canada, to study Microbial Dark Matter (Phase II) - Larsen... ... | reverse complement strand
CGTCTGAAAGCGTTAGCATAGATCTAGAACTTAATTGATTGGGGTGCACCCACTGGGTGCCCCTTTTTTGTATCCTCTTCTATTCTCGCTAATCCGCCCCGTACTCCCCCAACCTCCGGATGCGCCCCCTCTAAATGTAAGGCTTCCAGTCTAATTACCTTATCTTAAGGAGAGGAACTTGGCCTTTCCTCTAACTGTTGAGGGATATGGTTGTTGAGAGATAACGTATTACTTTGTAGATGGATGAAAGAACAAAAGTGGGTTGTTTAAGCGAATCCCCAACCCCTTTGTTTGAGAGATAGCTAGTTGTCTTTCAAGCATGGGCGATCGCTCAAGCTTTTGCTTAAACAGTTACCGGGTTTGCAACAAGTGACCGTTTAGCTACATCGGTCGGAACTAAAATCCATCCTGCTTTAAACAGTTTTTGGTACGTTGCCCATCCCTTAGAGCCTCCTGGAATGCGGTAATCGGGAACTTTAAGGTGAGGAAAAGCCGTGTAGGGTTTCCATGGTTCGTGGGAGGTCTGTCTGAGATGCAGAATCAGTTGTCCATCTACTCCAAACTTTGGTAACCAGCATAATTCTCCAGGCATGTAAAAAACCTCACAAATGTGTTGAATTGTTTTACTGATTGGTCAATAGCATTCAGTGGAGTAAATGCCAAAATCTTATACTTATAGTCCTATCGAAGAAAACCAGTAAATAACTCTATCAAAGGTAAACTTATACACGCGGTATTGAGAGGTTGATCTTGCCCTAAAGAATTACAAGGGTGGTTAAAATGGTCATCCCAGTTTGTTATGAAGATCCGTAGAATGATATCCCCCTAGTCACTTAAAAAGGGGCTAAGGGGGATCGGCAGTAATATGCGACCTTCACACAGAATTGGTATTAAATTCTTAACTTTGGGGAACTTAATGTTAGGATTGCTTATTTGAAAAGCGATGGAATAGTTTGGGAATGCAATTCTTGCCTTTTCAAATATTCTTTCAGAAGAAATGTGATGTGTGTCATCGATCGCAATGAGTTAGAGCATCAACACTGCTGATCTAAAGCGGCTATTAGAAGCGATTTGAAGCTGCTTTAGGGGTGTTTAAGTTCACATCAGAGTAGGCAATTGCATCACCTTTTTAGTTATTGAAAAGGTGCATGATAAATGACATCAGGCAAATGCCCTCACCCTTCAGGAGCAACGCTCATGGCCCTCCCCTTCCTTAGCAAAATCCCGGAAAAACCAGCGAATCAAATTGTCCCTAAAACCTCTAGAAAATCAACTCATAAAGAGGATCTAGTAAATCAGGTTATAGAGAGCCAAGACACTGCTTGTAGGGGTGTCGAGCTGCTCTACTATGGCGCTTGTTACATGTGGTAATGTTTCAAAAAGGTTGCTAAAGCTGCTCCAGATCAGTCTTCTACGGTTTTTAAGTGACCTTAGTTTTAGAAGATCAGCGATTTTGTGATAGCGGCTGAAAAGTAGGGAACTCTAAAACTAAGACTAAATAAATGACTCTCCTATGAATCAAGGAACGAGGCGATCGCTCAACCCTCTGGCAGCGATCGCTTTTTGTTGCTCGCACGAGATATAGAAGTTCTGTCATCTCCACGCTTGCTGAAATTTAATTTTCTGGGTAAATTAGTACAAGTGTTCTAAATTCGATGTTGGTTGATCACACGGATGACGCTGTTCTAAAAGACGCGTTATCAGCATGTTGGGATTGCACTGAGCTGACCTGGAGTTTCTATGCCTGTTCAATGGACATCTGAGCAAGTGCTTGCTCTTGCCCCTGACGCCGCATCAGCAAAAAACGGTCGGGGCTTGGCAACCCGTCAGAAATGGCATTCTCTCGGCAGTCAACAATCCGTAATTTGGGGCGAATGCCAGGGTAGCGGCAAAACGCCCTATCGAACTCAGATTGATTTAAGTGAACCTGCTTTTCGTTGTAGTTGTCCCAGTCGAAAGTTTCCCTGCAAACATGGCCTGGGCTTGTTTTTGTTGCTAGCAGAACAGCCAAACGAACTGATTGAGTCAGAGCCGCCTGACTGGGTTGCAGAGTGGTTGACCAGTCGATCGCAACGTGCGGAAAAGCAGGCAGAAAAGCAAGTTAAGCGTCAAGAGCAAGCGGCGGATCCTGCGGCACAGGCAAAACGGGCGAATGAGCGACAGCGGAAGGTCAGTGCAGGCGTGCAGGAATTGCGCCTGTGGTTGGACGATCGCGTGCGACAGGGGTTAGCAACTCTACCCCAAGAGTCTTATCAAGTCTGGGATGCGATCGCCGCCCGCATGGTAGATGCTCAAGCTCCTGGTTTGGCGCGGCATTTAAGAGAATTGGCTGGAGTCGCGCATACAGGTGCGGGTTGGATTGATCGAGTGCTAGAGCGATTTGGACAACTGTATTTGCTAATAGAAGGCTTTGAGCGGTTGGAGACTTTGCCAGCCGAGGTGCAGGCGGATCTGCGAAGCCAAATTGGTTGGTCTATGAGTCAAGATGAGGTGCGATCGGGTGCGGCTCAAGCGGATCTGTGGTTGGTGGTTGGCCAACGAACCGAAGAAGAAGAACGCTTGAAAGCCCGACGAACCTGGCTGTATGGTCTATCCACTAACACTTTTGCGCTATTGCTTGACTTTGCCCACGGTAATCAACCGTTTGAGCAAACCCTTTTGCCAGGAAGCTGCCTCGAAGCAGAGCTAGTGTTTTACCCCAGCGCTTACCCACTCCGAGCATTGATTAAAACGCGGCAGGAGGCTGTTCTACTTACCAAAACTCCACCAGGGAATTTGTCTATGACAACGGCGATCGCGACTTATAGTAAAGCACTAGCTCAATGCCCCTGGCTAGAGCGGTTTCCTTTGTTGTTGCAGGGGGTGATTCCACAGTTTTCAGGCGAGTGTTGGAGCATTCAGGATCAGGAGGGGGTGGTACTGCCTTTATCGCAGCGACTGGAACCTAATCAAGGTTGGCAGCTTTTAGCCCTGAGCGGAGGATATCCCTTTTCTATTTTTGGTGAGTGGGATGGAAGTACCTTGCTTCCTTTAAGTGTGTGGGCGGAGGACTTGTACTATGGCTTCCACTGATTCTCCCTGGCAGACGATTATTGCTGCCGCCTTGCTAGGTAGTGAGCGCCAACCTTTTCAACCCCCGATCGCGCCAGGTCAGTTAGGGCAGGTATTGTCGCAACTCTGCGGTCGGTCAACTGAGGCGGCGCTGTTGTCTGCGGCGGCAACCGTGACGTTGCATCATCGGGTGGGTTGGCTCCCCGAAACTCAAGCTCCTGACTCTATTGAACCTGTTCAACCGGATGATTTGCCACGTTGCAACCCGCTCGCGGCTCGTTACTTGCAGCAGATCTTGCAGGGGCAGTATTCTTCTCTGTTGTCAGAATGGTTAGAAAAAGCCGCACAGACTGAGCAGCGGGTGCCCGAAATGCTGTTACCTGCTCTGCTCGACAAAGGCCGCCAACAACGAGAGTTGCGAGCACTGATCTTGCCTGTGTTGGGGCATCGGGGACGCTGGCTAGCGGCTCAAAACCCAGATTGGAGCTACGCGATCGCCCTATCAACCGAAACCGACTGGGAAACAAGCACTCCGGCGGCCCGCCTGCTTTATCTGCAAGATCTGCGATCGCACGACCCAGACCGCGCCAGAGAACTGGTACAAGCAACCTGGAGTCAAGAAACGGCCAGCGATCGCGTGAAATTTTTAGAAACGTTTCGCATTGGGCTTAGTTTGGCGGATGAGTCATTTTTAGAAAGTGCATTGGGCGATCGGCGCAGCAAAGAAGTTCGTCGAGTTGCCTTTGATTTATTGGCAAGCTTGCCAGATTCGCGCCTTTGCCAACAGATCACAGAACACACCTGCCGCTATCTTTCACTGCAAGATGGCAAAGTTCCAGCTTTGAAAGTGCTGCTGCCAGAACAGCTTGACAAGTCATTGCTGCAACTGGGCCTCGAACTCAAACCCTCAACAGCAGTCAATTCTACATTGGGCGAAAAAGCCTGGTGGTTATTGCAACTGATCGGTGCCACCCCACTTTCCACCTGGACGGAGCAGTGGCAGATGTCGCCCCAAGCAATTCTCAAAATGACCCAGTCTCATGAATGGCAGACGGTTTTGTTGCATGGATTTGTGTTGGCCGCAAAACGTCAGAAGAATGCTGAATGGCTAGAGGTGATTTTTAAGCGATGCTTTCGTGAACCAGATTTGTCCAGAGAGATTGCTCTCGTTGGCCTTAGTATCGAAGAATTGTTTAATATGCTACCCGCCGCCAGTCGTGATGATCTTCTAATTTATTTGCTACAGATAGCTCACACCAAAATTAAAGACTCCTTAACTATTTGGTTGCTGCGATACAGCCCGCAGCAATGGAGTGTTGATCTCGCTCAACTCGTTTTAACTTGTCTGGAGGAGCAGATCAGCGCAACCACCAACTTTTCTAACTCTGATTGGGAGCTGAGAGCTACTCTCAAAGAGTTTGCCCGCTTTATTCCTGTCTCTTTGATACCTGAAGTCATGCAGTTGCGAATTAAACTTCTAGATCATACTGCCTGGATTCAGAGCATTGATGATTTGTTGACGTTATTACAATTTAGATATGAGATGACGCAGTCGTTTGAGGCTGGAAGTAGGCGCTAGAGAAGATAGATTTGAGATTAATCAGTCGTACTTTTATTTGCAGTGGATTGAACTAAATGGCAACTACAAAAACAAAATCGGCAACTCCCCAATCTCCCTCGCAGCTTTTACGCGAACATGCTGAGCACCAGTTTGCTCAGGAACTCGATGAGTTGGCAAAAGCCGATACACGCCAACGTCCACCCAATTGGAAGCTTTCACCCTGGGCCGTGTCAGTCTATCTCTTAGGTGGCACTTTAGAGAACGGCTTTGAAGTGACCCCCAAATATATTGGCAATCGGCGTTTGATGGAAGTGGCGATCGCGACGCTTGCGACAGATCGCGCCCTACTCCTCTATGGGGTTCCCGGTACAGCAAAATCATGGGTGTCGGAGCACTTAGCAGCAGCGATTGCAGGCGATTCCACACTGCTGATTCAGGGCACGGCAGGTACGAGTGAAGAAGCGATTCGCTATGGTTGGAACTATGCCCGCCTGTTAGCAGAAGGCCCATCTATGGAGGCGTTGGTTGACAGTCCAATGATGCGAGCGATGACTGCTGGCAAGATTGCTCGGGTTGAGGAATTAACCCGCATTCCTTCCGATGTGCAGGACACGCTGATCACCGTTCTCTCAGAGAAGACGTTGCCCATTCCAGAACTGAATACCGAAGTTCAGGCCAATAAGGGCTTTAATGTGATTGCCACTGCAAACAATCGCGATCGCGGGGTGAACGAGCTTTCCAGTGCATTGAAACGCCGATTTAATACGGTGATTTTGCCAGTTCCTGGCTCGATTGAAGAAGAAGTGCGAATTGTGCAGCAGCGGGTTGAAAGTCTAGGACGCGCTTTAGAGCTGCCTGTTGAGGTTCCGGCGCTGGAAGAAATTCAGCGCGTGGTGACGATCTTTCGAGAACTGCGAGATGGTGTGACGATAGATGGTAAAACGAAGCTGAAGTCGCCAACCGGCACGCTTAGCCCAGCAGAAGCAATCTCAGTCGTGAATAGTGGCATGTCCCTTTCTGCACACTTTGGCGATGGTTCTTTGACAGCGAGTGACTTAATTTCGGGTCTGGTCGGCGCAGTTGTCAAAGACCCAGTGCAAGACCAGGTGGTCTGGAAAGAATATTTAGAAACGGTGGTTAAAGAGCGAGATGGTTGGAAAGATCTGTACCGAGCTAGCCGAGCCATCCTGTAGGAGCGTTTTCCATGTCAGTGCATATTTTTGGAATTCGTCATCACGGGCCTGGCTCTGCGCGTAGTCTGTGTCAGGCTTTAACCCAACTCCAGCCGGATATTGTGCTGGTCGAAGGCCCTCCCGATGCGGAATCTGTTCTGCCCTTGCTGGTGCATGCTGAGATGCGTCCCCCGGTTGCATTGCTGGTCTACACCCCCGATAATCCTCAACAAGCAGTCTACTATCCCTTTGCTGTGTTTTCACCTGAGTGGCAGGCAATTCACTATGGGCTGACACATCAAATTCCTGTCCGGTTTATGGATTTGCCACAGACGCACCGATTTGCGATCGCGGCGACAGATTCTAAAGAGGATGAAGCGGAGGCGATCGCAACTCCAGGACCCAGCGAAAGTGGGCCAACTGAAGCCATCTCTGCCTATCACGACCCGTTGAGGCTGTTGGCGGAGGCCGCTGGATATAGCGATGGAGAGCGCTGGTGGGAGCACCTGGTCGAGCAACGGCAGGATAGTACCGAGTTGTTTGCAGCAGTTTTAGCCGCAATGACAGTCCTGCGTGCAGAAGTGGGGCAAGCGGCAGCGCGCTTTGATCCGCTGGAGGGGTTGCGTGAAGCTTACATGCGAAAGACGATGCGTGAGGCCGAAAAGCAAGGCTTTCAAAAAATTGCGGTTGTCTGCGGGGCATGGCATGCTCCGGCGCTGGCAACCCGACCGCCTGCCAAAGAAGACGCGGCTTTGCTAAAGGGGCTAGCGAAACAAAAAGTGGAAGCAACGTGGGTGCCCTGGACCTATGGGCGTCTGACCATGAGCAGCGGTTACGGAGCTGGAGTTGAATCGCCTGGTTGGTATCAACATTTGTGGGAGCAGGGAAAACGGAGCGAGCGAGCTGGAGGCGGGGATGCCACAACTCACTGTTCGATTCGCTGGATGACTCAAGTTGCCCGCCTGTTGCGAAAACAGGATTTAGATGCGTCTTCCGCAAGCGTGATTGAAGCGGTTCGATTGGCTGAAACCTTAGCGGCTCTGCGCGATCGCCCGTTGCCTGGTTTATCGGAGTTAAATGAAGCGACCCAGACTGTTTTGTGTTTTGGCGATGCTTTACCGATGCAGTTGATTCATCAGCAGTTGATTGTAGGTGAACGGTTAGGCCGGGTTCCACCTGAAACTCCGATGATCCCACTACAGCAAGATCTGCAGCGCCAGCAAAAACGCTTGCGCCTCAAACCTGAGGCTACCGAAACCCTGCTGAACCTGGATCTACGTAAGCCCCTGGATCTGGAGCGATCGCACCTGCTGCATCGGCTGATGCTGTTGTATGTGCCTTGGGGGAGGTAACAGGCGACAGGTAATGTAAAAGGTACGTTTCGGGAGTCCTGGCAGTTGCAGTGGCACCCGGAGTTTGCAATTCGCTTGATTGAGGCGGGTGTTTGGGGCAACACGATCGAACTGGCTGCAACGACCTGGACGTGCGATCGCGCCAATCGTGCCAATTTACCCGAGTTGACGAAACTGATTGATCAGACGTTGCTGGCAAATCTCCCGCAGGCGATCGTGCATCTAATGACGCGACTGGAAGCAGAAGCGGCTTTGGCGAGCGACATGGCGCATCTAATGGAGGCTTTGCCACCGCTCGTCAATGTGATGCGTTATGGCACAGTGCGCCAGTTTGAGACAACCATTGTCGGGCATGTTGTTGAAGGGCTAATTACCCGTATTTGTATTGGTCTGCCCGTTGCGGCGGCTTCTCTTAACGATGATGCCGCGACCCAAATGTATCAACAAATTATTGCAGTGCATGGGGCGATCGGTCTGCTTCAGCAAGCCGATAAGTTAGAACTGTGGCAGCAAGTTTTGCAGCAGTTGGCAGACCAGCAAGGGTTGCACGGCTTAGTGGCAGGCCGTTGCTGCCGCTTATTGTTTGAAGCAGGTGTGTTTGAACCTGAGGATACAGCCCGTCGGTTAGGGTTGGCGCTCTCAACGGCGATCGAACCAGCGCAAGCGGCTGCGTGGATTGAAGGCTTCTTAACTGGCAGTGGGTTGCTACTACTCCATAACCCAACTCTTTGGCAGGTGCTAGATGAGTGGGTGATTCAATTACCTGGCGAAACTTTTACCGCAATTCTGCCGCTTTTGCGGCGTACTTTTGCTAGCTTTGCTGCCCCCGAACGTCGCCAAATGGGGGAACGTGTTCGACAGGGGGCTGTTTCTACAACGGTACTCGCCCAAGTCGGTCACTTTGATGGCGATCGCGCCGATACGGTTCTTCCCCTAATTGCTCAACTACTCGGTGTTTCATTATGACCAATGCGGCTGACCAAGAACGCCTAAGACGCTGGCGGTTGATCCTCGGAGGGGGCGCAGCCGATGGCATCTGTGCGGGGGGCAATGGGAATGGAACTGGCACAGAAGGCGATGGGTTTCGGCTAGGGGCCGCCGACCAGGCGATCGACCAGGCTCTAAGCGCTCTGTATGATAGCGATCGCCAGGGCGGGTTGGGGTCTTCTTCACCCAAGGTGGCGCGTTGGTTGGGTGACATTCGTACCTATTTCCCAACTTCGGTTGTCAAGGTGATGCAGCAGGATGCTCTGGAACGGCTGAACTTGCGGCAAATGCTGTTGGAACCGGAATTACTGGAAGCGATCGAACCTGACGTTCATCTTGTTTCTAATCTGTTGTCTCTCAGTGGGGTAATGCCCGCTAAAACAAAAGAGACCGCTCGCATTGTCGTTCGACGCGTTGTCGAAGACCTGATTCGTAAGCTTGAAAATCCGACGCGGCAAGCAATTCTGGGTAGCCTCAACCGAGCGACGCGTAACCGTCGGCCCCGTCATCATGAAATTGATTGGCATCGCACCATTCGCGCCAACTTAAAGCATTACCAACCCAACTACCGCACAATCATCCCCGAAACTCGAATTGGCTTTGGGCGTAAACGCTCTGCCCTACGAAACATCATTCTTTGTGTCGATCAGAGTGGCTCTATGGCAACCTCTGTCGTCTATGCCGGAATTTTTAGTGCGGTGCTTGCCTCGCTGCCGGCGGTGCAAACTCAACTTGTGGTGTTTGATACGGCTGTGGTTGACCTGACTGACTTACTTCAAGATCCTGTCGAAGTCTTATTTGGCACTCAATTGGGCGGCGGCACTGACATCAATCAGGCGTTAGCCTATTGTCAGAGCTTGATTCGGCAACCTCAAGATACGATTTTGGTATTGATTAGTGATCTGTATGAAGGCGGTAATCAGACCGAAATGCGAAAGCGAGTTAGCACGCTTGTTACCTCTGGAGTTCAATTCATCACCCTGCTAGCCCTTAGTGATGAAGGTTCCCCTTGCTATGACCATGACAACACGCAGTTTATAGCGTCGCTCGGTGTTCCAGCCTTTGCCTGTACTCCAGATCGCTTTCCTGACTTAATGGCTGCAGCGATTAATCGGCAAGATCTCACTCAACAAACATTTACTTAATTCACATTACTCCCCAGTGTATGTACTGGGGAATATATCCTCAACGTATTCTTAAACGTCTAATGCTAAGCCTGCAAGAAAAATAGTAGATCAGCATTGAGTTGTTCTTTGTGCGTATCGGTCAGTCCATGAGGGGCACCAGGATAGACTTTTAGGGTGGCATTTTTCACCAGTTTGGCCGCCGCGATCGCAGCGGCACCAATTGGCACAATCTGGTCATCATCTCCATGAAGGATGAGGGTAGGTATATCAAACTTTTTGAGATCTTCTGTGAAATCAGTTTCAGAAAAGGCTTTGATGCAGTCGTAGGCGTTCTTGTGTCCTGCCTGCATCCCCTGAAACCAAAACCAATCAATCATGCCCTGTGAGATTTTGGCATTAGGTCGGTTAAAGCCAAAGAATGGGCCACTCGCAAGATCTTTGTAGAGTTGGGAACGGTCAGTCAGAGATGCAGCGCGCAACCCGTCAAATACGTCAATGGGCAGCCCATCGGGATTGTTTTCTGTTTTGAGCATCAACGGTGGCACGGCTGAAATTAACCCAGCCTTGGCAATCCGTCCGGTGCCATGCCGACCAATATAACGGGTGACTTCACCACCCCCGGTTGAAAAGCCAAACAATACCGCATCGTTTAAGTCCAGGTGTTCGATGAGTGCTGCCAAATCATCGGCATACGTATCCATTTCGTTGCCGTTCCAAGGTTGGCTCGATCGCCCATGTCCGCGGCGATCGTGAGCAATGACCCGAAACCCGCGATCCGCTAGAAACAACATTTGGGCTTCCCAACTGTCAGAATTCAAAGGCCAACCGTGACTGAAGACAACTGGTTGCCCTGAACCCCAGTCTTTGTAATAAATCTGGGTGCCATCTTGAGTGGTGAATGTGCTCATTGCAAAACTCCTACAGGTATTAAGAGCATGAAAAGAGGGCTTAGCTCTTATCTGTTGCTCTTATTATTCAACCTAAATTTAATTAGGAACACTCAAGTTTTCTTAATTGAGCGCTGAAATAAGATTTCTATGACTAAAGAGAGAGTTTCGAACACAGGAGCTATGGAAAAACTGACAAATAGCTCTGAAATATGCAGTTAAGCGCAAAGCCAATCTGGGGAATCTAGCACATCTTAAGGGGGTAACCTCAGAATATCTGCTTCGATAAGTAATCGACGTTCCTCGACGCGATCGTCCCGGTTCAGTTGCAGCAGGCGAACAGTCACCCGTCCCACTGGGGACAAAGGGGTAAATTTAGCTCCAGTCAAACAAAAATGGTCAACCCAGCAATCTCGTCGTGGATGATACAGGCGAACAATTTCTCCGGTTTGGGGATCAATCGAGGCAAGGTCGCTCCCTTTGTGCTTGTTACACAGAGAGCAGGATAGAGCGAGGTTATCCTCTTGCGTCAACCCCCCATGCTTCTCCGCAATAATATGGTCAACTTCATAAGAAGCAAATGCAGCAAGCTCAGGAGTAAAGCAATACTCACAACAGCCATTAGCGCGATCGTATACAGAACGACGGAGCGCGGCGGGGATGTAACTACTCACGAAGCCTGTTGTTTTAACTTGATCAGAGCCTGAGCTTTCGCGATCCGAACTAAATGCTCAAGGTACTGGTACTGCTGCCAAGTCTGCTCCTCATCTGTCGTCAATCCCTGGGTGCGATTTTTCTCCAGCAATGCACTAATTTGGGTTTGCAAGGTTTCAGAAGGACGTAAGGTTATTATTTCTTCTGGGGAAGGCAGTGTAGCTAAAAATTCCAGTACCTCTGCTGCACCAGTAAAACCAACCTGGGCACCAGCATTGAGTTCTCGCAATCCCAACTGTAGAATTTGAGGCAGCTTGTCCTCCAATGGGGCTAACTGAGAGACTAAATCATCAGGTAGGTTCAGAGTGACTTGCATCGTTACCTCTGGGCACTTTAGATTTTAGTGTAGCAATACCTGGAACTAGCTGTTAAGAGACACAAGATGGGCGATACTGGATTCGAACCAGTGACCCCTTCCGTGTGAAGGAAGTGCGCTACCACTGTGCTAATCGCCCGCGGATACTTAACATAGCATAACTCTGTGCTATTTAGGGAGCCATTGCCACTTTAATTACTTTACGATCGCGCATTGCTTCAAATACTTGGCCTAACTGGTTGAGTGGTTGCTCATCGCTGATTAGTAGGTCGAGCGGTAATTTGCGGCTAGCGAGGAGCGCTAAGGCTTCGCGAACAAACTTAGGCGTGTTGTGAAAAACGCCTTTAAGCGTGAGTTCGCTGTAATGGAGTTGCTCGGTATTAACAGTGATAGTAGTGTCACGCGGGCATCCGCCAAACAAGTTGACCGTCGCACCCGGACGAGCACATGCGATCGCCATTTCCCAAACGGCAGGTACGCCTGTGGCCTCAATCACGACATCAGCACCGTAGCCATCGGTCAGGTCTTTGACCAGGGCTGGCAGATCGGTAATGTGTTTGTAGTTAAATGTTTTGACCGCTCCCAGTTTTTCGCCGATCGCCAGTCGCACATCGTTGCCACCTAGCAAAAAGACTTCTGTAAACGGGGTGTGCTTTGTTCCAGTTAGGCCTGGATTCCAGCCCCCTAGCCCAGACGCCAGAGCTGCAACAAACATCAAGCCGATCGCTCCATCACCTAGAACAACCACGCGATCGCCCGGTTTGACTTGGGCACGAGCGGCTCCATGCAGCACACACGCAAGCGGTTCGGTCATTGCTGCTAACGCGAAGCTGATATCTTCAGGAATTGGGAGCAAGTTATGCTCGACAATGGGCGCTGGAACTTTGAGGTATTCAGCAAAAGTACCATTGTTAAACAGCAGATTTTCGCACAGTGAAAATTCTTGCTTGCGGCAGTAGAAACAGTTGAAGCAAGGCGCAGAGTTGTTTGCAACCACCCGATCGCCAATTTGCCAGCCTGTTACATCCGCTCCTAAAGCCACAATTTCTCCGGCGGCTTCATGCCCAAATAATGCCGGTGGCTTCAGCATTTTTGCGTGTCCCCCCCGTCGCCAGACCTTTAAATCAGTGCCACAAGTAGTAGCCGCTCCCACGCGAATGACGACTTCCCCTGCTGCTGGAGTGGGGTCATTGACCTGTTCAAGGCGAAGGTCTTCTTTACCGTAAAGAAGGGCTGCTAACACGGCTTTGCTTTTGATTCAACAACTAATCATCTTAGGTCATTTAGCGAACTCCGCTCATCCGGCTGGCAACGAAACTCTTCTAAGCCTTCCTTCGTGCGTCTAGAGGACAATCCATACCTGCTTTTGATTGCTTGCCTTACCACTCATCGCAGTCCTACCGATTTAAATGCGCGTTTCAGAGGCGTTTTTCAGAAAGTTTGATTACCTGGTTGACACGCAACCGAACGGACGGTACAGTATATTTATACCGAACGAACGGTACATTTCAAGGAGTGCCTAATGAACTGGTTCTGGTTTGATAAATTTCCTCATGCTGCAAAAACAGCGATCGCGGGTGGGGAGGTTCTCTGTTCCTTTGCCAAGTTATTGCAACTAGAGCGAGAAGCGCTCCCAGCCGATTGTTCGCAGGCGTCTAATTACGTTTTACCTAACTCGGAGGATTAACCTATGATTCGGCTTTATGGTCATGAAATGTCTGGTAATAGCTACAAAGTGAGATTATTTTTGGAGCTGTTAAAAGTCGATTATGAATGGGTCAAAGTAGACTTGATGAAAGGTGAACATAAGTCGCCTGAATATCTAGCGCTCAATGCTTTTGGGCAAGTTCCCTTGCTGGTTGATGAGGATACAATTCTGGCGGATGCCCAAGCGATTCTTATATATTTAGCTCGCAAATATGGTGGAGATGAATGGTTGCCGCTTGACGCAGAATCGCTGAGTCGGGTGGTGCGTTGGCTCTCGACAACGGCGGGTGAAGTTCGCCAGGGGCCAGAAAATGCTCGGCTCTACTACTTATTTAAGGCGACAAATATCAACATCGATCGCGCGCATCAAAAAGCTGAGCATATTCTAACGCAGCTCAATACACACCTTGCAACTCGCATCTGGCTGGAGTTTGAGCGTCCTACTATTGCAGATGTGGCAGTGTTTCCTTACGTTGCGTTAGCACCTGATGGCAAAATTGACCTGACACCTTACCCGTATGTGCTTGCCTGGATCGATCGCGTCAAACAGCTGCCCGGCTTTATTGGAATGGCGGGTATTCCTGCTTTGGCAACGGTGTAAAGCCGCAACATTGTTGATGCCGCTTTTGTAGAGGATGCTGATTCAGCCTTCCTCTGCAAAAGCCACCACACCTTCACCAATCCATCAGGAGGGCACCATGCCGCGCAGATTTGGAGAAATTGCTTTTACCCCAGAAGTCCAAGCGGCTCAAACTGAGCGAGGTTCGCGAGAAACCTACGAACGCTATATTGCTAAAGGTCCAGCCAATGATGCTGTTACGCCTCAGCTGGCCGAGTTTATTGCCAAAATGGATGGTTTCTACTTCGGCACCGTCGGTTCCAATGGTTATCCTTACATTCAGTTTCGGGGTGGGCCACCGGGCTTTCTCAAAGTGTTGGATGAGAAAACTTTAGGTTTTGCTGACTTTTCTGGAAATGTGCAGTACATTACCGTTGGTAATTTATCCGGCAATGACAAGGCATTTTTGTTTTTGATGGATTATCGCCACCGTAAACGCATTAAAGTCTGGGGTCGCGCCGAATATGTTGAAGGGGATGCTGCCTTGATTGAACAACTCAAAATGCCGGGGTACCCTGCCGAAATTGAACGGGCGATCCTATTTCATGTAGAAGCGTTTAGTGAAAACTGCCCACAGCACATCCCAATTCGCTATTCAGAAGCGGAAGTTGAGTCAATTGTAGCGCCACTCCAAGCTAGAATTGCTGAGCTAGAGCAGCAGCTACAAAAGGACTAACTGATAGAGCGATCGCTCAACTTTAGTTGAATCGCTCAATCGACTTTGTTAACGTATCCCTTTGTTCTATTTTTGACCACTAATCTCAACAGGATGATTTGTTATGGAAAGTAAGCCTCCTTTTCCTCCTTTTACGCTAGAAACGGCTAAAGCTAAGGTGCAGGCTGCTGAAGATGCCTGGAATACGCGTGACCCAGAACGGGTGGCGTTGGCGTACACCGAAGACACTGAGTGGCGTAACCGAGCCGAATTTTTGAACGGACGTGCGGTGATCAAAGAATTTCTCTACCGCAAATGGGCGAAAGAACTAGATTACCGCTTGCGAAAAGAACTTTGGTGTTTTATGGATAATCGCATTGCAGTGCGATTTGAGTATGAGTGGCACGATGATTCGGGGTTTTGGTATCGCTCTTATGGCAATGAAAACTGGGAGTTTGCCGAAAATGGTTTGATGATGCGACGATTTGCCAGCATTAATGATGTGCCGATTAAAGAATCAGATCGCAAATTTCGCTGGGAGCGGACCGCTTAGAGACGTGATCGCCAATTGTAGGGGTGGGTTTGGCAGAATAACTTACATTTTGCCTGGGTTTGTTGGTAAAACCCATCCCTATAGGATGCGTGATTTTATTTGATTTATATTCCTAAAAAAAATCATTAATCTATTGTTTCAATGGAATCTTTTTGATAAATAACTTGAAATCGTTCGCAGACCAAAAGCATGGTTTGAGAGGGTGCTTTGCCAATTTGGGGTAGAACGCGTGAGAAATATTTCCAGTGTTCTCGTCGCCAACTTGCTAAGCTGCGATCGCCCTCTCCCTCATCATAGGCAAATTGGGCATCTACCTGATTAAATGCTCGAATGCTGACTTCTGTTATTTCGATAATGCAGCAGGGTTGACCCTTGCCATCTAAAACAACCATCTTTGAGCCAGGTTCAGGTAGGGCTTCGCCTGCGGTTTCCCATTCCCACAGGGCAGAGCAGGTTGCAGTTTTGATCTGCGATCGCACCAGTTGAGCCAATTCTTCTGCCAAATCAGGAGAATCACCAAACTGATCAACAGCATAAATTGCATCGCTTGCTTGACTCTCGACTTGACTAGCAAGATACTCTTGCCAATATTGCTTTGCATCCATATCTATTACGGCGATCTAATCTCTTAAGTCTTACCAATTTTGTTTCTCTGCAAGTTTTCCCTCAGTACACCAAAAGTGTTTGATTGAGAAGTCTGAGAAAGTTTGGAAGCGTGGAGAAAGTGTGTGGGGTTCCAAATTTTACCAATTGTAGGGGTTTGGCATGCCAAACCCCTACAACAAAAGGTTTATCTGTTCGCGAATCCCTTATGGAATAGTTAGGGACGAGTCAGTAATCATTGTTGCGTCTTGAGTGAATCGGTGATTTCCAGTTCAATTACCCCTGAATCTCGATGTCATCGCCTACACCGCCATCAATTACATCAAGACCGAGGCCACCGATCAGCACATCGTCACCATCTCCACCAATCAAAACGTCGGCACCATCCCCACCGATCAAAACGTCGGCACCAGCACCTCCGTCAGCTGTCAATTGAATTGCATTAGCTGCAAGGTTACTGGCTTCAACCACATCATCCCCTGCTAAGGTATTGATCGTGAGGCGATCGCGGGCTGCTTCTGCCCCCGTGATATTTAATTGTGCCGCTAACCCCAGTACCGAAGTTCCTGTGGCATCGCCAAATACGAGTGCAACATCATCACCACTGGTACCGTTGAAAATGACGGTATCCGCCTGAGCGTCGCCCGCACCTAGATTTAGGTTGACCTCGGTTACATCTGTACCAGAGAGGTCGTTGACAGCGATCGTATCAGCTCCACCAAGAGCGTTAAAGGTGATATCCTCCACATCATTCAAATCCATCACGACATTTGCAACATCGCGGAAGAAAATCGCCCGTCCACCATTGGCAAAGATACTAATGTTCTCGGACACGTTTGAACCGTTAAACAACATCGTGTCGAAACCTGCCTGACCTTCCAGTGTGTCGTTGTCGTCACCTGGATTCCAAACGAAGGTATCATTGCCTGCGCCCATTAGTGCTACGTCATCGCCATCGCCACCATTGATCAGGTCATCTCCCTCACTGCTCAGGAACGTATCTGCACCTAGCCCACCGTTCATAGTAAGTTGAATTCCGGTCGCTTCTAGGCTGGTGGCATCAATCACATCATTGCCAGCAAGACCATTTAGAACCAGGCGATCGTTCGCCGCTTCATTAAAGAAGAGGTTCACCCTAGTATGCAAACCAAACACATTAACGCCACCTGCATCTCCGGATGCTCCAAAGGTATCAGCACCTTGTGTTCCATTGACTGTGATTGTGTCTGCTGCTCCGTCTCCACCACCAATTGGCCCTCTTAAATCAATGTCAACTTTGGTGACATCTGTGCCAGTTAAATCACCAACAACAACGTTGTCAGCGCCACCTAAAGCTCTGAAGTCGATCGCCTCTAGATCGTTCAGATCCATCGTTACGTTGGCAACGTCGCGAATGAATAAGACTCTTCCACCATTTGCCACGATGTTGATGTTTTCGTTAGCGTTGGAACCAAAGAAGAGCATTGTATCAGTCCCATCTTGGCCTTCAATGGTGTCGTTGCCATCGCCAGGATCCCACTGGAAGACATCGTCGCCAGCACCCAGCAATGCCAGGTCGTTGCCGTTGTCACCAAAGACGAAGTCATTACCATCGCCACCCAGGAAGACATCAGCTCCCTGGCTACCCAATAACGTATCGTCACCAGCACCACCATCGATGGTGAGTTTAATCACTCCAGCGGGTAGGGTCGTTGCAGTGACGCCATCATCTCCACCCAGGCTATTAATCACCAGGCTATCGTTTGAGCCTTCCGATCGCGTCACTGTGACAAGCGTTGGTAATCCTACAACGGCAACACTCGTACCTGACCCAAAGATATCGATAATATCGTTGCCGTTCGTACCGTTGACAATCACAACATCAGCTGCACTATCTCCGGTTGTGCCACCTAGCGCTCCAGCCAGATCAATGTTCAACTCGACAAGATCGGTGCCACTCAGGTCATTCACGGTCGTGGTATCTGTACCACCCAGAGCCTTCAGGTCGATCGCTTCAACATCGTCAAGATCCATCACAATGTTGCCGAGATTGCGGGTAAAGAGGACACGACCACCATTGGCAGAGGTTGTAAATATTTCAGAACCCGCGCTGCCGTTAAACAGCATCCGGTCAAAGCCGCCTTGCCCTTCAACCGTGTCGCTGCCATCGCCAGGATCCCACTGGAAGACATCGTTGCCAGCACCCAAGAAGGCTATGTCATTGCCCTGTTGGCCGTCAATAAAGTCATCGCCATCACCACCCAGGAGGAGATCAACACCGTTGCTGCCCAGGATGGTGTCATTTCCGGCACCGCCATCTACTGTGATTTTGATCAGAGCCGCCAGATTTCCGGTTGCTGAGAAGGCATCGTCACCTCCATTCATGTTGACGACCAGATTTTCGCTCGTGCCAATGTCGAGTGAAAAAGGAGCCGGGTCAAGCCGATCAAATCGAACTCGTGTACCGTTTGCTGTGGTTGTAAAGATCTCAGCTCCACCACCACCATTGACCACAATCGTGTCGATGCCTGCACCCCCTTCATTTAGGTCAGTGTCATCACCGGGATTCCAGATGAAGCGATCGTCACCTGACTCACCAAATACCAGGTCATCGGCATCACCACCTGTCAAGGTGTCATTTTCAGTCCCCCCAAACAGAAAATCGGTGCCGCCTTTGCCGAGTAAAGTGTCGTTACCCGACTGGCCAAACAGCATGTCATTCCCGGAACCACCCGTCAAAACGTCGTTACCAGAGCCACCAAATAAATTGGCTCTTGGGAGGGCACCGTTTGTCTCACTCATGGTGATGGTGTCGTTGCCCCCTAGCCCAAATACCTGAACAAGGTTCGTGTTGGCAACACTGGATGAGCCACCCAAAATTGAAACGGCACCGCCATTGACGAGCAGTCTGCCCCCTGCGTCACGGCTAACGGTGATGTTGTTGTCTAAATTGTCGCCAAAAATGGATAAAACACCAGAATTTGCTGAAAATGCCGCTGTAACTGCCATAGAGCTTCTCCTTAAAGGGAATGATGAAGTGCTTGAGGTGTATGCGTTCAATCAACAGGGGGGCTGAAATCGGCAGGATGAATCGACGGTTCCCAAAGCAGGCAGAAACCGCAGGAGCCGATCAATCAGCAATGCTTAAAGTGAGACGGAACTTGATGTTGTAAGCAGTGATGGGTTAGAAAGATGTGCCCAGAACAGGGGCAAACACGCCTGACAGATCGCTTCCACATGGCGATCGTCGGTGCCACAACAGCCACCCAATACGTTCAAAGATTTGAGTTTGGCTTTCAATGCACGATATTGATGGCCGAGTTCAGCTGGATTGCCATCATCCAGTGTTTCGGATTCGTTTAATTCGGCGTGACTTTTGGTTGAGGCATTTGCTCTCACACCGCGAATCCGCTCTAGCCATGCTTCACCGGGTGTGAGGATGTTGGCAAAATGGGTCGGGTGGGCGCAGTTAATCATGTAGTAAGCGGGTGCATTGTTGGTGACTGCATCAACCTGCGCGATCGCCTCTTTGAGCGTCTGTCCCGTTGGTAAGCAACCGTCTGTTTCGACTGTAAATGAAATCACCACTGGCATATTTGCCGCTTGTGCTGCCAGCGTCACCCCGATCGCCTCTTCCACATAGTTCATGGTCAGTGCGGTGACTAAATCGGCATCAGCATCTCGAAAGGCATTGATTTGAGTTTGGTGGTACGCCTGCGCTTGCTGTGCTGTCATTGCATTGGCGGGAATATAGCCATCACCGCGCGGGCCAACACAGCCGCTAATGACCATCGGTGTTTGTGCTGTTTCGGAGGCTTGACGAATGTTGTGGAGTTGCGCGATCGCCTTCTGATTGATCTCCACCAGGTCATCACTTGAATATCCTAGTTTTGTCACCCAATCGGGGTTTGCCCGCCAGGTCACGCTTTCTAAAATTAAGCCGACTTGATAGGTTTTAGCCAGGGTGACATAGGTGCGAAAATAGTTTAAGAGTGCTTCATAACCAGTTTCAGACTTGAGCAAGTCAAAAGCTGCAAACTCTGGTAGATCAAGCCCTTCGCGAAAAATGAGCGTTGTTTCAATGCCGCCATCGGTAAGAAAGAGAGCATTTGACAATTGGGGCAAATGGTTGCGATAGGGAGCCATTGTCGTATTCCTGATTGTTAGGATATAGGATTGAGCATCAGTTGTTGCTAGGCAACGTTGAGCGGACTACAGTTACATGGAAATGTCGCTTTAGCTGGTTTGGCAGAATTTGCAAATCGTCTGCGTGACCATCGCATAACTCTTTAAGGTTTCTCTCTGCCAGCATCTTTTCAAAGGCAGCAGAAAAATAGTGAGAGCGACTCGTTTTAATCTCTAAATCAAACATTGATCAAATCCCTTAAGAATATTCAGTCATTACTCATAAAGATACCTTCAGGCTCCAAGTTTTTCCTTGCAGGAAAGTATGGAATCAAGTATGGAGTTGGGTATGGTTTGTCTGTTTTTACTACGCCGATCCTCCTTACTCCCCCTTCATCAGAGGGGAAGCTATTTGTCGCCCATTAAATCGGTGTCACATGCAAAGCAGACAGATGAAGCTTTGAGTGCTTCTCAGACATTCTCTCAGGCTCGCTAGGATGCTTTAGCGAGGCAAACGCAGCATGGGAAAGATGGGGGGTGAGCTTCCTACTTGAATCAAGCCAATCTGCTCAAACCCATATCGCTTGTAAAACGGTAGATTGTCTGGTTTAGAGGATTCGAGATAGGCAGGGATGCGGGTGCGATCGCACTCTTGCAAAATGGGTTGCAATAAGGCAGACCCATGTCCTTTGCCTTGTTGAGTCGGCTCAACTCCTAAAATTGCCAAGTACCAGTGAGCTTGGTGTGGGTGGCAGCGGCTCATTTCTTCTAGGACTTGAAACAAATCCTCTTGTTCTGGTTTTGCCACACTATTCTCTAACAAGTCTATGAGCGGATCACCATCGGGTTCAACCCCGGGTGGAAACCAGAAGGCAGCACCAATGTAGCGATCGGCAAAGTAGGTGGTTTTATGTTCAAGGGCTTTGTTCCCAAAGGTTCTAACAAACTGGGGAAAGTAAGTCAGATATTGGAGTGGGTCAGGGTAGAGCCAACGGGCAACGGGGTCAGTGCTAAAAGCGAGTACTTGAGTCGCGATCACTTTCGCTTCATCAAATGCTGTGGTGACTCGCCGGATTTGAACGGCATTGCTTTTTAACGGGGGTTGCCATTGTTTTGGTTGAACGGGGGCATCAGTTCTTTGTGGCATGATGATTTCCTGAGTTGATTGGGGTGATGAACAGGAAGGGGCCGATCGCCCCGATGAGGCAAGGGCGATCGGTAAAGGAAGCACTCACCGTTCTGATGGAGATTGGTGATACTTCTTACCTTAATCAGGCAGGCGTTCCAAAAGCGTTGCAAAACCGTTCCAAAGATGTTTTAAGAGCTGAACCTATTGGTGTGGCGGATTCAAGCGCAAGTCTCAACACTCTGGTAAATCAGTAGACGCTTCATCAGACCATCCATTTGGGTACTCTAACGAAAAAAATGTGAGAGGTTTTCCCTACAGACAATCTCTCACCAGCCAAATCGGATCGCTTTAAGTATGCTTTAAGCTTAGAGCTTCTGTAGAGACTCGATGGGACTCACTTTGATCAGCAGCAGCGACTATGCCGAACTGTTACTGATGATGAACCTGACTATAAAACTTAACAAAGTTTCTCGCTTAGGCATGTTCAATTGGGCAAGCTGTCGAGGATTAAATTGTGTGATTAGCAAGCTCAGGCGCGATCGCGCGTTTGAAGTTCAACGAACTGGTACATCATCGGTGGTAAAGGGCACTTCAACGCTAGCATCAATGGAATAGAAAGGGTAGGGTTTATCGCATGTTAGAAGTCGTTCATCTCAATCCCAGCTATATTGCCCTTATGGCTCACGGGTATTGTTATCTATGGAATCCAAAGCTGATTGGGCTACATGCTTTGTCAGATAGCTTGATTGCACTGGCTTATTTCTCGATTCCGATTGCCCTCCTTTACCTGGTTCAAAAACGGCGAGATTTACCCTACCCCTGGTTGTTTCAACTCTTTGGCACGTTTATCGTCGCTTGTGGGTCAACCCATTTGATGGAGGTCTGGACGCTCTGGTATCCAACTTACTGGGTTTCGGGTTTGCTCAAAGCCTTGACAGCGATCGTCTCGTTGGTCACGGCAGTTGTCTTGATTCCTGTGCTGCCTCAAGCACTGTTGCTGCCTAGTCAGACTGAGCTAGAAGCGGCGAAAGCCAGATTAGAAGATCAAGTACAAGAGCGAACCCAGGCGTTAAGTGCAAGTGAAGCACGCTACAAGTTCTTGCTAAACACTATTGATGGGATTGTTTGGGAACTGGAACTACCGACATTTCAATTTACCTTTGTGAGCCAAAAGGCCGAAAAAGTGCTTGGTTATCCTATTGAGCAATGGCTGACAGAGCCTCAATTCTGGCGCAATCACACACACACCGATGATTTAGAGGCCGCCATCAAGTTTTGCGATCGCATGACTCAAGCTCTTGAAGATCATGAGATGGAGTACCGCATGATTGCAGCAGACGGGCGCGTGGTCTGGCTGTGGGATCTGGTTAAAGTGGTTGTGGAAGGCGATCGCCCGGTCAAGTTGCAGGGAATCATGGTCGATATTAGCGATCGCAAAGCCGCTGAAGCTGCCTTGGCAGAGTCCCAACAGCGCTACCAAGACCTGATTGAAAATTCACCCGATATTATTGAGCGGTTTGACTTGCAACTCCGCCACCTTTACGTCAGTCCGGCTCTAACTCGCATCACTGGCATTGCTCCGGAGGTGTTTTTGGGTAAAACCTGCCGCGATCTCAGCATGGATAAAGAGATGGTAGATACGTGGGAGGCTGCCGCCGCTAGGCTTCTGAGTACGGGGCAGCGACAGACAATTGAGTTTTCGACGTCTACGCTGCATGGCCTGCGCACATTTGAAATGGCGATCGCTCCAGAACTGTCAGAGCATCAAGAAATTGAATCTATCCTTTGCATTTCGCGCGATATTACTGACCGTAAAGTAGGGGAGCAGGCGCTCAAAGAAAGTGAAGCCCGCTGGCAATTTGCCCTGGAAGGCTCTGGAGATGGCGTTTGGGATTGGAACCTGCAAACCGATGAGGTGTTTTTCTCTCGGCAATGGAAGAATATGCTGGGCTATGAAGAACACGAGGTTAATCCCTGCTTGGAGGCATGGGAAACGCGGGTGCATCCTGACGATAAAGCCAACTGTTACGCTGATCTAGACAAACATTTCAGCGGTGCAACGGCAATTTATCGGAATGAGCACCGGATGCTCTGTAAAGACGGCTCTTACAAATGGATTCTGGCTCGCGGCAAGCTAATTGAGTGGACGGTGGATGGCAAGCCAGCGCGAATCATCGGGACTCATACCGACATTACCGATCGCAAGCAGGCAGCCGCAGCACTCCAAGCCAGTGAAGAACGATTGCGTCTGGCGTTAGAAGCCGCAAAACAAGGGCTTTATGACATCGATTTGCAAACGGGTGAGGCAGTTCTCAGCCCTGAGTACGTTGCGATGTTAGGCTACACGCCAGAAGAGTTTGACCGAACGGAGCAAGGCTGGCGCGATCGCCTTCACCCAGATGAACGGGAAATGGTGTCTCAAGCCTATCAGGAATATACCAGCGGCAAACGGTCAACTTATCAGCTAGAGTTTCGCCAGCGCACGAAGTCAGGCGACTACAAGTGGGTTTTGTCGTTGGGCAAAATCGTAGCGTGGAATGAAGATGGTCGCCCGCTGCGCATGATTGGCACCCACACCGATATCACAGAGCGCAAACAGGGCGAGACGCAACTGCGCGACGTATCCGCTCGGTTAGAGTTGGCTGTTCAAGCGGCTAAAATGGGCATTTGGGATTGGGATCTTCGCAATAACTACCTGACTTGGGATGATCGCATCTACGAACTTTATGGGCTGGATCGATCTGTTACTCCAACCTATCAAGTGTGGGAGTCAATCATTCATCCTGATGACTTGTCCTACTGTCGGGCGATGATTCAGCAAGACCTGGCCGAAAAAAATGAAGGAGCCGTTGAGTTTCGCATTCAGCGAGCGGATGGCACAATCCGGTATATTGCCTCCTATTCTTTAGTTCGGCGTGGCGCTGATGGACAACCCACGCGTTTGATCGGTGTCAACTTAGACATTAGCGATCGCAAACAGGGTGAAATGCAATTGCACGACTTAAATGATCGGTTGAGACTTGCAATGCAAGCAGCCAAGATGGGCATTTGGGAGTTAGACATGGTCAATGACCATCTGATTTGGGACGATCGCACGTATGAGCTATATGGCCTCCAACCCGACCTTCAACCCGCTAGCCTGGAAACGTGGGAATCGGTCATTCATCCAGAAGATATTGACTATTGTCGTGAAGTCACGTATCAAACGCTGGCAGATAAAAGTGAAGGGATGCTATCCCTGCGCGCGATTCTACCGGATGGCAATCTGCGCTACATTGAGTCTTACTTTTTAGTTCAGCAGAATGACCAAGGTCAGCCCTTACGCATGGTGGGGGTCGATTTGGACATAACTGAACGCAAACGCGCAGAAGAAGAACGCCTCCAAGCCAAAAAGTTACGGCTGGAACTGAGACTGCTAGAGCGAATTCTCGATAGTGTTTTAGCTGGCTATTGGGACTGGGATATTCCCAATCATCGGGAGTATATGAGTCCTGGTCTGAAGCAAATGTTTGGTTATGCAGATCACGAGCTAGAAAATGTCCCAGAAACCTGGCAAAGACTGATTTTTGCTGAAGATTTACCGCATGTTATGGAGTGTTATGAGCGTCATGTGCAGAGTCATGGCAAAGAACCTTACTACAACGAAGTGCGTTATCGCCACAAAAATGGGGCAACAATTTGGGTTCTTTGTGCCGGACAAGTCATCGAGTGGGATGCAGATGGACAACCATTAAGAATGGTGGGGTGTCATGTTGACATTACCCAACTCAAGCAAACAGAGGCCCAATTGCAAAAGAGTGAAGCTCATTTAAGACAGGCGCAACGAATCAGTAAACTCGGCAGTTGGGAGTTTGACGTAGCCACTGAAAAAATTACCTGGTCGGATCAGGTGTTTGCCATCTTTGGGCGCGACCCAGCGATCGGCCCGCCAAAATCGTTTGTGGAGTTACAGCAACTCATTGACCCCGCCGATCGCGACTTTCATCAAGCCACCGTTGCAAACACGATCACAACCTTACAACCCTACGACATTGAGTGTCGAGTGCAACGGCCTGACAACAGCAATTCTCAGTATGGAAATT
>Ga0209172_10003375_pt1 | contig 24635 bp, 19 predicted proteins | sample LarsenN4metaG_FD_184113 | JGI IMG/M metagenome (GOLD analysis project Ga0209172, IMG submission 184113) | Hot spring sediment bacterial and archeal communities from British Columbia, Canada, to study Microbial Dark Matter (Phase II) - Larsen... ... | reverse complement strand
CTGACGCGGACAGCCGATCCCGTGATGATACAGGGTCAAAACCTTAAAGCACTTCTCGGTAAGCCCATTGAGTATCTACGAGTTTATGCCGCCCAACGGGGGGTTCTGGCTCCGATCCCTTACCAGATCGATGAACGCGATTTGGCCAACAGGCTGGCCTTACCCGAAGGGCCGAGACCTAATCTGGACGGAGACCAGGGGCGGCTGGATGGAAACGATGAACTGGTCCTCATGGCAAAGGATCTGGGGGATCGAGTCGCCAAGGAGGACTGGATCCCTGGCTATGAAGTAGGATTAGAGATCGAGGTCCAGGATCCTCTCACCGATAGCAGGGGCTGGGCTTATATCTTTTATTTCCTTAATCCTCCGGCCAGATCTCCCGTCGATTATGTGAGATATATCCTTACTTCCACAGAAAATACGGTCTCCACAGAGAACTACCTGGTGAGTTCTTCACCGGAGAGCGCTTACTACCGAAAGCTCCTGGTGACAGAAGTCGGGGGCGGTAACGGTCAAAACCTGATCCGAAAAACTCGGATCGAGGGGCGCGTACGATTGGAGTGGTTTTTCCTGCTGGGCGCCATTAAAACGTTTAAGCGAGATGAAGACGATATCGAATTCCACATTACCGCTTATAAGGACGGACCGATCCGGATTATTTTGCGAGGTAAGCCTGAGCTGGAGCTTATCATGGGCAAGAAGCTCCCCTCTGAAGAAGTGGATTCTATCTATTATGTGAACCAATTATACACCACCCATATCATCCACAGCCCGGTGAAAATAAGCCGCTATTGTTCACAAGCTACCGTGCTCGGGACTCTGGATTTCAATGAGAACGCCTTCGGCATGAAATTTTATAACTCCAATAACCCACAAGGGGTCGTTCTGGATGGGGTGATGTCGGAGGCCGAAAAAAATCTTGATCGAAGCCGTAATAGCTGGTCGATCCTTACCGGTCAACAAGGGACCCTTCTGACCCGCCTTACATGGGGACCTACCCTTGACCAATTGAAAGATACCCTTTACTACTTAGATACGACCCTTCTTCTCCCGGATCAAAAGACGCGCCTCCTTTCTGCGCGCATCGGGTATCTTTTTGACCTGCTCTCCGTGGATAAAGGACGTCACCTGTATCAAATTCACTTTTATTTTCCATCTTCTTATCGACCTGGGGACGAGGTTAATTATTTAAACATCCTGGATAACCCGTTGGAAGTCGTCGTCCAGGACGAGGTCAATCTAGGAATGCGCCTGCCGAGGGAGAAGAAATAGCCGTATGATTTCAGCGTTATCTCGAAAATTCTTACTATACCTGGCCCACAATGAGGCCATGCGGCAGGTCATCACCGCTTATGGCATGGCCCCTCAGTCTGGGTTCGCCAGACGTTTTATTGCAGGAGAGACCCTGGAAGAAGCCCTTCAGGTCGTTCTGGGCTTAAATCGAGGGGGGTTCCTCGTGACGTTAGATGCGCTCGGGGAAAATGTTACCCGAGAGGTCGAGGCCAGGCAGGCGGCAGAGCGCTACCTGAGCGTTCTGGATAAAATCCATCAGACCCAGGCGAATTCGAATATTTCCCTTAAATTAACTCAGTTGGGGCTGGATATCGGTTGGGAGTTGTGCGAGGAACAGTTAAGGGCCCTTTTAGAAAAGGCCAGGGTTTACGATAACTTCGTGAGGATCGATATGGAAAGCTCTGCCTACACCCAGCGCACCCTCGATATGTACAGGGCGTTCCGGGAGAAGGGCTACACCAACGTAGGGGTCGTCATCCAGGCTTACCTCTATCGGAGTGAAAAGGATGTTAAGGACCTCATTGCGTTCAAGGCCAGGGTCCGATTATGCAAAGGCGCTTACAGCGAGCCTAAAACCGTCGCCTTTCAGAGCAAGCGGGAGGTGGATCAGAACTACCTGCGCTTGATGAAGTGGCTTTTAGAAGAGGGAAATTATCCAGCCATCGCAACCCACGACGAGGCCATCCTTCAGGCTGCCAGGGAATTTACGAAGGCGAAGGGGATTCCCTCGACAAAATTCGAGTTCCAGATGCTTTACGGAGTCCGAAGGGATTTGCAGGAGCGTCTGGTCCGGGAAGGTTACAACCTTCGCATTTACGTGCCTTTCGGCAAAGAATGGTATCCTTACTTCATGAGGAGGCTGGCCGAGAGACCGGCCAACGTCCAGTTCCTGCTCAAGAATATTGCCAGAGAATTCCTGCCCGCCCCCTCAAAAGGCAGGGCATAGGAAACAGAAAACCGCGGGCAGAAAACCGAAAGGAGTATAAGGGGAAAGGGTCCGGGAGCAGCATAGAGGCCACTATATTTTCATAGTTCCCCCACTTCCCTTCCCCCGCCCGACCAGCGGCGTTTGAACACTTTCCGCAATTCATGGCCTGGCCCGGAACCGTCGTTCCGGGCCTTCTGCCCGACTAGCGGCGTTTGAACACTTTCCGCAATCCCCAATCCACCAGACTCGGGAAAAGGGCGTTCATCGCCAGCATAAATTTTGCCGAGCCGGAGAGGATGACCTCCCGTTTGCCCTTGATGGAAGCTTCCACGATAGCCTCCGCGACGGCCTTTGAGCTCATCATGAACGGGCCTCTGGGCTTCTTGCTGGCCTTGCCATCGGAGCCTGCATTTTCAAAAAAGGCCGTATCCGTGGTCGTAGGACAGATCAAAATAACTTGAATTCCATGGTCGGCCACCTCGCCGCGAAGCGCTTCCGTTAAACCCACCAGGGCAAACTTGCTGGCGCTATAAACGGCCAGGCCGGGAACCCCACGCTTTCCGACCACGGAGGAGACATTAATAATCTGCCCGGATTTCTGTTCCATCATCGCAGGGAGCACCGCTTGCGTGCAATGAATAACTCCCCAGAAGTTCACGGCCAGGACTTTTTCAATGTCTTCCAGGGCCATGGAGGCGAAGGGCCCAAAATAGCCGATCCCGGCGTTGTTGACCAGGATATCGACGCGCCGGAATTGGGCTAACGTAGCTTTCACCATATTTTCTACGGCTAGGGGCTGAGTCACATCTACAGGAATGGGCAGAGCTTCTCCCCCATTCTGCCGAATATTCGCCGCTACCTCCTCGAGCTTTTCCTTCGAGCGCGCGCAGAGGACAACCCGGGCTCCCCGCTGCGCCAGGGCAATGGCCGTATCCCTTCCGATCCCGGAAGAGGCTCCCGTAACGATGGCAACTTTTTGACTTATTTCCATTTAATGGTACACCCTGCCGGCGGGGTCTCGGTGATGGGAACGGACTTTCCGGCCAACAAGGCATCCAGCGCATCCCGGAGATAATGGACCTTGACCTTACTGGGGTCTTCATGGTTATCATCTATCCGGCCATGATAACGTAGGGCTCTACGTTCATCGAACACAAAAATCTCAGGCGTTCGCTCCGCCCCATAGGCCCTGGCTACGGATTGGTCTTCGTCATAGAGATAAGGGAAATTGTATCCCTTCTCCTTGGCCCACTTCCTCGTGTTCTCAAAGCTGTCCTCCGGAAATTTAACCGGATCGTTGGAAGTGATACCTACCAAGGCGACGCCTCTAGCCGCATAATCCTCTTGAATCTGCAGAAAACGCGGCTCCCAGGCCTTTACGTAAGGACAATGCACGCAAATGAACAGGACCCCTAAAATTTTCTTGTCCTTAAACGAATCTAGAGAATACGTATTATGGTCCACACCGAGTAATTTGAAATCTGGGGCTTTATCTCCTATTTTTAACGCCATAATTTCCTCCTCCAAATGGATGAATCATCGGTCAAATAGGTCATGGGCTTACCTAGATCATAAGGTAACCCAACCCAGAAGATCGTGCAAGTTCCTTGACTAAAAAAAACGAGGGTGTTATCTTCTTCCCTGAGGGACCCTGATACGGCCATGAGAATTATTCGAAGATACATTATCCTGGAGATGATCAACCCCTTTTTTACGGGGCTGGCTATATTTACGTTTGTCCTTTTAATGGACAAGGTTTTAAGCCTTACCGAGCTGGTGATTAATAAAGGGGTGAGCGTTGCGGTGGTGGGGCGGCTTATCCTCTACCTGCTCCCTTCTTTTTTTGTATTGACCATCCCGATGGCCGTCCTGGTTGCTACGCTCATGGCGTTTGGCAGGCTCTCTACCGATAGCGAGATCACGGCGTTGAAAGCCTCGGGGGTGAGCCTTTATAGTTTGTTTGTCCCCGTGGTTTTGTTTTCTCTGGTAGCCACGTTTGTGACGTTCTTCATCTACGTGAAGGCCCTCCCCTGGGGGAATTATTCCTTTCGGCTGACCCTCTTTAATCTGGCCAGATCCAAGGCCGCCGTCGGAATTAAGGAGCGGGTTTTTAATTCTACCTTCGAGGGATTGGATATTTATGTGGATGAGGTGGCCTCGGACAACTCGTTTAAAGGGGTTATGATCGCCGATTCCCGAGACCCTGAGAACCCTCAAGTTATTTTTGCCAAGCGGGGGGTCTTGATCTCGGACCCGGACTCCCTCAAGGTGATCCTGAGGCTTTACGAAGCCAACAGCCATCCCAAGTATATCACCCGGGCGACCCGATACAAGATCATAAACTTTCCCGTCTCGGATTTTGTCCTGACCCTCCAGAAGGATACCGGCGGAATCATGGAAATACCCCAATCCGATCGGGATATGCCGATAAGCCGTCTCTATGAAACGTTCAAGGCAGAAAAACAAGCGGGACGAAGGTATTACTCGTATCTGATCGAGCTCCATAAAAGGTTCTCCATCCCCATCGCCTGCCTTATTTTCGGCCTGATCGGAACTCCCTTGGGGATCAGGTCGAGGAGGGCCGGGAAATCTGGCGGGTTTGCCATCAGCATCGGATTGATTCTCATTTATTATATCTTTATAACCGGGGGGGAAAACCTGGGGGACGAAGGGAAAATACCGGCTGTTTTAGCCACCTGGACGCCTAATCTCCTGTTGGGGGGGCTCGGAGCTGTTCTCCTCACCAGGATGGCGAGGCAATAATCCAGCAGGGGGTTGAGGAGAGTTTTCAGAAGCTATGAAAATCCTGGACCGTTACATCATCCGAGAATTTCTGAAAATCTTTTCTCTGGGTCTGATCGCTTTGATCTGCGTGTTTACGGTGGTGGACCTTTTCGAGAGGGTGGATGATATCGTTAAATCTAAGCCCCCGTTCGGGGTTGTGATCACTTACTTTCTGGCGAAGATTCCTTCCATCCTCTTTGTGACCATACCTATCTCCATTTTGTTATCCACCTTACTAACGCTGGGGACCTTATCCAGGCACAGTGAGATCATTTCCATGCTCGCCAACGGGATCAGCATCTATCGGATCTCGATCCCCCTGCTGATTCTGGGATTCATGGTCAGCGCCCTGGTGTTTATTTTCAACGAAACCGTGATTCCCTGGGCCAATCAACAAGCCGATGCATGCAAGCAGATCATAAAGGGAAAACCCCCGGCCAGTCTGATACCCAAGAGTGGCGTCTGGTTTCGCAGCCCCAGGGAAAATAGAATTTACAATATCAAACTCCTGGCCCCGATCCAAAAGGAACTGCAGGGCCTAACCATCTACGTTCTGGATGACAATTTTAATATTAAAGAGCGGATCGACGCCACAAAAGCACGTTATCTAGACGGAGAGTGGATCTTGTACGCAGGCTCCCAAAGGGCCTTCAACTCCGGAGTTGTTGGGGGGAGCCAGACCTCCTTCGCCGAGAGAAGAAAATTCCCAATTCAACCCACCTTTGAGGAATTCCAGAGGATTCGAAAGGACCCCGAGGATATGACCTATCGGGAGCTCCAGAGGTATATTGTGGAGCTTCAAAGTACCGGATACGATGCTTCCCGGTACGTGGTGGATTTACATGGAAAGATCTCTTTTCCCTTTGTAAGCATGGTGATGGTTATTATTGGATTTCCTTTTGCCTTAAAATCCCCACGGAGTGGCACTACGGTGAGTATTGGACTGAGTATTTTCATCGGATTCACCTATTGGATTATCCTCAACCTGGGACTTTCCCTGGGCCATGCCCAGTTGCTTCCCCCCCTTCTGTCCGCCTGGATCTCCCACGTCCTTTTCGCTTCATCGGGAGCTTATATGCTGCTCAGCGCCCAGACTTAGTACCGATTCCGATAAATACTCCAGCGGTTAAACCGCTCCCTTACGGGCGCGGCTCAATGGAGCCTATCCGAGCCGCGCCCGTAAGGGAGTCGTCCTATTTCCTCATCCGTAATTTTAGGACCCCCATCACCTGCTCCAGTTCCTGCACTTTAAGGATTTTACAGGCCACGTAAAAGAGCCCGATACTCAGCATAATACTGACGCCCACCAAGATAAAGTTTATAAATAAGCCGGAGGGGGGGAAAAAGGCCGTAAAGGTACGTTGAACCAGCCAGCATCCCGCAGCCATAATCGAAGAGGCCCCGGCAATCTTTAAAAAAGAGCTCCATAAAGCTCTTCCATGGATTCCCCCCAACCTATTCCGCAGAACCGAGGTTAAAAAGACAAAGTTAAATAGAGCCATCAGGGAAGTGGAGAGGGCGAGTCCGCGATGGCCCAGAAGATCTATCAAGAGCCAGTTCAGCAAAAGATTGTTAAATATCGAGATCAAGCTGGTGATCATGGGGACTCGGGTATCTTGAAGGGCGTAAAAGGCGGGCACCAGCACCTTTATCCCGGCATAGGCTGAAAGCCCAAGGGCATAGAAAGCCAGGGCTCCGGCGGTTTCCTGGGTATCAAAACTTGTAAATCGACCATGTTCATAGATGAGGCGGATGATAGGGTTTCCCAGTACCATAAGCCCGAACGAGGCAGGGAGGGTCAGCAAGAAAACCAGGCTGAGGGAAGAGGCCAGGGTCTGGCGAAACTCGGCGACCTGTTGACGAGCCGCGCTCCTGGAGATAGCCGGCAACGTGGCCGTAGCGATGGCGACCCCGAACACGCCGATGGGAAATTGCATGAGGCGGAAGGCATAGTTTAACCACGATACCCATCCTTGTTGGGTCGAAGCGAAGTAAGTATTGACAAAAACGTTGATCTGCACAGCCGCCTGGCCGATAACGGCCGGGCCGAGGAGTTTCATAATTTGCCGGATGCCTGGATCTGAAAGGCTCACAAGGGGCTGATAAGCAAACCCAACCTGATACAGGGAAGGAGCCTGGATGAGAAATTGGAGCACGCCTCCGGCCAGGGTACCGATCGCCATCCCCACAATGGGCTCCTGTCCCAGGTAAGGCATAAGATGGGCACAACTTACTCCCACCAGGATGGAGCCCAGGTTAAAGAAGGTCGACGCCGAGGCGGGGATTGCAAAACGATCTTTTGTATTTAAAATCCCCATAGCTACCGCAGCCAGAGAAACCAGGGGGAGGAAGGGGAACATGATCTGAGTCAGTTTGACGGTCAGATCCATTTTACCTGGGATATCGTGAAAGCGCGGAGCCATAAGGGCGACGATCTGGCTAGAGAAGAGAATGCCCAGGAGGGCGATCCCTCCCAGAAAGAGGGTCAGGGTGTTTAAAACCAGACTGGCCAGGCGCCAGGCAGCCTTCTCCCCTTTTTCCACCTGCCATTGGGTAAAAGTCGTTACGAAGGCGGAACTTAAAGCCCCCTCGGCAAGTAAATCCCGGAAAAGGTTCGGAATGCGAAAGGCGACGGTAAAGGCATCGTACGCCAGCCCCGCCCCAAAAAAGGCCGCGAAGATCTGCTCTCGCACCAGGCCGAAAACCCGGCTACCCATCACGGCCAGGCTTACGATCCCTGAAGATTTGATAACTCGTGACGTAGACACTAGGGGTTAGCTGCAAACGGGTCTAAGACCCATTCGCTATGAAGAGGCTGCCTGATAAGGTAAGGCGAACTTATGGGTCGCCCCTAAACAGAGCAGCCCCTACAGTTTAGGCTATATTTCCGCATGGGAAGGGGATAATCTATTTAAAACGAGACGCTCCTACCTCTACGCTAATATACCACCTCCGCGCGTTTCTGGGAAATAAATAAATGAGGTCCAGGACGGCGAGAAGTTCATCCTTCACAGCCTAACCTTTGGGTCCATAACCCCGTTTTCTCGCTCCCAGGCTCTGCCTGGGAATGCCTGTCTGGAGGCTCTGTCTCCCCTTAAGGAGCGAGGTGGAGCCTCCAGAATCTACGTTCCCGGGCTCCCGCCTGGAACGAGGTGCGGGCGAAAAGGTTAGGCAAGGAGATAACTCCAAGTTCAGATGCCTGTCCCATCAGGGTAATGGAGAGGGGATCCAAGAGGGGTCTATCTTCGTGAGCTAAAGGTTGCAAGGGGACTAAAAGGAGCCGGCGTTGAGAAACCAACGTGAGCTCCCTTTAGCCGGTTTAGTCGCTTTAGCCGCTGTTCCTATCGTTGCGCACCAAAGGTGGGGGAGGATGGCAGAATAAACCAGAATCCGTTGGAGGGGCGCCATACGGCTATATCCACTTTGCCATCCCCGTTGTAGTCTGCCGGCACCGGGACGTCCCCCTCCATTCCCCAAGTTTGGACGATAAAGCCGCCAGAAGATCGAAGGATATACCAATTTCCCTCCTGGGGGCGCCACACGGCCATGTCTGCCCGCCCATCTCCGTCGTAATCCGCCGGAACCAGCTCATCTCCCAATACTCCCCAGGACTGAAGGAGGATACCTCCCCCTGATAAAAGGAGGTACCATCTTTCCTCTATGGGCCTCCAGACGGCCAGGTCTGTCTTTCCATCCCCATCATAATCCGACGGCACCGGTATATCTCCGTTCTGCCCCCACTGTTTCTTGATCAGGGCCCCTCCACCGGAAGGTTTGATCCCCCACCCACCCTGGGAGGGCCTAAAGATGGCTATATCCGTAACCCCATCCCCATCGTAGTCCCCGGGGACCGGGACATCTGAAGGCTTCCCGAACTTTTCCATTCGGGCGCTCCCGAAAGAATTTTGAATGAACCAGGTTCCCGTAGAAGGACGCCACACGGCAAGATCCGTCCACCCATCCCCATTATAGTCACCGGGTACGATTTTATCCCCTAATACCCCCCAGGATTGAATGAAAGGACTGCCGCTGGAACTCAACAACAGGTACCAATTTCCCTCACTGGCCCTCCAAACCGTTATATCCGCTTTGTGATCCCCATCGTAATCCCCCGGCGCGGACGTATCTCCAGGGATTCCCCAGCTCACCGGAGACGGAGGAACTACAGGAGGCGCCGAAGTGGCCGTCGGTGTCGGCGTCGGCGTTGAACCTGGGGAAGGGGTTCGTGTGGCCGTCGGCGTCGGAGCCGGGGTCGGCGTTGAACCCGGAGGGGGAGTTGGGGTGGCCGTCGGCATCGGCGTCGGCGTTGAACCCGGAGGGGGAGTTGGGGTGGCCGTCGGCGTCGGGGTGAGCGCAGGGTTAGGGGTAGGAGTGGGCCGTACAACCCCTGTATTGATTAAAATATTAATTCCGGTGACCGTCATTCCCGCGGAAACGGTGATCGCTTGAGAATCGCCGGGATTATCCGGGGGGTTACTGCTGGCTTCATTGGGACCATTGTAAAACTCGGCAGGGCCGGGTAGACGGATAGGAGGATCCAGGGGGCCCACACTAGAGCCCTGGGTAAAAGATGGATCGATAGGCTCAATTTCTACCGTATATTTAGCCCCGGGGGTTAATCCGTTTAGGGTATACACTCCTGCCGGAACCAGGGTAGCTCCGGAGACCTGAGAGACTGCATCATCAAAGGGATTGGCTATATTCCTTGCAATAACATTCGCCCCGGTAAATGGGTTATTTCCAGCGAGCGTGGGATTAAAGATGGTCCCTGAAATGGCTCCGGTGGTTGAAACAAAGGAAGGCCTCGGATAGAGGGTAGATAAAGCCACCTCATCATCTTTAGCCGGAAACCTCTGCTCGTCCGTTACAAGCGCGGGGAACATGGTTTCAACAGAAGTCGCCGGAGCCGCCCCAGATATCCTCTTGAACCCGTTGATTTGGGCATGGTCTAAGTTATTGAAGTGCCCCACCTCATGAAAAATAACCGCCTCAAACTCTGCTTGAGAAACCTCTCCGTTGGAGAAATTTCCATCCAGAAAAGCGCCGTTCAGAAATACCTGCCCCTCGATGATCGTTCCTCCGCTGATCCAGGTGGGCCCTGCAAACCCCAATACCCCGGAGTTGGCTCCAAATAAAATATTAAAAATCTCCCCGTTCACGTCAAAAACAACGACATTTTGGTTGAGGGGGCTGCCGGGAGACAGAAAGGTGCTGAAATTGGATAGGTTCACATCCACCGGCTGCCCGGTAGAAGGGTTCCGGATATTACCCGCCCTGCTGAAGGAGACCGCTGCTGTAGAAACCCCCGCCCACCTTTGAAAAACTGTATCGACCAGAGAGGTTGCGGCGGCATTATTTAGCAGCCCCAGGTTCCCTAAATCGGTTTGGTAAGGGATGGGACTCTGCACGTTCCACCTGTAAGGGACTCCGGTAGATTTGTTGAAATTTAAAGCCCCTCCTCCGTGGGCTAACGGTGTGTATAACAACATCAGGCACAGTCCCAGAACATACAGGGACTTTTGGATCGACCTGGAAAGCATGATCTACCTCCTCCCTTACTTCCTCAAGCGGCTTCGAATCTGGGCTAAAAGATCCTCGAAGAGGAAAGGGCCGTAACGGCCGGGTACCAGCCCTGCATTTTGAATACCATTGCTGAGAAACTTTTTACCGGAGAGGGCATCTTTTCTGGCAAAAAAAGCCCCCTGGAACAGACCCACCGGCGCGGTCAAGCCGGCGGAGCTCTCTGCCGTCAAGAAAAGCAAAACCTCATCCCCCGGGCGATACTCCGGCATCCCTAAAATATGGAGGGGACTCTGGAAGGTTCTTCCCGGAGCAGCTTCCGGAAGTACGTGGACCTGGGCGGAGCTTAAACCAACTTGTTTAAAGGTCACCTGTCCGGGGGGAAGACCTTTGAGGGGCTCTGAGACCTCGAACGTATACATGGTCATCGGCAGAGTCCCCCCTCCTACGGAGATAAGGCCCTGACGCACGGAGAGACAGGTGCCTACAAAAATCCTATCGGCCCTGGTAATCATTTCATCCAGGTCGACCAGAAGCACCATGGCCGCAAAGGCTGGATAGGAGAAGGGGAGAAAAAAGAGGGTTACAAAGACGGGCTTAAATTTCCATAAACGATAAAAAGACATACGCAACTCCTTAACTTCCTACAGTAACCAAAAAAATCTCATTCCTTCCCTGTTTGCATCTCTAAAGTCCTATTCCATAAGGAGATAGGGAGGAAGGACCTAAAAAATTGAGGGACAGGATAATGAATTTACATGGAGGTGTCAAGAAGAATCTCCATGAAAATTTTAAAAGATCTCCCGACCTAAGTATAACATTTTGGTCCGCGTCTCGTTCCCAGGCCCTGCCTCCATGGCGCGGAGGTAGGGGCTCTTTTTTGACCTAACCCTTCCGGCTCCCCTTCCCTGCGAGGAAAAGGGAGAGTTAAGGCCCGTACCTTCCACGGGTTCCCCTTTCCCGCGTCGGGAAGGGGAGCCGGAAGGGTTAGGTTCCCGCTCAAGGAGCGCGGACACCAAAAGTATCCTGACCCTTGACACTTCAGGTTGTTTTTAGGAAAATAGAAGTATGCCACCTTCTGTCACTCAAACATTTCAAGGATTTTTTCCTCAAACCTTTACCTTTCTCAAGGATTTGAGGGCTCATAATACCCGAGAGTGGTTCGAAGCTCATAAAAAAGAGTTCCACCTCTATCTGGATCAGCCCTTGCGGGCCCTCTTTAAAGATTTGGGCCCCTTCATGACCCAGACCTTCCCGGCCTTCAAATGGGAGGTGGCAGCTAAGACGGGAAAGTGCATTTCCCGGATTCATATTCGGGGCAGAACGGGAGCTAATATGTATTACACCCACTACTGGGGAGCCTTCTATCGCCGGGGTCGAGATAAACAGAGCGACGCGCAACTTTTCGTCGGAATTCATCCTGAAAAGGTTCGGGTAGGGTTTCATGTAGGGCCCCAAGCTAAACCGGTGTGGTCTCGCCTTCAAAAAAATGTCAAAAAGAGCTCTCATTTCTTTCAGTCCCTGTTCAAGGAGCTTACCTCGAAGGGGCCCTACCTCTTCGAGACCTTGAAGAAATCCGAGAAAATCCCCCATCCTCTTCCAGAAGTTGAGGATCTGGAGGCTTTAAAGACCTGGATTCACGCCCAGGAGCTGACCATAGCTCGAGAGTTTGACCCTCAGGAGCAAATTGTATATCAACCCAAGCTGGTTCAGACCATCGAGGCTATTTTTGAGGATCTCTATCCCCTCTACGTTTTTACGACGATGCCAGACCCCGTTTCCAAATTAAATAGCCAGGCAGAGGGGATGGGCGTATCGCCCGCTCCCAGAGAAGTTCCCCCGGAAGGTTGGGTTAAAGAAGCGGGACCTCCGGCGTATCAACGGGCGGAGGCAATGGTATCCTCTCCGGAGCCCATCTATACCTTCGAACAGCTCCTGGAGGAGACTTACTTAGAGGAATCTTTCCTCAAGAATATTGAAAGCCTGTTAAGCACAGCGAAAAAGCAGGTTATTTTTACAGGACCTCCTGGAACCGGGAAAACTTACGTGGCTCAGAAATTTGCCAGATATCTCCAAGGGCCGAAGGGTCGGGTGCAGCTCATCCAGTTTCATCCGGCATATGGGTACGAAGAATTTATGGAAGGGATACGGCCTCGGGTCGTGCAAACTCGAGAAGGTCATCAGGAGGTAACTTATGAGGTGGAGGAAGGTCTTTTTAAAAAGTTTTGTGAGGAAGCCCGTAAAAGGGAGGACCCTTATATTTTTATCATCGATGAAATCAATCGGGGCAATATCTCCCGGATCTTCGGGGAGCTGCTATATCTTCTGGAGTATCGAGATGAAGAGATCGTCCTTCCCTATTCCCGGCAACGCTTCTCCATTCCCGACAATGTGTATATTCTGGGCACGATGAATACTGCGGACCGCTCCATTGCCCTGGTGGATTTCGCGCTGCGCCGGCGGTTCCACTTTATTCCCTTTGATGCGAACCCCGCCGTTTTAAAACGTTGGCTTGAGAAAAATTGCCCGGCCATGGCAGAATCGGTGATGGACATTTTTATCCTCCTCGACCGAGCTATCGAAGATAGACACTTCAAGATAGGCTTCAGCTACTTTATGGATCAGAGGCTGGATAGGGACAAGCTCCAACTTATCTGGAACTATACCCTTCGACCCTACCTGGAAGAATACTGGTTTAACGATCCCTCTCAAGTTATCAGACTGGAGGAAAGGGTTAAAAAGCTTCTGGGGAAGCCAAAGAAGTCGGGGTGAAAAAGTTCCATAAGGAACTATTTATTGACATAAAGTTAAGTAGGTTATATCTTATACCTAGCTGAATTAGAGATCAGCCTCTAGTACATCGTCCCGTTCATTCTGATAAACCGCTCCCTCACGGTCGCGGTTCTGAGGACTTGCGTCACCTACGCATCTGAGCCAATCCCGTAAGGGAGGGATTCTATGAATCAAAATGAAAGGGACTAGGTACTAGCTTAGATATCAGCTTCTAGCTAGGATAGCTAAAAGCTTGGAAGAAGCTCAGTGTAGAGACCGTTTTTGATCGCTTTATAATTTTCAATAAAGCCCTCAGAGGTCATCTTTTAAAACTCTGAGGGCTTTTTTATTTAGGAGAATAATTCATGGCCACTAACCTATATGTAGGCAATCTCTCTTATCAGACCACCCTTGCGGACTTAGAAACCCTTTTTGCTCAGGCGGGGACGGTTAAATCTGTCAATATTATTAAAGACCCATACAGCGGGCAGTCCAAAGGATTTGGTTTCGTGGAAATGTCCACAGAGGAAGAAGCCCAGCAGGCCATCAGCCTGTTTAACGGTAAGACGTTCCAAGACAGAGACCTGGTCGTCAATGAAGCGCGGCCTAAACGTAACGACCGAAGCAGTGGAGACAGGAATCGGGGCGGGAGCCGAGGCCGAGGCAGCCAAAGAGGGGGACGCTGGTAAGACTCCAGGGGTTGTAAGATTTTTGTTACGCCCTCAATTAGCTGCTAGCGACGCCCAGCTAGCAGCACTCCCTATCGTATAGGCCGAGGGCCATGCCTCATGAAGAGAAGACCTATCTTTAACCGACCTTGACCGCACGAATCCCCCTAGATACTTTCCCTACGCCGCCGTGCCTTTTCCTCACGCTCTTTGAGCTCTTCCGTAAACATGGCCAGATTAAGGGGGCATGGGGGCTTGTTCTCCTCTACGTATTGGCAGTCCCCTTGATTGCATTGTACAAAATACGCCCTATGGCTCTCTAGCCCTACGTTTCGTTTATCTCTCAGGTAAATCTGGACCGGTTCATGCACGACCTCACACTCAAAATCCCGAACTTTTTTATGACTCATGTTTATACCCCAATAAATTCATCAATGACAAAACGACCCGCCAGGATCTCTATAACCTTGATTTACAACTTACCTGAGATCTCAGGTATATAAAACTTAGTTATTCTTATAAAGAACACCCTTATCCATATCACGTCAACCTGGTTTCTTTTTTTCACACGGACCCGTTAAGAAAGTTAAAGGAACTATTCGTTGACAAGAAGCCTATTGTGTTCTAATTTATAGCTAGATTAGATTAAATGTCATCGATAGATGCTTCAGAAGTCTGGGTAAATTTGGTTTCTAGAGAAGCCTTTTTGAATAAAGCCCTTGGAGATGATCTTTAGAAACTCTCAGGGCCTTATGCGTTAAGAACTATGAGAGAGTTGTTACAGCGTATCGTTGAAGCTCTTGTAGATAATCCGAAGGAAATCGAGATAAAGGAATTGACAGGGGAAGGGACGCTTATTTTAGAACTTGCTGTCAAGCCCGAAGATACAGGCAAAGTGATAGGAAGAGAAGGCCAGACTGCGCGGGCGATCAGGACGATTCTTAATGCAGCAAGTGGTAAGATAAAAAAGAAAGTAATTCTAGAAATACTCGAGTAGGGGCGAGAGGATGCGCAGGTTCGGGAGATCAGCAACCGCCTCGCCCCCAGCAGGTAAGGCCGCCCTGCCAGCTCTTTTTTTATTCTGAGAGGATTTGCCGGAGCTGTTCAACCGAATAAATCTTCCCTTCTAAGACCCGATAGCTTTCGGATACCTCAGAGAAGGGAAAATCTACGATAACCTCATAGACGCCCTGGCTCAATTCGGGGTGAGCCTCCAGGACAGCCTTAATACAGCCTTTCGCGTCGACGGCACCTTCGGTATCCACGCAATAGACCTCCTTGCTCCCATCAAAGATACCATGGAAGTTTAAAATGGCCAGGTTCTTTAAAACCTCCTCTTTCTTCAGCACTTTCATAAAAACCCAGGATACTCGAAAGCGACCCGCAGGCGCAGAAGAACCTTCTTCAACCGGAAAAAAACCCCTCTCCACCTCACACGGGCGTTCACAAATCCTCTCCCTTCTTGATCATTTCTCGTTCCCAGACTTCAGCCTGGGAGGGCCTACCCGGAGGTTCTGCCTCGCCTTAGAGGGAGAAGCCGGGCCTCCAGCAGATACATTGCCAGGCTTCCTCCCGGAACGAGACGCGGTCCAAAATGCCAGGCTCAGTCCAAGAACTTACCTGCTCTATAAAAAATCGTTGTGCGTAGAGAGTAAAGCGCGTATATTTCAGATAGCAGCGGAGTGTACTTAAAAGTTCAATAACCAATTCTATTAACATACTTTAAAACAGAACTGGACCCATGTCAATATAGGTTGCGTTAAGATAGTAGCTTTTGGTTTAAAATTTGTTCATCGTAAGGAAAAAGCAGGCTTTACCTCCCCAGGGGGATCCAGGACACATCTAAATGTTTTTGTTTCCCTCTTGACAGAACTTTCGTGCTGTGGTAGTAAGGCTAAAGCCTGAAGCGATCCGGAGACGGTGGGAATGAACGCAGGGGAACCCTGTAGGTATCGTGCAATCTGGCATCGTTGGATTGATCATGGTTTACGAATAAAAACGCCTGAAAGCAAGTTATCATGGAAGATAAACTGAGAGAGTTAATTATGGAAGCCCTGGCGCGCGCCAGGGAAGCTGGGGAGTTAAAGTATACGCAACTCCCCGAGGTCGTTCTCGAACGGCCTCAAGATAAAAATCACGGGGATCTTACGACGACCATTCCAATGAATCTGGCCTCGCAGGAGCGGAGAGCTCCCCGGGATATTGCCCACATTATTCTGAAATACTTGCATCCCGAGCCTTCCCTGGTCGAAAAGCAGCAGGTTGCCGGACCTGGCTTTATAAACTTTTATCTATCCCCTTCCTTCTGGTACAGTCAGCTCCAATGGATTTTAGACCGTCAGGAGCGGTTTGGATCCTCCGATATCGGTCAAGGAGCTCGTGTCCAGGTGGAATTTGTAAGTGCAAATCCAACCGGCCCGTTGCACGTTGGGCATGGAAGAAACGCAGCCGTTGGAGATATTCTGGCACGAATTCTATCGTTCAGCGGATACCAGGTGGAAAAAGAGTTTTACATCAATGATTTCGGGAATCAAATGGAGCTGTTGGGCCGATCTGTCTGGTGTAGGTACATGGAATTACAGGGGAAGGCAGTGGAGTTTCCGGAAAATGGCTACCACGGGGACTACATTTATGATATAGCCAGGGAAATCGTCCAGCAGAAGGGGACAGAGTGGGTAGAGAAAGATCCGGCGCAGGCGCTCCCCTATTTTACAGAGTTTGCTTCCCAGGCCATCTTAAAGCAGATCCGGTCAGATTTGGAAACCTTCCGGGTAACCTTCGACCGTTGGTTTAGTGAGAAATCGCTCTACCAGGGTGGCACGGTCCATGAGGCCCTGGAGTTTCTTAAATCGAAGGGGCTGATCTACGAGCAGGAAGGGGCCATCTGGTTTCGGTCTACCCAGTTTGGGGATGATAAAGACCGTGTGGTCATCCGCTCGGATGGACGTCCCACCTATCTGGCTTCGGATATCGCTTACCATCGAAACAAGCTTCAGCGAGGTTTTGCAAAGCTGATCAATGTCTGGGGGGCGGATCACGGCGGGTATATTGCCCGAATGAAAGGAATTATAAAAGCTCTGGGTTATCCGGAAGAGGTTTTAACGGTCGTTCTCATCCAGTTAGTCAAGTTGACCCGGAGAGGGGAGCAGGTTAAGATGTCCAAACGGGCCGGTCATATTGTTCTGCTGTCTGAAGTCATCGAGGAGGTGGGCGTAGATGCGGCCAGATTTTTCTTTACCATGCGGCGGACCGACAGCCACTTAGACTTTGATTTGGAACTGGCGAAAAGCCAGTCGAAGGATAATCCGGTGTACTACGTTCAATATGCCCATGCCAGAATTTGCAGCCTCTTTAGGGAGGCTCAAAAGCAAGGGATCAAGCTGCCCTCTCCCCAAGAGGTGGATCTAACTGGATTAAATACCGAAGAGGAACTTTCTTTGATGAAAGCACTGGCTTATTTCCCCAAGGTGGTTAAAGACAGCGCTCTTTCCCTGGAACCTCATCGCATTACCTTCTATCTCCAAGATCTGGCCGGTATTTTCCATAGTTACTACAACAAATATCGCTTTATTACCGAGGATCCAGGTCTGACCCATGCCAGGCTTCTTTTGGCGAGAGGGGTTCAAATTGTTTTAAAGAATGCGCTCGATCTGTTGGGGGTATCGGCTCCAGAAGCTATGTAGCCTAGGTTCGTTGTCCGTTTCCTAGGGTAGGGGGACCCGGCGGATCCCTTCTGCTACCCCTGGCCGCGGATTACAGACCATAGACAAAGAACGTATGAGAAATCTCAATAAGATCAGAGATAAAAGGGAATTTCATTTTGATGATAAAGAGCTTATTACGTTGGGGGCGTGTTCTTTACTTTTAATTTTGCTGACTTTCTGGCTAGGGATTCTCATCGGCAAGGAAAGCCAGTTTCAAGAAACGGCTAAGATCGAAGAGGACCCTCTCCTCCAGCTCTCCTCTTCGGAGGATCCTTCTACGACTCCACAGATGGAAGGGACTTCTAAAGAAAAATCAGGAGGAGAGAGCAAGGTAAAACAAACGACACTTCCTCAACCTGGTGAATCTAAGCGAGATATAAAACTCAGTTATTATACCGCGCTCCAGGATACTGAGAACTATAAAGAGCAGGGGACCAAACAGCCAGAACCCGGCACAAATCCGCCCCCGGTCGGGTCAGAGTCCGGGGAGTCGAAGTCGGCCCTCATCGAAGGGGAAGGTAGGAAGGAGGAGTCCGACCCCGTCGCCTCAGAATCCAAAAAGTCCGATACGTTGCCCCAGGTACCTTCCCGGAGAACCGACAGCCCCCTTTCTATGAAAAGTACCCTGGAGCCCGAACCGGCTCTCTATTCCATCCAGGTGGTTTCTAGCCCAAGCCGGGAAGAGTCTGAGGCCTTGCGGGACCAGCTTCGGGAAAAAGGTTATGACGCCTCGATCATATCTATCAATTTGGGGAGCCAGGGGATTTGGTATCGAGTCCGCGTTGGGAACTTGACGAATCGAATGGAAGCAGAGCGTTTGAAAAAAGAGCTTCAGGAAAAATTTGCCATAGTCGCAAAAAATCCCCTGATCGTCAAGGTCAGCGAGTAAAGAGCGCAGGGGGAGATGGGAGTATGGGAGAGGCTTCCCCCCTCCCACACTGGATTCACCACTCTCGCTCTTCCTTTTCTTTAATCCTAAGCTGCCTATCCCATTTTTCTTTGAACGCGTTATACCGCTGGATGAGATTTTGGAGTTTAAATCGAGAGGCAGCCCTCACCACCGGTTTAACTCGCCATTTTTGAATCAGGGCTTCCGTTTGCGCCCTAAGCTCTTTAGGCTCCCGGTAGATCTTGAGGGCAAAATAATCTTCGTACAGGACCGTCAGCTGGCGCAAATTTTGGTCGATGGTGGCCATGTCTTTCTCAAACTCGTCTTTCTTTATCATGGTTTCCTCTCTGTAAGGAACTGGCGGATCGTCTCTGCCAATTTCTTATTGATCGACGGCACCTGCTGGAGGTCGGCTATCGCGGCCTCTTTAATAGCCTGGATACTTCCAAAATGCCTCAACAAGAGCCTCTTTCTCCGAGGTCCTACGCCGGGGATCTCATCCAGAACCGAGCGAAGGGTCACTTTGGTCCGCAAGGTTCGATGGTAGGTGACGGCAAATCGATGGGTCTCATCCCGAATTCTTTGGAGAAGCTGTAACTCTTTAGCTTCTCGGGGCAGAATCAAGGGATCTCCTTCCGGCTTTAAAAAGATTCTCTCCTGATCGGTCTCCGAATATTTAACCCCCTTGGCTTTAGCTAATCCGATCACATCGGGATGCCGGACTCGAAGTTCTCCTAACACCTCTAGCGCTGCGCTCAACTGCCCTTTACCCCCGTCGATAACGATGAGATCCGGCAACTCAAGCCCCTCCTTCAGAACCCGACTGTATCTCCGTCGGATCACCTCCCGCATCATTCCAAAATCATCGGGTCCCTGGGTGTATTTTATTTTAAACTTTTTGTACTCAGATCTGGCCGCCTTCCCTTCCTTCCAGACAACCATGGAACCGACCGCGTACCCGCCCTGGATGTTGGACATATCGAAAGCTTCAATGCGGACGGGAAGGTTCCGAAGGCCCAGGCTTTTCTGGAGCCGCTCCAAAACTTCAGGGCCCTCTCCGAGACCCGTTTCAACTTCCTCGCGCAGGCCGAGCTGCGCGTTCTTGAAAGCCATATCTACCAGCTTCTTCTTTTTCCCCCGTTGGGGGACGATCAGGCGCACCTTTTTTCCTTTGCGATGGGAGAGCCATTCCGAGAGAATGGCCTGATCCGCAATCGGTTCTGGAAGGATAATCTCCTCGGGTATAAAAACCTCCTGGGCATAAAATTGCTTAACAAAAGAATTTAACACCCCTGTATTTTCAGGATCGTTGGGGCGTGTCAGGTTAAAATCGCTTCGTCCGACCAGCACTCCATTTCGGATGAAAAACATTTGAACGTTGACTAAATTCCCCTGAACGGCGTAAGCCAAGATGTCTTGATTTTCGAACCCCATCGAGATGACCTTCTGGCGCTCCATGACCTTTTGAATGGCGGCGATTTGATCCCGAATCCTGGCTGCTTGCTCAAACTCCAGATTGGCGGCTTTCTCTTCCATCTTGGCCTGAAGGCTTACGATCAGATCCTCTTTCTTCCCCTCCAGAAAGAGACGCACCTCTTGAACCAGGCGCGCATACTCTTCCCGGGTGCATTTGGCCGCACAAGGCCCTATGCACTGTCCAATCTGATAATCCAGACAGGGTCGCTCCATGCAATTGAAGGAGATGTTATAGGTACATTGGCGGATGGGGAAGATCTTATGCAAGAGCTTCAGGGTGGTCCACATGGCATTGGAAGGGATATAAGGTCCAAAATAGAGCGCGCCGTCTTTCTTAATCTTCCTTACGGCGATGACGCGGGGGAATTCTTCGTGGAGGGTTAGCTTTAAATACGGGAAGTTTTTGTCATCTTTGAGAATGACATTAAATTTGGGTTTGTGTTTCTTGATCAGGGTTCCCTCCAGGATTAAAGCCTCCAGCTCCGAGTCCGTGACAATGTATTCAAAATCCGCGATCTGGGAAACCATGGTATCCACCTTGGGGGAGGTGTAGCGGGATTCCTGGAAGTACGAACGCACCCGGTTCTTTAAAGATCTAGCCTTCCCGACATAGAGGATCCGCCCTTGATCATCCTTCATCAGATACACGCCGGGGTCCTCCGGTAAACGATGAAGTTTACTGGCTAAGGTATCCGATTTAGCAGTCCTGTCGTTCGTCATGGGAGTTGGTTTTATGGGTAAATCTCTTGAGGAACTTTCTCTTAAGCAGCGTAAACCGCGCGTAAGTTTGTGGATATCTCCGTTTAAACCAGGTTAAGATCTTCTTAGCCGTTTCGCTCTCCGTGGAAAGAATGGCGAGTCCGATGGGAAAGAATATAACGCCTGGCATGATCGGAAGAAGTACCCCAACTAATCCCAAGATGAGGAAGAACCATCCGATAATCAATTTTAGTATCCGTTTTACAACCGGTTTCATGTATACTTAATTTTACATCATGAGTTATACTGCTGACCCAATTTCCTTAGGGACAGCAGTGGTCTCTGTTCTCTGGTCAGGATCCGCTCCCCGGTATGAGAGAAACGCTCTTGAAGAACCAGTCCCCGGCACACCTATAGGGTTAATATTGCTTATTTTGCAGGGATTGTCAAGGGAACAAATGAGCCTTAAGACATCCTCGGAAAGCAAATTTAGCTTGCAAAAGGCGAGGGGATTTTTTATGCTGGTAATATGGATCAATACCTCATGTTACGCGTTAACGGCTATGGAAGCGCCTGGCCGGTCCTGCTGGGAGAAGAACGTACAGAGCGCGCCGTCACAAACCTGATGGAAGAGCCCTTTCGTATGGCCAACGCCTCTGTTTCCCTCATCCTGATGCAAGAGGGCCAGGAGGTTTATCATCTCCTCTTCGACGTCGGCCTGGGAGTGGTCAATTCACTTCTTCGGGCCAGAGTCCTTCGGAAGAGTTTCCGCCCGATCGATGGGATCGTTCTATCCCACAGCCACTTCGATCATATTGCCGGGTTAGATTGGCTGGTGAACAGCCTGAGGCGGTATCCCTTCCCGCCCCCCCCTAATCCGGCCAGGTTTCCCGTTTATTGTACACAAGGTTGCTGGGAAATAGTGACCGGGCAAATCTTTCCCTGGCTTAAAGGCTTTTTAGATTGGAAGGAGCTGAAATATGGAATTCCTCAAGAGATTCCGGGAGGCCTGACCCTCTTACCCCTGCCGGTCTACCATGGCCCCTACGCCCCCGGTTCTACCATGGTTGTCGTGAAGTATCAAGGGTATCGAATAATCCTGACGGGGGACTTCCTGGCCCCTTTACAGCCGGAGCACGCGTGGCTTTATCAGGCGGATTGCGTTTTCATAGATTCCACTACACGATTTCCGTCTCCCACCGGCTGGCATATCAGCATTTCCGATTCAAAATCCCTGGGGGATTTGCATAAGATAACCTGGCGGGGAGTTAAGGACATCGAAAAGAGGAGAGCGGACCTCGAAGCTCCCTTACGCTTTCTGGATCGCGCCAAAGTGGCCAAAACCGTCGGAGTCTCCGAAACCTCCCTACCGGACCTTCAGGCGCTACCTTCCAATGGGCTAGAGTTACTGGGGCGCTGGAACCCGAGGAAGTTCTACCTGACCCATTATAGCGGATATGAGGATCAGCAATTGGGCCAGGAAATTCTCACCGATCCAGAGCTGGTGCGCTGGGCTCGAAAGGAAGCTTCGGCCAGGAACATCCCGGATCCAGAGCGTATTGAGATAGCGACTCCGGGTTTGGAAATTGTCCTGAGATGACGAAACGACCGGGAACTGGTCGCTTTCCACTAAAACCATTTACGAACCTCTATCCAAAACGTACCCATCCAGGCCGCACCCACAGCTAGCGCCCATTCCTTGCCGTTCGGTGCAACCGTCTTAAAAGCCGTCTGTCCCTCCGGCACCAGGGTCGCAAGCAGGATGAAGATAACCGTTGCTGCGCCCCAGAGGAGCATCAAGGGGTTAGAGAACAGGCCCAGGCGGAAGAGCGGTTCCCGTTCCGAGCGCAGATTCAGGGCCAGGAACACATGACCCAGCAGCCAGGTTACAAAGGCGAGCGTTTGCGCTCTGACCAATTCGAGGCTATTCAACCAGGTGATCAAGTAAACGAGCGTCACCGCAGCGAAAAGCCCGGTCGCTGAACGGAAGATACCGACCACCATGGTCCGATCCATGAAGGGGGCCTTAAGATTGCGGGGCGGACGGCGCATCAAATCGGACTCGGCCCGCTCCGCCATGAAGGTTGCGGAAGCGCCCAGATCCATGAATAGCTCCATGAAAATCATCTGAAGGGGAGAAAAGGGTATCGGTACGGCCAGGAGCGCGGGTAGCAAGGTCGTTGAAACGAGGGCCACCTTGCAGACCAGGTAATATCGTATCGCCTTCTTAAGATTCGCAAACAGGAGGCGACCCTCCCGGACGGCGTGAACGATCGTAGCAAAATTATCATCCGCCAGCACCAGGTCAGCCGCCTCCCGGGCCACATCGCTCCCGGTTTCTCCCATAGCTATGCCTATATCAGCAGCGGCCAGGGCCGGCGTATCATTGATTCCGTCCCCTGTAACGGCCACCACCTCCCCTGATTCACGAAGGACCCGCACAATACGTAGCTTATGTTCCGGGGTCGTACGGGCGTAGATACCCACCTGATAGACCATTTCCCGCAGAGCAGCGTCAGAGAGCCTGTCCAGCTCAGGAGGGGTTTCCGTCTTCTGCCCGTTGCTTTCCGCATCCAGCCCGACCTGGCGGGCTATCGCCCGAGCCGTCAAGGGATGGTCGCCGGTAATCATAATAAGCCGAAGGCCCGCAGCCCGGCAGGTCGCTATAGCTTCCTTTGCTTCCGGACGAGGCGGGTCGGCCAGTCCGATCAGGCCGACGAAGGTCAGATCGGACTCAACCTCCCTGGAACTTAAGGCCGGAAAATGGGAGGATGGGAACATGGGGATCGTCTTTTCCGCAAAGGCCAGCACCCTCAACCCTTCGTTGGCCATCCGGGCGGTCGTGGTCAGGACCTCTTGGCGGTCGGCTTCCGAGAAGGGCCGCTCCCCTTCTCCGACCCATCGACGTGTAGAGCGCGCCAGCACCTCCTCTGGAGCCCCTTTTAGAGCGACCCAGAGCCCGCCCTCTCGTTCGTAAACCGCGGACATCCTCTTGCGGACGTTATCGAAGCTGAATTCTTGGCGTAAAGGATAAGCCTGACGTAGCCCATCTACAGGCAACCCGGCCTCTTGCGCGGCCCGTAGCAGCGCTATCTCCAGGGGATCGCCTTTGAGCGCGGGGCGGGGGCCGTGGTCCGCGGATCGTGGTTCTTGCCCATAACCCACGGCCCCCGCTCCATCGTTCGCCGAACTATTGCAGAGCGCGCCGATTTCCAGCAGCTTGTGGCCCAGATTTTCAGGATACCATCGATCTACCTTCATGCGGTTCTCGGTAAGGGTGCCGGTTTTATCGGTCGCAATAACGGTCACGGCGCTCAGAGTCTCGGCTGCCCGCAGCCGCTTGACGATGGCCTTCCGTTGTGAGAGGCGATAAGCGCCCAGGGCCAGCACCATGGTGATCAGGAGGGGAAGTTCTTCCGGGATGGTTGCGAAGGCCAAGGAGAGGCCCGTGAGGAGCATCTGCCGAGGTGGCTGGTTCCCTCTCAACCAGGCGAGTAGCGGGACGAGCACGCTACAACCCAGCGCGGCCCAGACCATCCCTCGGGTCAGCTCACGCAAGGTCTGTTGGAGCGGTGTGCGGGGCTCCTGGATCTCCCGGGCTAAGGTCGCCACACGGCCCAGCTCAGCCGCCATGCCCGTAGCTACTACGATTGCGGTACCCCGTCCCCGTAAGATCGTTGTCCCTGCGAAAACGAGGTTACGTCGCTCGGCCAGAGGCGTCTCCTCAGCGAGGATAAGATCTGCCTCCTTGTCCACAGGTCCAGATTCACCGGTCAGCGACGACTCATCCGCAGCCAGACCATAAGCTTCTATCAGGCGGGCGTCCGCCGGGACCCGTTGACCGGCCCGGAGCAAAATGACGTCACCGGGCACCAAGGTTTCGGTGGGAACTTCCTGGTATC